>Ga0307516_10001108_pt1 | contig 37572 bp, 51 predicted proteins | sample 19_EM_MG_FD_203310 | JGI IMG/M metagenome (GOLD analysis project Ga0307516, IMG submission 203310) | Populus trichocarpa ectomycorrhiza microbial communities from riparian zone in the Pacific Northwest, United States - 19_EM | ecosystem: Host-associated > Plants > Roots > Unclassified | place... | reverse complement strand
CTCGGGGGCGCCCCCCCCCCCAAAAAAAAACATGTCCCCCCCCCCCCCCCCCCCCCCCCCCCCCGCGGGCACTTTCCCCGCCCTTCCCCGTGCTGACGGCGAGCGCAAGGAATGGCTGCGAGTCCTGGAAGACTGCGGGATGCCGTACGCCCCCATCAACGACATCCAGACGGCGCTGGCGCACGAACACGTGCGCGCGCGCGCGATGGTGCGCACCATCGAGCACCCGACCGTCGGCCCCATCCGGCTGGTCGACACGCCCGTCAAGTTCTCGGACGCGACACCGGGCATCCGCACGCCGCCGCCGACGCTGGGGCAGCACACGGACGAGGTGCTGCGCGAGCTGGGACTGGCCGCGGACCAGATTGTGGCGCTGCGCCGCACGGGCGTCGTCGCGTAGTCGCGGACCTACCTCTGTATCTTCTTAGACGTGCAATCCAGGCGGTGCTGTATATGCCAGCTAGAAATCCTGGACGTCGTGTCCGGCGTCGCAGAGAACACGTGATCTACCAGCTGCATCTATGCACAGCGTCCCAAGCCCGCCCGTCGCTCGGCCCCCCCGCCGCCGCAGTCACGGACTATCACTCGGCGTCCCTCGCATCGTGGACTCGACTTGCGACGGACTGCTGGACACCAGCTTGAACGACGCGGTCCGTGCGTATCCCCGCCGTCGGCGGGCCGCTGCGTAGGGTAGAGTAGGGTAGAATGGGAGAGGTGTCGCGCGCTGCTGGTTCGGCGGGGCGGCGGGGGCAGGATCGAAACGCGCGTGAGCTGGTCCCGCCCGACGTGACCGGAACCTCGGCCTTGGGGGATGTGTGAGGTCCCCGCCCCTCGGATCGCGATGGATGGGAGGTTCCTCTAGAGCCGCGAGAATGCATTTCTCCCGCGTCCCCGCGTCAAGAACGTCAGATGTCAAAAGTCAAGTCAAAGCCAAACGTCCCTGCCAATGCTCCAAATTCAAGGATATGGATTGATTCCCTTTCGCTACATATTCGACAAAACAGACCAAGACCAAAAAAAAAGCACTCCCAAACGAAGAAAAGCTCGAAGGAAAAAAAAGAGGAAGGTTACAGGGAATGGTTGATTTTTTGTGAATGTTGTAAGGGAAAACATCAGTCAGTATCCATACTCCAACCCCAAGCCAAAGTGAAAGGCAAAAAAAAGAAAACAGAAAATAAGACGAAAAAAACATCAACATGTGCCGATTTTTTCCCCTTCTTTTTCTTTTCTTTTTCTTTTGTTTTTTAATCCTTCATCTCCGCGTCCTCGCCCTCCTTGTCGTTGGGGGCGGCAGCGTTGATGGCCTTGAGAGCGTAGTCAACACTCTGCGCCGGGCCAGCCGGGGTCTTCTTGATGACCGTGGCCTTCGCGCCGTCGACGCCCTTCTTGATGACAACGACGCTGCGGACCGTGGCCTTGGCGGCACCAGCCTTCTTGACGCCGAGACGCGCGTGCAGCTCGTACTTGGGATCACACAGCAGCTTGATGTCGGCCAAATTCTGCTTGGTGTAGAATTTCTCGTTGGCGCTGGGACTATCGCCGGACAGACCGTAGATAGCGTAGCCGAGACCACTGAACTTAGCGGTGCTGTCGCGGAACGCGCAGGCTTGGGTGGTGCAGCCCGGGGTGGAGGCTGGGGGAAGTGTTAGCAAGGGTTGCGTCCGTGTCTGTAATCGTGTGATGTGTGTGTGGGAGGATGATGGGAGAGGGGGGAGAAGTACCCTTGGGATACGCGAAGATGACAATGCCCTTCTCGGAGGCAGCGATGAGCGCGCCGAGAGTGGTGGTTTCACCGGTGTGAGTCTGAATCTCGGGCAGCTCGTCGGGGATGGAATCGCCCTCCTTCAATTCGGTGGCAGCAGGAGTAGCGGCAGCAGCGGCAGGAGCTGAAGCAGCAGCGGACGCAGCGGCGGGTTCCTCCTCAGCAGGAGTCTCCTTCTTCTCGTCGGAAGAAGCAGCGGCTGGGACAGCAGCAGCGACAGCCTTCTTCACGGTGGCGGCAGCCTTCTTGACGGCTGGGGCCTTCTTCTCAACAGGGCCCTTCTTGTCAGCGGCGGGCTTCTTCTCCTTTTTGGGCTTCTCCTCTACGTCCTTGGAGGTGGCCGGAGTCGTGCGCTTCTTCTTTGTGGCGGGCGCGACGGCTTCCGGCGCAGCGGCAGCGGTCGCCTCCGCGGTCGGGGAGGTTCTCTTGGCCGAATTGCGCGCGCTGCGGCGGAGGGTGACTGGAGGAGCCGACATTGCGTGTATACGAGTGTATATGTATATGTTTTGGGGGAAGCGTGGTTAAAGGGGAATGGAGGGTGGGGCTGTGTTGTTGATGATGGGAAGGTAAGAGGGATGGAGGGGGGGGGTTGGAAGAGTGTGTACGCGCGGAGGATGTGGCTGTGATGCGACACAACAACAAGAGGGAGAGAGAGAAGATAGAGTGGAGGGAAGGAAGAGGAGGAGGAGTTGGAGGAGTTGGAAGGAGAAAGATTTGGAGATTGAGTGGAACGCGTGCGGTGTGAGGGAATTTATACTACTTTTTTGGAGGGTGGTGGGCGGAATTGATATTCCTGCCTACTTCCTACCAGCCGTACTCCATTCCACTCACTGCACAGTATGTACGTGATGGCCACTGCTGCTTCTGCCGTTGACACCCAGCAATTGGGAACGATTCGCGTGCCCTGAGCGCCGCCGCTGGGTCGTTACATTCCCTTCTCCCGTTCACCCATTCACACATCGCGTTGACATATCGTGTTCTTCTTCCCTTCCAGCCAGCTCTCTTCTTCCCAAAGCGGGACTGCGCAATCGCGATCCTCAGCCGTCGCGATCTCTGCGTTCGAACGGGGCGCTCCCTCCACTCTCTCCCTTTCCCCCCCCCCGTTTTTCGCGTGCGGTAAGTAACCAGCAGGCTGGGGGCTCGCTTCCATCTCACTCTCACTGCACGCACACACATGTATAGATAGAGAAAAGCACGTTCGTCCACTCGCCCAGCCACCAGGCGTATTTTTTTCTTTCTTTCATCTTTTTCCTTTTCTCTCCCCCCCCCCCCCCCCCTCTCTCTTGCCTTGTGGCCGTGCACATACGTATGCTGCTCCCCTCGTATCGGCAGTTGGCGGTTGGCAAGCAGGCTGGCGGGAGGCACAGACAGACTCAGGCTCTGGCTGGCTGGACAGCACACTATCATCTGGCTTGCGATGATCACTCGCAAAAAGCCCAGGGCTGCGAAAGGAAAAAAAAAAAGAGTTGACACCGTTTTTCTGGTCTCCGAGCCGGGGGCGGGGGAGGACGTGCCAGTGGCTGGTAGTCAGTAATCGTGTCCAACAATGGGAAGACCGTTCCGTTTTGCTGCGCTGCCGTCGGTGGTTGGTGGTGGTACTCGCAACTCGAAAACGTGATGCGCATCAGCACTTTGGATGGAACGGCGTAGAAAACAACAACCCCCCCCGTGCAAGACAATTCCCATGATTCCCATTCCCAAATCGCAAAAAAAAAACCCCCTAGAGAAACAGAACGTGAGTGACGAAGGGAAAGAACAACAAGAGTGGCAATCATATTACCCGCACGAACCCAATGCTACGAAACGCAGAGCGACATGCTAGAGAACAAGAAGCAACGTTTCCCAATCACGAAGACCACAGAAAAAGAGACACCTGGCGCCCAAGGAAAGAATGTCACCCTCGGTTCTCCTCCCTGAGTTCCAGCTGAGTCTTAAGGACCCTAGCCTCCTGCTCCAACTTATCTACGAGCTTCTTGATGTCTAGGAGCCCGCCAACCGAGCTCTGAAGCTGTTCGTACTTTTGCACTGTCTTGGCCGTGGGCATGGTCAGATTACCGATACCCATCTGCGCCAGTGCGTTCGCGACCTTGGCGGCAGTCGCCCCCTTGACGTTGCCGGCGGCCATGCCGGAGCGCAGCTTGACGCCGGACGTCAACTTCTCGTGGGTCGACACTCCGTAAATGGCTTCTTCTTCTTTCGACAACTTTCTGCGCTTGGATTCCTTGCTTTCGCGCTCCTTGTGGTGTCCTCCACCGCCGCCAGCAGCGCCCCTGTCCGTAGAGTTGGCGGAAGTTGGGGTCGCCTGGGCGGTCTCTGCGCCGTTGCCGCCGTTTGCCTGCCCTACTGCGATCGACTTCCTCTTCTTGTTCTTGTCCGAGCTCGAGAGCATCAGATCGCGTAGGTGGGCGAGTCCCTGGCTGCCGGTATACGGCGCGACGGATCCGGTAGTTGGCGGGAAGCTGAGACGCTGGAAAAGGTCACGACGCTCCTCGAACGTGCGTTCCTGATTGTTGACGATCCTCTTGAGCTCGGCCAACAACATTTCTTCCTCCTTGAACTGTTCTGCTGTCTTGTTGAACTGTCGCTCGGCCATCGCCTTGCGCATGACTTCCCGCTCCTTGTCGAAGTTCATGAGGTTGAACGTGTTGAGCTCGTCGGGCGCCATCTGTCCCATGGGGGTATGCAGCTCCATCAACCGACGACGGACCGAGTAGTACCTCGCCTTAAGGTCCTCCATACTGCGTTTCTTACCCGGCCACTCGTAGCGATCCCAGATGATCGTGAAACGCAGGTCGTATTCGCGACACATCGTGAGCAGATAGTCGGTCTCCTCCCTTGCCCAGTCGCCATCCTTGAGAACCTCGTATTCGCCAGTGGTGTATTCCGGTATATCGACCTTGACGTTGAACTTGCTGAACCGGTAAGCGATGTCGTCTGGGCTGTCCGATTTGCGCTCCCAATGGTGGAGAACGAGGTCGTCCTTGCGGGCAGGGTTCTGGAAGCCTTTCCATACCCTACGGGAGACACAGAGACCAACATTATTTCGGTGCTCGTAATGGGAAAGATCATTCCAATCAGAATGTTGCTCACCAACGATTCGCCTTTCCCATCCAACGCGGCTTCTCTTTAAACTTGTTCTCGACAATGGAAACAGGAGGCAGATTCTCTCCTAAGAGGGCGAATAGCTCGCGAGTAATTCCATCTGTATTCCAGTGTTAACAGAACTGCCATCAAGGAATAGGGGAAGGAAGTACTTACCTGGTCGCCTTTCCACCGTCTTCTGTTTCTTTGCCGGTGGCGGGCGCGCAAGGCCCTCGACGGGACCGGTGATGTCCATGACATCGCGAACATCTTGAAAGCCGCTCATAGTATATGGGTCGTTGTGTGGTATGGGTAGGGGCGCGGGGCAGCTGGATCGTGGGGACTTCGCATCCGAGTTGGCGGAGTGAAGGAAGTTGACTCTACCTCGAAATGGGAGAAGCTCTGGTGGTACAAACTTCTCGGAACTTACCGGGGAGGCCGTTGCTGTCGTAACGCACCTTCTTACCTCGGCGACAGGAAGCAACAAATACCACCAACGAAGCAACGCGACCAACATTTTACTCTATCGTACATACATACATACCAGACATATCGCTGCTTCGAAACCTTGGTTGTAACGGCTCTTTGTTATCTCAGCATCTCTCAATCATTAAACACCTCCAACCCGCCACCACTTGTAATGTCCGTTGAACCACGTTCCTCCCCACCACCTGCCCCATCCATGGCTGCGCAACTCCCCGAAATCGAATTTGGCTTCGACGACCTCAAGGAGCGGATGATGGCGTTTACCGTACGCTTTGACGAGTTCATCATGCAGGGGCGCAAGCGTATCCTAGATGACAAGAATGACCATGCTAAAAGCATGCTGGAGTTCAAAGGTAACCACCTCGTGCGCGCCCCACTGGGATTGAATGTTGACGGCCAGACTACAGATAACGCTCGTGCGTTGCGTGAGGATCGGGACTTCTATGTTGCTAAGGAACTGGAAATCAAGGAGCAAGTCAGGCGGGATATGGCGGAGCTGCAAGAGGCCGAGAACGCCATCGCCGACATCGATCGCAAGCGGAGGGTGAAGGAGGAGCAGAAGGAGGCGTTGCAGGCGCAGATCGATGAGGTCAAACAAGCGATCGAGAAGAAGCGTGCAAGTGAGCAGCCATGAATCCACCCACACGTCAGTGGAGATTATATGCTGACGGCGTCCAACAAGTCCGCGCGGCGCAACGGCAAGCCCTGACCCAGCAACAAGCTAAGAACGTCCCCGAGCTCGCGTTCTGGGAGGACCACCTGGGAATGCGGATCGATGGTGCTGGCGTCGCGGACCACCTCAAGATCACATTTACCCATCTCAGCGAACCCGATGTTGAGTCATGGTTTGTGGTGAGCATGGCTAAAAGGGACTATGAAGGTACATTGCGCATGCGCCTACTAGCTGTCTCTGTCTCGTCGCTAACCGTGGGCTGCAGTCGTACAATGCCGACCACGCCTGGATAGGGAAGATGTTGGGCGTGCCGTTGACAAGTTGAATGAGACGAGGGAGTTTGCTAAGTTCTTGAAGGATATGAGGAAGCTGTTCAAGGCCAATGCTACTGGCGCGTGAGGTGTGGGTGGGCACCGAATTCCATCCCATCTCATAGATTAATGCCATATCGTTGTCTGCAAGTAGATACAGCTTGCTTCTGGAGTGCGTTTGGCAATCTCCGCGAATGACCATCGCCAAACGCTATAATGCAGTGATTAAGCCAACGGCGAGCCTAGGTAAAGCGATTGAAATACAAGGCGTTGGTTCCAATTCTGGCAGTGGTCTCACATCCGCAAGTTCTACCCAACAGAACGTACGCCCCCCTATCATGCTCACCCTCAGTGCATCACATCTCCACGAAACTAACGATAACGAAGTCGACAATTCACCTTCAGTCCGTCGACCTGCGGTATCAGAACTGACAGCCGGGCCTGAACAGTGACATATTCCCTATGTGAACGGGATGAGCGCTGCGATACAAGCACCCGGCCGTGCGAATATATGTTATGAACGCCGACAGTCAATCAGCAGACAAACTCGCGGAAGGACAGAATACCGCCCTGGCCACCAGATAATGGAACGTTCCGAAGCTCAGCTTCAAGCCTCGGATTGTATGTACATAACTATCGTTCCACGGCTTTTACCCTGCCAAAACGCCTCCCCACAATCACAATCACCGTTCTGCTCTGATAGCCATATCCCCATGCCGTCTGCGGCTTCAAAGGAACATTGAGCATGAGGTTGAACTGGCAGATACCACCGCCGCTTCATCTCGCACCATTAATGACAGCGGTGAGAAGGGCAATTACTCTCCTCTCCCAAGATGATTCCTGTGCCAATCATCCTTCCCACGCGAAAAGCCACAATAGCAGCGGAAGTTGGTTAATAAGTCGGGTTCTAGAGATGCATACCACGCCAGAGTTTCGCTTGGTGATTCGGACCGGCAGTCGCTCCAGCGGTGCTTCAGCGGAAGTAGATCTTAGTTTGTTCGAATGTTCGTTAAGGTTTGCGCCGGTACCTATTGCAATGTGTTTTGCCACTCAAAATTTTACCACGTCGTTCGAGCTCTGGAGGCAGATGCAGAATAATGGTGCTAAATCCTTGGGCTATGGAAATGTTTGAAGCTAGATTTGGCCCGTCAATCTCGGTCATTTACTAGGTCATTACCAGTGTGTAGTTAGCTATTAATCCCGTGCACTTGGGTTGACAACAATTCTCAGAGGAAACCTGTCACCCACACAAACTAGAGAATACAAACCACGAGAAGATCAGCAACCCACTTCTGCTCGCGCCCGAGGCTTGAGGACACATATGGTCGTTCCAGATGCCTGCAAGGTGAACAGGCGGACAGAGAAGCATCCAGATTTTGAACGCGAGTGCATGCATTTCAGTGGCTTCGGGCGTAAATACACCACGTAGAATAAGTACATCGTGCATACAGCACCAGAGCTCTCGGGTACATGTTTGTATATACGCTATCTATTTGCATACCTTCGTCATTTCGAACCATTTGGAGGCCGTCGAGCAATGCCACGTGCTCCTAAGCAATACAGACACGCTGATTGGAGAGCAGAGCCGCCAACCGCGATGTGAAGAGTATCAGAATCGCGATTCGTTCACGTTGGCAATAGTATTTTGTTGAGAAACGTGGTTGATGATACATCCAAAGACTCTGCCCGGCCGGGACCGATAACCGCACGGTATTCTTGTAACTATTCCACTTACTGTCTGTAGTCTTGAAATAGGTACGCTCTCTTTTCGGTTAAGGATGTTAACTAATGTTCTGAACGCGGAATATGGCAGAACAGCTCCTGTTCTAGAAGTAAGATAGATGAAGGGTGGCCGGCTGTAACACAACGACGGGGTGGCACACCATCAGCGGCTTTGAAGTGATCCCGACAATCTATTCGGCACGTCTACTCCGACTCTCACCCGTGCTATGTCCTTACATCCCCCAACCAATCCTCCACCCATTACGTTCATTCGGATATCCGCGCCAGCACTCCAAGTGCTCCTACCCCCATCGCCTTCCGAGTCGGTATCTGCCACCCATTGCCGCATCTCGTCGTTCGGCTAGCCACCATAACGGTCGATCGTTCTCTCGGCCCCCGCGCTCTGTCACTCCTCCGCGCCTGCATCACCACCATTTATCACCACCAACCACCCCCACGACCGCGAACAAACAAACAGCTCGAACCCTGTGAACCCCACCGGGCAGTGCCGTGCCCCGGAAACCAGAACTAGATCGGCAGAGGGGGGCCCGGGAGGGAAACAGGCTACGACGACACGTTCCGGAGGAAAGAAATTCCAAGGGTCGAGCTCCCACATTCTATGGCGCTGCGGAGGTGAACGATGAACTCTCTCAGCATACTCTCTTCAAGGGTCAACAAGGTCATCGGAAATACCCCGCCTGCAACCCCCCAGGCCAACGCCTTTCATCAAGAACACCGGCCGACCGAGCTCCTCCGAACACATCATGCGGGCGCCGACTCCTTCTTCGGTAATCAGACCGTCGTGGAGGAGGATGAGGAAGATGAGGACGACGGGGAGAGCGACGCGGGGCGGGGAGCCGGCGGCGGCAGGAGGGCACATGACGGCACCAGGGCATGGCGCAGTGGGAAGGGGGGTGGCAGCGGAGGGGGGGCGGGGGCGGGGGCCCACATGCACATGTCAGTCGGAGAGCGAATATACCTGGCCGTGTTGAGCCCATGGTTCGGAGCTGTGCGGTGGATTGTATCGACGATTGCGACGTCTACGCATTGGCTGGTGGCTTGCGTATACGACGACGAAGGTGTGTTCTCTCCGTTGATGCCGTTTCGGAGGTCGGCCGCATCGGTGCTACAGTCGTTCGGAAAGGACAAGAACAAGAAGCTTGGACCCATTCCGCAGATATCGTTGCAAGAACACGATTCCGCTCCATCCGGCGATCTTATGCCGGATATGATGTCTTCCAGTACGAGCTCGCACCGCCGCGCGAGGTCATTCAGTGGCGGCGACGGGGGAGGGGATGCAAAGTCACCATCAGTACCAACCGTGGATGATATATCGCCCAGACGCTCGATACGAATACGGCTATACAATGAAGAGACGCAAAAAAACAAAGCTTCGTCGTCCGTGAAATCGCCGACCTCCCCATCACCTAGCCTCCGGCTCACTAAATACCCGCGCACCGCTGGCCCTCCGGTCCCTCTACTCTCCCGAAAACCTTCCACCAAAACCCTGATCCTGGATCTTGACGAAACCCTGATCCATTCGCTAGCTAAGGGCGGCCGGATGTCGTCGGGCCATATGGTGGAAGTAAAGCTGGATCGGCAGCACGCAATCCTATACTACGTCCATAAACGACCGTATTGCGACGAATTCCTCCGAAAGGTATATCCACACATCCAGCTCAGCCTCTCACTCTCCGTGGACTTCTTATTCATGCAATGAGACTGACTGATTGCGCTCCCTTTTCCTTCATCGCGCGCGAATCGCAAAGGTGGCCCAATGGTACAATCTAGTTGTATTTACCGCATCGGTGCAAGAATATGCAGATCCCGTGATAGACTGGTTGGAGCAAGACCGCAAGTATTTCAGTCAACGATATTACCGCCAGCACTGTACAAATAGAAGCGGAGCGTACATTAAAGACCTGGCTACCGTAGAGTCGGATCTCTCGAAGGTCATGATCATTGATAACTCCCCAACGAGCTATATGTTCCACGAAGGTACCAACTTCCTCCACCTCCTCCACCACCTCCTTCCCTCTCCACCGTCATCCGTGGCTTACGAATGACTCCTGTAGACAACGCAATCCCCGTAGAGGGCTGGATCAATGACCCTACAGACATCGACCTTCTCCACCTGATGCCACTGCTGCAGGCACTACAATACGTAGCGGACGTGAGGGCATTGCTCGCGTTGCGGATGGGAGAATCACCATCCTAACCCATTTGGCTGTCCCCTTCTATCCGTCCGTGTTGACTACCTCGTTTTCTTCATTTCTTGGCGGCGGGAGGAGATATTTCTTTCAGTTCTGTTACAGTCGGAGTTGTGGGAGGGGGAGGGAAAGTGAGGTTTTCGAGATGTCAAGTTGTGCTTCGTGTTCCTGTTTCTGTTTTTTTCTCCCCTACATTTGAATATTCTTTTTTTTTTTGCTCTATCTACTTAGGTAGTTCGTCTAGTTAATCCTGATGTTGGCGAATACTTAGTTTGGGACTTGTGCCTGATGTATGAGAATGTCTGCGGTGATGGGAGAGTTCATATCTTATCACTCGATTCGGCCCAAAGAGGTAGGAACGAAGACTAGAGTAGATAGATTCTATGTCGCATGCAACTGGTGACATCATCATGGATAGATAGCAATGTGCACATCAGCTTCTAGCGGTAAGCTTGTGACGCCGAGCGCGCAGGCATTGCCCGAGCACAGGAAACTGTGCTCGCAGACGCCACACTCTGACGGGTGACGATCAAGCTCTGGTAGTGCCCCGCTCGCATAAGGGTAGTTTACCTGAGAATGAGAAAGCCGACAAGTGGGTCAAGCTGGCGGCGGACGAGCCCGACGTCCATGGAGCGGAGTTCCTCGGGTACAGCGACCGGTACGGGAGAAGACGCTCCTCCCGCAGGACCCTCGCCCACTTGAAGCGCTTGATCATCGAGACCAAGTGGCAGACGTAGGCGGACATCAGAGCCAACCACAGGAAGTACCGGTACAGCCAGAGGACGCGACAGAAACCGGATTTCATACCGGCCAAGAACAAGCGGCCCGCCCCGGGGCTCTGCTAGCTAAAGACGTGGTGCCCGCGCAAGGCCCAGACACGGGAGCATCTCAAGATCCGGGGCCTCTTCGCGGACGAGAGGCGTAGCCACACGGCCCTGCTTCCTATCCACCGCGGATGTGGGGAGACCAAGCTGAGGACGACGCGGAGCGAGGCGTCGGAGTGCGAGCTCAGGGAGCGAAAAGAGAGGGAGGAGTGGAGGCTGGAGGCCGAGGAGGTGGGGGCTGAGGTTGAGGGACGATTGCAGTTCTTCCCCACACTTCCTTCATGACCTCAGCGGAAGAGGATTGAGAAGGCCTGGTTTTCTTTTGTCTTTCTTTTGTTTCTCCTTGGTGCGTTCTACAATCATGGGACAGGCCGGGTGGTGGGCAAGGGGAGCCACAACGAGCGGTAAGGACAGTGGACAGGGACCGGAAATATATTGTCATGATCTAGATACGTAGGTCGCATGCAACAATTAGATACATATGCACTGAGGAGCCAAAAAAAACAAGGATAGCTTGGTACGACAATGATTCCCAGTATCTATTGCTCCCACCGATGATAGGCCGTAGTGCTGTGTTTTCTCACCGCTGGGTACCATGCCCTTCACTGTAAGCCAGCACAGTTGAGAGGTGCTTACCATCCACGAATCCCACATCCAGAGAACTGGCGATGATACAGGTAGTAGAGTATCTATTACACTCTGTCAAAAAAAAGGGTGGAGATTCAACGCGGGGTCTGTGCAAGATTCCGCGATAAGGCGGTATCTGCCGGTATTGGTGCTGCATTTGCATGTGGTTACAGTATATCTTCGATGCCCGCCGTGTTGCGGGATTGGGTGGGAAAAAGGAACGGCATCACTCCGACATCGGTTTATCCCGTGGGGGGATTTTTTTTTTTGCTATCTACTTAGATACCGCACACTCAGCTTAATCATTGCTTATCACCACCGGGGGGGCTTGTAGTGCCCGCGTCGTTCCTTCAGCGTTGAGACCGGGTGCATTGGGTCTCAAGATCAAGATTGCCGGACTCTACGGGCTGCGGGCTGCGGGCTGCGGGCTGCTAGTCATTATCTGTTCGTGAAGCATTAGGGACGGGGGACACGTAATGGGCTTGATGATCGGACCAATTTAATGTTAATCGCGCAACAGTTTCTCATACACTGCATTTCCATCTCCCTCCCTGTGAAGTGATCCATGAATCGGCGGGCTATAGGCGAAATTGCCTGATGCACCGAACCATCTGTAGTGGAGGAATGGCTCTTTGGTGATATACAGACCCAGGTGGACAATTGAGCCTGTTGGCGGTGGAGGAGGAGTGTATCGCACCATGCCCGGCGCAGAAGGTGCACGGCAGAAGGTGCAGAAGATATATGTAGATGGGCATGTTTTCCAGGGAGGCTCTTCGCACAGGTTGATGAGGGGTTTTAGAAATTAAGAGACGCCCAGGCAGGGTCGATCCCGACCAGTCAAGGGATCGTACAATACATATATCTATATAGAGCGGGCCGCCAGCGCTGTCCCCCCTTGATCCTGTCCATTCCTCGAGCAGCAGGCCTCGTTCTCGCACGTAAACACAGCCTCCACGAATATCGAGAATCGGATCCCGTCGCCTAACCGTGTACTGCCGCGCACTGTGGAGGGTATATGTAGATATGGGTTTTTCCGAATTTGCGGAATGTGCTTACGTGGGATTACCGCAAACTTGTCCGCGATGCTCAAGGCGTTGGCTTCGCGTAGTAGCCTGACGCCTTGCTGGTATGCAGGAGCTTCGCCAGCTTTGATAGTCTGCGATTTTGGCGATGCTGGTGGCCTGGCGACTTGAAGCTGGTGAACAAATAAGTACTGGTTGGAATTGATAAGTGACATGAGGAAAGGATCGCTAGGGCCCAGGGGTTTATATGTGTCATGTGGAGCTCCAAGTCCATGAAATTCTGGGTACACTGCTGGCCATTGCAGTAGGAGCGTAAACCGAAAAGTTGAGATTGATTGAGGTTTGGAGTCCGGGTTCGGGGTCTTTCCGCAGTATCACTCTTCTCTCTTCACTGTTGTTTTGGAAACTTGGTACCGCAATTTGTATCCAACAGGCCCAAGTAGGCTTGTCTTCTCCTTTGTATTGGTCCGATGGAAAGTACGCTTGAGCCTGCTATTGCTCGCCATGGTCGAATGTGGGAATCTCAAAATCCACTGGACACGCCGCCATCACTGCCCCCCCGCCTCAACGCCCGTCAAACACATCCCCACGTAGCCAAAGTACTCTTCATAGTCTCGCTAACATTCACCCCATGTTTCAGTAGCACCATCGCAGTCTCTTTGCTCCCCCACCTCAGCGCCAGATGCCAGGCGCTCATCCTGACCGCCGGATCCGCCCAATACCTGAGGAGCTCCCTGGCCACCTCCACATCGTTCCGTACACACGCAATGTGCAGTGGATACCTCGTCTGCTCCTCGTTGCCCCACAGGTGTATGTGGAATCCGTTCTCCAGGAGTAGGCGCACCACCTCCACCGAGCCAGCTGCAGCCGCGAGGTCGAGCGCCGACCTCCCGCGGAAATCTCGGTGTGTTGCCACCGCTACGTCGATGTGATCGAGGAGTACACGAACTACCCCCACCCGCCCCGCTTTGCACGCTACGTGTAGCGGCGACTGTCCACAAGCGTTCCGCGCGGCCACATCTGCACCATGTGAAACCAGTAGCGCTGCCATCTCTGGAGTGCTGGCGATATGCAGCGCGGCTATCCCCTTCACGGCTGACGTCTTGTCGACGTCCTCGCCTAGGTCTAGTAGCCGCTGCGCGATTTGGGTGTTTCCGTGTACGGCGGCGTAATGTAAAGGGCCCATTCCCTTGCCGTCGCACTCTACCGATGCTCTGTTGCCGTGATCGAGTAGCCCGCGCGCGACGTAGGCCATCCCTTTCTCGCTCGCCCATTCTAGTACTGTTTCGCCTGTGCTGGGGAAGTCGAACCAGATCCGCAGCTTGAAAAGTGCGGACTCGAGGAGTGTCGAGAGGTGGACGCACGTTAGCCGTAGGGAGAGGACGTCCCGAGCACTGAGGTGCTCGGCGATGTCGAGGAGCAGCTCCGGGGCAAGGTCTTTAAGGTTGGTCCTTATCGGTGGACGGCCTTGTGGTGTAGTATGGTGGCATCTCTGCGGCGGGCCTCTTGGGGAGTTGGAATTGGGATTTTGATTCTGAAATGCAGCGTCAGGGATCGTGATTATCCGCCCTCGGGTTGGGGACTTACTCGACATCGGTCACTGAGTGCGACAGTCTGGTTGCAGTTCGATCTCCAAAGGGCCATGTGGAAATTTGATTGGGGGGGGGGATGGAGAGGGAGGAGGAGGACGAAGAGGAGGCTGCGAAGGGATATAGCTATGACAATTATCAAGCTTTCGGAGTGGGGATCGCGCCTCTATATCTTCAACGACAGTAGGCAGCCACTGCGATATAGTAGCTGCAGGTCTCAACCCGCATCGCATGTGCATGCCTGGCTCCACGACAACGATTCCACGAAGCGATGCGAAGCGCTGGTCACGGGTGCAATTACTCCCAAACACTTACGCCAGGTTAGTCGCATCACTCCGTGCTTGGGAAGCATGGCTGAGTTAAAGTGGGATGTCTGTCGAGAATTGGGAAAATGGCCGTGGGGGGCTGTGTGCAGGCGCGGGAGGATTTCCCATAGCCGCGTGCAGAGTGCTTTGTTAACTCCACTGGTTCGGCGGCCGCAGGCATGAAGTTGAAATAAGAACAGGTGGGTCACGCCCATCGCGCGCATCCACGGCAGTGAGATGTCTCATAGTTACAGAAATACTGCCACATTCTCTCCCATATGCATCGTCTCCGAGTTGAGCTCCGTCAACAAGGCCTTCCGGCCCGAGAAATCCCTTGCTTGCCGACGGGTTTGCCGGAGGCAGATAGGAGTCACTGAGGATGGATCTCTATTCTGCCACTCGGGCCTCGATTACTAACGGAAGCGCTTGCTGGGATTCACACCATACTACTACGCATCGGCTGGCGATAGAGCTGCCTTCACTCGCCGGAGAAACCAACGCCTGTGTAGGCGTTACAAAGGGTGGGCATCTTTTTCAAGCAATATTGGTGCGTGAAAAGGAACAGCACGGGGGGACATTATCATCCCATGCCCGGCAGAAGTGGCAATACTCAAGGCGTCCTCGTATGTGACGGCTGGCAAAAAAATCCGCGAGGTCCCTGCATCATCGACTGGCTTCATGACAGAATCGCACTTAACGGACAAACTCTTGCCCAGATGGCCGCGAAGGGCGATGCTGTGAGCATAGTACATTACGAGGCTGGGCTTCTGAGGATGCAAATGCGGTCGCCAAGTAAGCCGATTGTTGTCCTGGAATTGCGTAGTGATAACGGGGAAGCTATGAATGAATATATACACGAAGGAGGTTCCAGGCCTAGCAATAACTCCAGTCACGGCCAGGAGGGCCTCCCGAGTTTCGTTGAAGCGGCGTATGTGCCTCTCATGAAGACAAAATGTTGCGCTTATCTGGACTGAGCTGAAGCATTCCAACTATGTATCTACATAGATACATTGTAATAGTTATCCTTCTCCTCTGGTACCCATCCCCATCCGAACCCACCCAAGCACCCGCTGTGGGATCAGATTGCCAAGGACGGAAATTTGAGTGCCAGAGGTGCCAAGATCGAAGTCGATGAGTCAGAAAGAGCGAGCAAGGATGAAGGTGTTTTCTTTGGTGGGTTGAGACTTCTTCTGTACTTAGACATCATCACCCTCTGGTACCTCTACCACCACCACTCCTACATACACACACAACCCGTCTATGAGAACCTAGTATTGATTGTCATTTTGGTCTCGCCCCTTTTGGTCCTCATACGAGAAATTTTCCCCCTCACCGCGTGATCTCTTAGTACCACCCTTTCCAACCGTCTAATATGCCATAGTTTTTGACCATAGTTAAAGTCTAAAATTCCACGGAAAAAAGTCTGAACTGCCATAGGTTTTCCCGGTGGGCCGCCACAACGCGATTTGGAACCGTTGTGTGGGTCAACGCTACGCTCGACTTCCAAGACGCTATTCAGAAGCTTGCGTTTTTTTTTGTTCAATCATTACTCGCATGCGACCTATCTAGATCATGGCGAGATTATGTACAGTCCGTTTCCTGTCCACTGTCCGCGCGGTGGCGGCACGTTGTAAGCTCCCCTTTGCCCCAAGGATACAGATGCGCCCCAAGGAAATAACAAAGGAAATAACAAAAGGAGCGTGGCCCATCCCCTACTCCTCGTCCGCCGATGCCATGAAAGAGGGCGTGGGTAGGAACAGCGGCAGCTCCTCCCCGGCACTCAATCCCCCCGCGCCACCCAGCTCCTCCACCTCCACCTCCCTCTCCTCATCCCTCTCGGCGCTCCCGGAGCTCCCATTCTGACGCCTCGCTCCCAGCGTCCTCCTCAGCCGGCACCCTCCTTCCCACATCCGTGGCGGCGAGGAAGTCTAGTACTGCCTGGCTGCACCTCATCGGCGAGGAGGTCCCGGATCTTCCACCTATCTTTCTACCTCCCAGTCTCCTTCCGCGCCTCCGCCCACATGATCTTCTGCTGCGGCTTCCACTCAGGGCACTCCCTAAACAGGTGGTCTCGGGTCTGATTCGGTATCGGCACCACCAGCACTGCGGGCTGGTCCGGTTCTTCGTCCAGTGGAGGTACTGCCCGGATAAGCAGTGCCCTGTCTTGAGTTGGTAGAACCGCGAAGCGAGCCTCTTGGTGCTACCGGCCACCGCGCCATCGGGCTTCTGACCCTTTGGCATGCGGTACTTCGTTTTGGAGGTCCGGCCTCCCGCCCATTGCCGGGCCTCTTCTTCTCGGAGATCTCCCGCTTGATGCTGGCGAGAGACCTAGGGAGAGGCATTACGCGCGCCTCCACCCGGCCCGAGTAGTCGCAATCTTCGCCCATTCGTCGGCTTTTTCGTTGCCGGCAATTCCCTTGTGGGCCGGGCGCCACCGGATCTCGATGATGATGCCTAGCCTGGCTCTCCGCAGCACCGCAATGTGCCTCCTAGCCTGGAGCGCGTACTGCTGACCTGGGCCCGGTTCGTCCGAAGCCATTCACCTAATGGCGGCTTGAGCGTCGGTAAAGATTGTGACCCGTTCCGGGGTCATGTTTCTCCTCGAAGCAGATTCCAGTGCGCGGGCGAGAGCGGCGCACTCCGCATCGTAGGCCTCCTGGTTGTATCCCATGTGGGTCTTATTCAGAAGCTTGCCGTTCCCGGCGTAAGATAAATTTCGCTTTGCAGTTCCTCACGGAATCCATGAATCACAGCCAGGACCAAGTTGAGGCTGCTAGTGAAACACGAGGGGTTGGCACATGGCATTCGGATGAACAATATCTACGTGGTGGATATCGAAGCAAAAAACCGCACCTGTGGTGGGCTCGAGAGTCGAAATCGATGACTTCCCTTGCGGCCATGCAGTTGCTCTGATTTTACGCTTTCGTAAGCAGCCACGGAGCTATATACCCAAACTTTTTTACCTAGGGAAACCTATAGGTGGACCAACATGAGGGACATGCACCCGGTTGCTTCAGATTCTGCGGGAAGACGAGTGTTATCCTCCTCTTGTTTAGGCACACACGTGGCAGGCCGAGGAGGAATTAGAAATAGGGAGAAAAAGCGAGTGGCTTACGGAGAGGCGTGTAAAATGACCGGTGCGCTGGAAGATGCTCTGGATAATGCTCCTCGGCGCTGTACCCAGGGTGGTAAATTGTAACGTGGATCCGCATGAGAGCCTCCTTTGTGCCGAATTCTATCAGCTTCTGGTTATATACACGGTGGAATAGGGGCAATTTTAAGCATTGATTCGCTCCCAGTCGGCTGCTGTTTATTTTACTATTGTGACTCTTAAATGGAGGTGCCGTCGACCACCCGATGATCCACCAGGAAAAACTATGGCATCGTGGACTTTGTGGTCAAAACCTATGGCATATTAGACGTTCGCCGTTCAAATATGTACTCTGTCTAGAGCAACGTATGGGTGTGAATCTATGCCCCCTCCTAGATATGCCGACACTTTGTAGTCGGCCGTTTGGCGTCGTCGAAATTCTGAGCTTATATAAGTTTCCCGTTCGGTCTGTTCGCGCCTGTTCAAAGCTGCAATCTTGTCAACGGGTTTCCGGCAATTCCGAGCACTCACCCTGGTTGTGCAATGCACTTCGGCCGATCAACAAGGGATCCGGATGCTTGGTGCTTTTGTACACGTTCTTGCAAAAATGTCGGCGTAGAGTTATCTTTTTCCACGCATTGCGAGATACTCGGAACGCCTCACGAGCCTCCTCCTGTAGCTTCTGCGATGTTGCGAATGACTAAGCGGTCTTCAACAGTTGCAGATCCCAAAACCTTTTCGGAAAATCATCGAAGAGCTCCTTCAACGTTGACTTCTTCCAGTTGGGTGCATCCTGCCCTTTTCCGACAGTATTTCCCACATAAATATATCTTCCAGATCACGATATCGTTTCTTCCATCTTGCCGCACTCTAAAGTGTTGATGTCTGAGTGAGATTGCCTTCAATCCAAGTACGCATGGCTCGATTGGTGACATCCAACCGCACGACATTTCCGTGAGGATATATCCCATGCTCGATCCAGTGCTTTACTCACATTGGTGATTTGACTCTGGCTAATCACTGTCGATTTTGTTCACTTTCGGGACAGTTCTTGGTGCTCCTCCGCAATGCCGTAGTTGCTTTTTTTCCGCTGTTGCCGACTGGTCGTTGAATTTAGGGTGAAGGTTTGGGGAGAATTCATCAATTCATAGATACGACCGTAGAGTTGGGATTGCTCCTAGTGAGTTACTTACTCCGAATCAGAACTGATGATTACTGAATTCGCCTGATCACGTGCGCGGCTAAGAGGCAATGACGTTTGTGTCGCGAACCAGGACCCCGCCAACATTTCCTCCACTGGGTACCTAGCACGAGCCCATCTACTGTTTTCGACCTGAAATCAAATACCATAGTTCACCTACATCCTTGCCTGACATTCCGGTGCTCCTCGTAGCCACTATGACTTCGTGAGCACCTAACTTCCCCTCCTTCCATCTCTACTCGCCTCTAACCGTATCTCGCGGCAGTGCGCCTATTCTCGACGTACATCTTCCTCCGCATCCTCGATCGCCTGACCACCGACACTGACGAAAGCCACAGGTCCCGTTCCGTCAGTCAACCCCGCTCGGGCTCGCCAACGCCATACAGCAATACATATCCACCAAATATGACCAACACCCCGATATGTTCACGGAAGACCTTGCCGTGATCGACCAGCTACGTACCGACGCCATCAATGTGCAAGAACCACACCAGAGCGGCGTACGGAAGCTCGCCGAGTACGCGGCACAGCTCCAGTGGATCGGCGGGAAGTTTCCAATAGACATCGGCGCTGATTTTACTTGGTATCTGGCACTGGGCTACAACACCGGCAAACCCGTGACGCAGAACAACCTGCAATTTGAGCGTGCAAACATCCTCTGCAATCTTGCCGCGCTGTATTCGCAGATGGCCACTACCTCGCGCCGCGGCGCGTCCGCCGCAGGCTTGAAGACAGCATGCAATTACTACTGCGCCGCTGCTGGAGTCCTGAAATATCTGCGCGAATCCGTCATTCCCGAGCTCCGAAGCACGCCGCCCGAGGACATGGATGCGATGGCGCTCGCGTGCCTGGAACAACTGATGCTGGCGCAAGCGCAGGAGTGCTTCTGGCTAAAGGCAGTGCAGGATAAGAACAAGGATTCGGTGATTGCTCGGCTCGCTGCCAGCGTGTCGGACTATTTTGACGCTGCGGCCGAATTTGGGATTAAGGCGTCGAGTATCCGCTCGGAGTGGACTTCTCATATGAGCGCCAAACATTGCCATTTTGCGGCAGCAGCACAGTACCGACAGGCTTGTGATTGCTTGGAAAGATCGAAGTACGGCGAGGAAGTGGCAAGACTGAAGGACTCCCTTGACTTCGTCAACGAGGCACTCGCGCAAGGACGACACCTGAATAAGCAGGTGTTGGGAGATTTATTGGAGTTGAAGGAGAAGGTTGCAAGTGTACTCAAGGGCGCGGAGAAGGATAATGACTTGATCTACCTATGTACTGTAACATGCTATGACGAACTGGCGAATGCAGTGGCTGACGGAATTAGGCATGGTACCGCCGGCAGCATCGCTCCCGAGAATATCAAGAGCCTCGATGGTGTCTTCAAAGATACCGAAAGAGGTTTCCGAAGGCACAAGTATGCTCTCGGATACGGGTCCTTATGGCGCACCACTATTCGCGAAGCTCGTACCATTTGCGGTGCACGTTGCTGCCGGTATTTACGCTGAACGGCGAGACCGGCTGGTCAACAGCACCATAATCTACGAGCTAGAGTCGCTCACGGAGAAGCTCCACAAGTAAGGATTCCCTACATCGAGTGTCGAGGAGTAGTTGACGAACCAGCATAGGGTATTGCAATCCCTGAGCCTCCCCGGGGCGCTACAGGCCTTGGAGAAGCCACTCGGTCTCCCCCCTGGAATCGTCGCACATGCAGAAGAGGTCCGGCAGCAAGGCGGCGTCGAAAAGCTGCTCGCCTCGATAGGCGATATCGACAAGCTCCGCAACAACAACGTGTCCATGCACCGGGAAGCCAGCGATCTTCTCGAAACGGAAGCTTTCGAGGACGGACGGTTGCGCGCGAGATATGGCACAGATCGCTGGAACCGGCAGCCGTCCAAGGTTGCCATGGCGAAGCTGGCGCAGCAGATGGATCAGTACAAGGGTTACCTCGAGAGCGCCGGGGACTCGGACAAATTGGTGCGTGCAAAACTCGCCGAGTTCGAGTCGGTGATGAGGTTGCTTGGGGGGAGGATCCACGCACTGGAGGAGTACGTCCCCAACTCCTCGCGCGCCATCTTGACGCCCACGGTCGACCGTGAGGTTGGGAAGCTGCGGCAATGCATGAACGAGATCTCGAGGCTCGAGTCTCGCCGCCGGAGAAAGGTGGAGTCGCTGCGGCAGAAGGCCAAGGCAGACGATATCAGTATGCCTCCCCCCCTCCTTTCCAGCTCGTGTCCCTTTGCAATTCATGGTGAAATACTGACAGAAACGCAGCCACTGCCATCCTCGTCGAAGCGAACCGTCTCGAACGGGAAAATCCTCTGAGAAAAGTCGAAGCAGCCGACTTCGAGCCTTTGTTCTCCAGCCGACTAGAAACACGCTACAACATGGACAAGCAGGTTCTCGCCGAGGAGTCCTCCGAACAGGAAGAGCTTATCCAGCGACTCCGCGAAGCAAACTCATCGTTCCTGACGTGCAGGCTTGTGGACTCGTCGCTAGTGGAACGAGAGTCCGCGATACAGACGCTCGAGATCGGCTACTTTAAGTACAAGGAGCTGATGGGGAACCTCGAGGGCGGCCGGACGTTCTACAATGACCTCGCGAAGCATCTCAGCCGGTTGCGAGACGAATGCAAACACGTTGTGTACCAACGACGCGTCGAGGCAGGGCAGCTTGAAGTGTAAGTATTTTTTTTTCTCCCTCACCTGTCAGTCCGGGGGGAACGGCAGGCTGATGACGTACTCTACGTTCTATGTGCGCAACAGTGGGATCACCACATCGATGCACAACATGCGTATCTCAACTCCGGTCGGAAGCCCTCCACCCCAGCAGCTGCCCCCGCAACTGGTCCAGCAACAGCAGCAGCAACAGCAGTGTAGTACTCCGTCGCCGCCGCAGCAGCCGCAGCCGAGACCGACGCGGAACGCGCCAGCAACACCCCAGCCCATCGTCCCGATACCGGGGTTGTGGAAAGGCGACTCCAGTACTCCATTACGGTTCGGGGGTGCGCCGGCTCGATAAGGGGCGTTCGCCGAGATGTAAATTTTAGCCATCATTATCGGCAATACGAGTGATTGTTAGTGATTTCAAATTCACAGATGCGGAGGGAAGATTTTGAGAAGGGTTTTCCAAGGAAAAAATTATAATTGTGTAAGCCATGTTGCATTCTGCTCTTCCGTAGCTACTGCCGAGGGGGAGGGGGACACTTTTTCCCTTCCGTCCCACTCCATATTCAAACCGTTTTGTTTTACGGCCAACTATGATACGATTTGCATGATTGGTTGCCTAGTTGTGATCGCCCTTGTTCCATCCAGCCACATCTTCGTTCCGCTCTCACATGTGAAAACCCGAGACGAAAGCACCACGCAACCCACCCACCCAACCCCTCTTCCTTCCGCCTGTCAACCCGCCTTACCGCTTTTTTTTTTCTCCCTCCCTCTCGTTCTCCACGATTGGGGATTCTCGGCAATAAACAGTACAGATAGCGGAGAGTAATAAGATACAATCGAAATCGGCCATTCATTTTGTTTCAGTCCCGGTTAACGACTTTGTGTGTCGGTGGGTCGCAAGTTTGTCGATCGATTTGATTTTGTTTTGTTTGTATGTAACTCTCCCTCCCTCTGCGAGAGTTGTTTGTTTCGCCCGTGGTTTGCAAGTTTAGCGGCTGGCGGCCGGAGGATCAGGGTTTGCGATCGAGGGAAAGGATGTTTGTATATCGAGAGTAGGGAATGCTGTTGTGAGTGGGTTGCCTGCCGAGATGCGATGTCAAGATGGCGTGCATATTGCTTGGTTGTTGGGGAGGTTCGGTGCTGGGTCGCGGAATAATACGGCGCGGTTGGAGGGGGTGCGACGTCCTGGGTGAATCATGGATGAATGGTTGGACGGGGTGATGGAGGAGGGAGTCTCGCTTTGCGCGGAGAGTTGGTAATGCTTATCCGGGAGGAGGCCAGGGAAGGAAAGGAACGGAACGGAACAAGTAACGTGATAGTGACAGTGAGTAAGGGAGGGAGGGAGGAGAACTGATGTGGCGAATGGCGGCATCTGCTCTGCTCGTCTCTGCACATACAAGCGCTCCTCAATTTCGCCCCGGATAGACGTGGACGCTGGACATGCTACTGTTGGTCTAGTACGTGCTTCGGGCACCTGGGGTGCTTGCTGCGATGCAACTTGGAGCCTCTCTGTCCGCTGCTAGTTTCCTGCTGTCCATTGTAGGGCTTCGGAAGACAGATAACTGCTCCGGGTCCACGAGCAGAGTGTGCAGAGAGCATGCAGAGGCCGTCGCGTCAGACGTGCCTACCACGGCTACAGCTGCTCGTCGTCGCGACGCCGCGCCCCAACCAGGCATGAATGTATGCGGGGAGATTTGGTTCAGAGATAGGAAGCGTTACCGCCACGGCCTCTCCTTTGGGCCGGAGCGAGACTTCCATCTCATGTCATGCACAATGCGCGCGCTGTCTGTCCGCCAGGTGTTTCTTTTTCTGTTCCATGCATGTTTGGGCCGAGGGAACACAGTACGATGTAGATAGATAGATAGAGGGCCGGCGGGTATGTAGCGCAGCAAGGAGCTGCCCGGTGCTGAGCTGGGGAGGTTCCTCCAGTAGTGGCTCGGGGTGATATCACAAAAAAACGCGAACCACTTGCCCGCCACCCACCACCCACCACCCCCAACCAGCCCACGCGTTCGACGGCTGCACGGCACCGTGGAAGCCGAATTGAGTCCGTACGGTACATAGAGCGCTCTGCCGACGCACCATGTATCTAGCCATCCAGTGCAGAATAGCTGAGTCGGTATGTAGATATGTAGGTGGGCAGCGTAGAGTGGCTCGCACTTCCTGCGCGTCTCGAGCGTGTGTGCTGCAAGCGGGCGGAGATGAGGCAGGGGTGGGTTGATCGAGAGTCGACAGTGCGATCGGACAGGTTGGGAGAGGGTGTTGTGTTTTAAGAGCGGAGATTGGGTTGGGGTTTGATACATATGGGTAGCGATGGAGGGGTGGCTTTCGTCTTGCGGGGTTGTTTGGTTTCGTTTCGAAGCTGCGGATTTCGGTGAGCTGCTCGTCTTGCTGAAGCTGGGGAGGGGGACGAGACGTCATCTCTCGCTAACCACATGGAGATGCAGCCGATCTCCCACCGTCTGTTCGTCTGTCTGTCTCGCCGTCCGTCGGCCCCGCAGCTGGAGGTCGCATTCTTCCAACCTCTCGATCTCGATGTCTCTATCAGACGGTGCGAGTACATATGGTGCTATCGAGTGCGCGGTGGTCGTTGTGGTTGGAAGTGTTGGAGTCTGTGGTGGTGGTGGTGGTGGTGGTGGTGGTGGTGGTGGTGGTGGTGGTGGTGGTGGTGGTGGTGGTGGTTGGTGGTGGCCGTCCGGTCAAGTTGGCTGAGTGCGGTGATGTGAGTGGTTGGCGGAATGGAGCAAGTGTCCCAGGCTCTCGTCGAAGCTCTTCTATTGCCATCTTATCTAATCTTATCCATTCGATCCATCGTATCTCTCATTCCGACAGCCATATTCGTGACCTAGAGTAGAGAAAAGAAGGACGGCAGCCAACCTGGGTGCCATCGTCCGCCCAATCATTCCCCTCTATGCAACACTCACCTCGCTCTGTTCTCCTCGACTCCTCTTTCTTCTCTGCCACGTTCGCCCTCACAATTCCTCTTGAATTCCCCCACTCCTCAAGACCAAATACGACCTATCTCTTCTGTCTCGTTCATCTCCATACAATACCACCACTACCACCGCGAAACTACATCGTCATCATCATCCATCAACATAATCCCCGACCACTTGTTCCCGCCACCACCATCATCCCTACCACGTCCGTCCTCTCTCCACACACACCACACAAACATCCCACACCGTCCTCTCTGCCTACCTCTGACCTACTCTAGGTATACGTAGAGTGAAAGCACTACTACTGCTACCGTTGCTCTGCTGCTACCCGCTACCGCTGAAGCTCTTGGACACTTAACTTACTCACTTTGTTCGCCGTTAATAACAAATCCTCAAACTCACTCAGGTCGAAAGCCTGCCGATAAAAAAAAGTCGTTTAAAAACCCCCCCCCTCCACCCCCCGCGCACCCCCAAACCAAGCCCAACAACACATCCCCGATTCCCTACGATCGCCCCGATCCCCTCACTGCTCTGCCTGCTTGTCGGTCGCCAGAAACAAGCAGCAACATACATACCTTAACATCGTCACCAACAGCAGCCTCATCCTCATCAGCAATGCTTCTCTCACCCTCATCTCCCGTCGAGCGGCGCGCCGCTGTGGCCGTTGGTGTCTCGTCCGCCTCAACCACGCGCACGCAGACTTCCCCGAATCTGCAGCCGTCGCTTCGTTCGCCCGATGGCACGTTGCGGCTGCGTGGCGGACCGATAGAGGATCGTCGTGTCCGATGGGATCAAGACGTCGTGGACAACGAAGGCATGGGAAAAAAATCGTCGAAAGGTACGCACCCTCCTCCTCCTCCTTCTCCTCCTCTTTCTCCTTCCCCTAGCTTCCCCGCGCATACCATGTTCCCGGCCTACATACCCGAGATCGCGAACTCGACTGACACGCTATGTTAGTCTGCTGCATCTACGCCCGTCCCAAAGCCTACGACGAGAGCTCGAGCGAAGACGACTCCAGCAGTGATGAGAGCAGCAGCGATGAGAGCGACGACAGCGCGAATCACAATCACCACAACCACAACCACAGCCGTTGCGGCGGACGTGGTCATGGCCACAAGAAAGTGACGGTGCGACGCAAGAATGCCTACGAGAAGTTGCCAAAACCTAGTTCTGGGCTGAAGAGGCAGACATAGAAAGACGGGGCAAATGCGCTGGGACAGGATTGCTCTCTACTAGAAGCTGCATATGGAGTGGTGTTTTCGTTCTCTCTTCTTTTCCTAAGGCTTGGGTTTGGGTTCAGGTTTTCGGGACACTGTCTGGGAGGGGAGGGGGGTTTCTTCGTGGGATTGCCTTTTTTTGGATATCCACATCATGACTGGCTAGGCTTTAACTTCTATGCTCTTTTTTTTCTTCTTGCCTGCTTGCTTGAGCTTGCGTGCGCGCACTTTGCTCGCATGTAATCCCATTCACTTTTTTGGCCCCCTTGGGAGTGGGGGGTTTTTTTTCCCACACGATAATGCCAGTCTCATCTTAGCGTGTGGTGACCAGCCGTATCTCTCGTCCGAAGGGAAGGCGGCCGCGAGAAGAAACGTGTTGAATTGACGAAAAGATAACGTGATGAAATTTCTCCGTACTATTTACGTATATTTCCACGCGCATGTGTCCAAACATCGTCATGTAGGATTGCTGTATCTACCGTACATACATACATATATACTTACATTTTTTCACTACTGTATCTACTCTAACCTGCTGTCTGCAAGCAAGCCCTCCCCCTCCCTTCTTTAAGCCTGCGTCCGAAAATGTGGGGGGTGTTGTGGAGGGGAGGGATATGTATATAATATTTATTCCCCACCAGCAGACAGTGCACGATAGTGTACAGCACCCGCACATACATATGTACATTCCAGCTACATGTGCTCTTGCACGAAACGTCCAGCGTCGCAGCGTCCGAGAACATCCCGTCGCCGTCGTCCGATGTGGGTATGTACGCATGTATCTAGGGTGTACGTATGTACGTAGTCTATCTAGGTAGGACTGTCTTGGCTCCGTCCCGTCGGAAAAACATCCCTCCCTCCCCCCTTCCGCTTCCCGCCACACCCCGCCCGTCCCTGTCCTGGCAGTCACACACACCTCTTTTTTTTCTTCTTCTTTTTTTCTTCTTTTTTTTCTTTTCTTTTTTCTTTTTTTTTTCTCGTCCAGGGAAGCGAGGAGAGGCAGGGACGGACGACGGACGACGGACAACAGACGACGGACGGGACGCGGGGAGGGGGAAACACAAGCAAAAACCAAAACCAAATAACAAAACCACCCGGAAACAAAACAAAACAAAACGAAACACAAAGGGGGAAAAGAGAATGCAAAGGTGGGGTGTGCATACTTTCCACCGAATTGTCGAGACAGCCCTTCTTCTTCTTCTTTTTCTTCTTTTTTTTCTTCCCTTCTGAAGGGGAACGGAGGGAAGGCAGCGGATGTTGTGAACCGGGGATTGGGGATTGGGGATTGTCGATTGGAGGGGGGGGGGATTGCGAGACGTCCGCACCGTCCACGGAAGGAAGGGGGTGGGCGCCGTCGTGGACGAGCATCCGCCAGGAGGGGGAGGGTGTGCGGACGTGGTTTGGTTGGACGCAGGCGTATCTGGTGGAATTATACTCTAATCTCCAGGCAATGGGAGCTGCCGGTGGTGGTAGTGTGGAGATGCGGCATGTACGTCTGCAAGTGCATGGCGGTGGCTGCAAGACGTTTGCATCTGTGCAGAGCAGAGCAGAGCAGAGCAGAGTGGCTCACCACCCGGGAGCTTTCCGCTGCCCGACGACCACCGACCGACGACCGACGGCCGATGAGCCACCCACCGCACGAGAAAAGCGTGCTATCGCCGCGCACACCGCTCCACCATGCGCTCCACCCGACTGCGTGTCTGCCGCATCGCTATCACGGGCGTGGACTCTGGAAGACGACGTCCGCAGATATCTAGCTGCACGCCCATTGCGCTCCGCTTGATAGTACCTGGGCATGTTTGCAGGCGGACTACATATGTATGGTTAGCTGTGCAGCAACCACCACCACCACTACTTCCGCGAGTCTGCTGCGCGCATTGCACGCCTTTCCCAGGCATGGCCCCCTCCCCGCCCCGCCCGGTATGCGAGATAACCATCGGCAGTTTTCTGCAGTTTCTGCAGTGAGGCGAGGGAAGTGCCCGGATGTGGGTGTGGACGTGGATGTTGTGTTGGTTCGGATGCTGTGGATGGTGGATTGGTGATGGATGGATGGATGGATGGATGGATTGGCGTGTGTATGTAGATATGCGTGTGGGCGAGAGCGATATGCAGGGCGCGGCCGAACGGATCGGACACTGGGTGCGAGATCGGACCTGCTGCACGCCCTGCAAAGTGCTGCAGATTTGGTTTTCAAGGGGGTGGGCGCTGTGCGGAGGGTGTGGCGGGTGCGATCGCGGAGGGTGGTGGCAGGAGGGCGATGAGGGTGAGCAGCTGTGATTCTCTATCTCCCGCCAGATCGCAATTGCCGCACAATCCCCCCATGGCTACTATATCCACACATCCACACATCCACACCACACATCCACACCACACATCCACACCGCACATCCACACCGACTGTGCGCGTCCAGCGGCACCCACCCCCTCGGACTTCTCACTTCTCACTTCTCACTCCTCACTCCTCACTTACCTCCCTCTCCCTCCCTCCCTCTCCCTCCCTCTCCCTCCCTCCTTCCTGCAATGCAGGGGCGTCCCCCTCCCTCCCCGCTCCCTCGCCGTCGGTGGAAGTCTGGACTCTGCAGGTGCGGCTCGAAACACAGGGCGAAGGAAGCGATAAACATAAACAGATCAATTTCTGTCTGGACTCTGCAGAACGCTGGTTCATTTTTTCTCTCTCTCTTTCTCTCGTGAAGAAGGAGAAGAAGAAGAGGAAGAAGAAGAAGAGGGGTTTTCCCCGCAAACCGCCCCGCCCGCCTAAACCCGAACTTGAAGATACGGATACGGATATGTGCGTTGGCATGCGCGGCCAATGGGTCGGCAAAACGGAACGCCCCCTCCTCCTCTCCCCCCGCCTTGAGAGGGGGGAAAAGCTGCTATGAGGGCTATTCCTTCCGTCCCCGCCAGCTGGGTGCCCGGACGCTGGATTTCGGGTGCCGGACACTGGATGTCGGGCGCCGGACGCTGGACGGCGATATCGATATCTATGCGGTCAGGGGCACGCAAAAATCACGTACTTACCGGGAATCCCGGACACTCGTCGGTCCGTCCGTCCGTCCGTCCGTCCGTTTAGCTGGCTAGTTCCTAAGGGGGGATCGATCCACCGTCTTGATTGGGGCGGACGTTTCGCGGACGGGTTCCGCTTGCTTGCGTCCGCAGCAGCAGCAGCAGCAGCAGCGTCCAGCGCAACGAACGTCGATGGGTTGCGTCTCTTTCGTCCGCACCACATCCACGGCTGGTCGGCCCGTCTCCGCGGTGTCCTGGAAAGGTGGGGCTGGAGCCTTCCATCTACCATACCTCTGCTTTCCACCTGTCGTCGTGGTGCACGGGATACGCGGAAATGGCTTCGCCCGGCCAGTGGCAGCGCTGCCGCTAGTTGTTCTTAGCAAACTCGCTGTTCGAGGGCCGGCTGTGCCGTCGAGCTCGTGAGAGACCGTTTTTTCCGAGTGACGGGTCGTGATTGCCGTTCGTTCGTATCATTCGTCCGCAACGACGGCAACGAGGCGGAGCCGCTACAATCCACTCCGTCCTCCTCCTCCAAGTGCCTGGCCTCGTGGTCCCCGGAACGGAATATCGCAGACCCCGAGACTGCGGTGGAATGCAACACCTGCCTGGACCAGAAGGAATGCACTGCGGCTGACGGATCTTCATGTTGTAGAGCAGCGTGCAAAGAATGGAATTTCCAGCGTCAGATCTGGGATTTAGACACTTGGGGTAAATATGTTCGAACGAATCATCGCCACCATCACCGCCAGGCACACACGCGCGAGTGATACCCGATGCACGCAAGTAACTGCAGATCCACTGATAAGCTAGTAAGCGTCGGTCACGGGGTCACAGCCCTGCCCCCTGCCATCATTTTTTTTGGGCCGCATTCCGCACTTGACCAGTTTTGGACTTGCACCGTGGCGGGGTCTCTCGCCATAAACTCAGGCACAAAGTGTACGCACGTAGGACCACATGTTCGCTCGGAGCAGCCGTCTGCGCCGACCCCTCGCACCGCCGTCTCGCCGTCTCGCAACAATGGCTGACACGCCCGCGACCTCTGTCTCCAACTCCTCCTCCCCCCCCTCCTCCTCGTACGTCCCGCGTTACATCGATATTGGCATAAACCTGACGGACCCGATTTTCACCGGCGTCTACCACGGGCGCCAGGTGCACGCGCCGGACTTGGCGGGGGTGCTCTCGCGGGCGCGGACGACGGGGTGCCGCAAGCTGCTGGCGACGGGCAGCGACCTGTCGTCGTCGCAGCGCGCGGTGGCGCTGGCGCGTGAGCACGCCGGGTTCGTGTACGCGACGGTGGGGGTGCATCCGTGCAGCGCGCTCGAATTCGAGTCCGACTCCACTTCCGACTCCGACTCCGGAGGGGCGGAAGAGTATCTGCGGCGACTGGGCGAGCTGGCGACGGCGCCGGAGGTGGCGGCGTTCGGCGAGATCGGGCTCGACTACGACCGGCTCGCGCTGTGTCCGGCGGCCGTGCAGCGCACGTGGTTCGCGCGCCAGCTTGACGTCGCCGAGGCCGTCGGCAAGCCGCTGTTCCTGCACTCGCGCGCCGCCGCCGCCGACTTCGAGCGCGAGCTGTTCCCGCGTCTGCACCGTCTCTGCGCCGGCGGCGTCGTGCACAGTTTCACCGGCTCGCGCGACGAGATGCGCCGGCTCGTCGACAACGGCCTCTACATCGGCGTCAACGGCTGCTCGCTCAAGTCCGAGCAGAACCTCGACGTCGTCCGCGAGTGTCCGCTCGACGCCATCCTGCTCGAGACCGACGGCCCCTGGTGCGAGATCCGTCCCAGCCACGCGAGCGCAAAGTACCTGCGGGGACTGGAGCCGTTGGTCGGCGCGCCCGCGGTCAAGAAAGAGAAGTGGGCCGAGGGCAGACTGGTCAAGGGCAGGAACGAACCCGCCGCCATCAGGGACGTCGCCGCCGTCGTCGCTGCCGTCAAGGGCCTCGAGGCCAGCGAGGTTGTCGAGGCGGCGTGGCGAAATACCGTGAAGCTGTTTGGGCTGGGGGAAACGCTGGACGAGCTATAGACGGGGGGGGGGGGGGGTGGGAGTGGCATTTGTTCGTTGGATGAACATCGAGTGCTGTGGATTCCGAGGAGATAGAGAGCGCGAGAGAGTCGAGCTATTCATGCATATCCGCACGGGTCACGAGTCTATCAGGCACACCGATGTGTCCGGAGACTGGAAAATAGCCGGAATGAGCAGACCCGTTAAATCACAGTTTAGTGCGGCGATTGACCACCGGCCGAAATGAAAAAAAGGACAAGCTGTAGATTCTAGCCCACTTTGCACAGTACAATACCATCCAGCATTTGGATCATCATTGCTTGCAGAAGAATTTCATCGAGAATGTGTAGGCCCCCTTCGACACACCAACACCAAAGAAGCATCCCCTTCAACGTAAAAGAACAAAAAGAACAGGCACTAACGGAAGTCGGGCTCAACAGCGTCCATGGGACTAGAGAAACCTAGAAATTACTTATGCAGACCCGCCTTTCTTGGTCTCGGCTTCCTTGGTGCTCGCTGTTTTTTTGCTGTCATCTTCGGTGGCTTTCGTGGCAGTGGCGTCTTTCATCTCGACGTCGTCCGTCTTGTTGGGCGCTGTCGCCAAAGCCTCATCCTTTTCGCCCTGGAGCGGCTGTTCGTCATCATACTCGACATTGAATTCGGAGTCTGCGCTGACCTCATTGCCATCTCCCAGCACAATGATACGTCCAGCATTTAGCGCTGCGTGGAGGGGTCCGGCATTATCGTCCTTGCCGCCAAACTCATCAGGGCTGTCTCCCGGGAGCGCGCGTCGCTTGCATGGTCCACGTGGTTCAGCTACGGCGTAGAACCATCAGTATCCAGTGCTTGAGTCGGCGAGAGGGGATTGGCTCACCATACTCGGGTGGAGCACACGGTCCATCACCGTCGGCAACGCGCTTCGCGATCATGTCGTACCATTGCTCCTTGGTCTTTCCTCCAAGGAGACCGACGATAACAATGGTCATGTTATCACAACCAACTCCTCCAGTCTCGCTGTTAATGGAAAGGCAACTGTCCATGAGGTTTTCACAGATCCTGTCGAGTTCTTGTTTCGCCACGATTCCCCTGCGCACAAACTCGATGACGGCTTGAGAAGACTGGCAATCCCAGATACCTGGATACGTTTTCAGCACAAGTGGGCCAGCCCTCAATAATCGGAAACCTACCATCACAGGCAACAACCAAGAACTCGTCGTCATCCGTAATTTCGTGGGCCATGACATCAGGGTACGCGGTGACGACCTGCTCCTCCGGCGGGAGTTTGGCACTCTTCTTGAACTCGAAGTCGCCGATGGCGCGAGAAAGTGCGAGGTTTCCGTTAACACGTCCGAAGTCCACAAAACCGCCAGCGGCCGTTATCCGAGCCTTCTCGCCTGTGGGGCGCCGTCAGTAAGAATGTCTGGTTTGCAGCTGCTCGCGATGTCTGTACCTTCGTTCTGGGGCTTGTGATCGAAAGACAGAGGCTTAGCCCTCCCCTTGACACCCAGGACGGTCCTTGAATCACCGGCGTTGGCCTGTATAATGGTAAACATCCATGAGTCGGGCCATTGGGGGTGTCGCGAAAAACGTACAACATATATTTTGGTGCTCGTGATCAAGGCGGCCGAAGCAGTGCAGCCCGAGACCTCATCTTCGTAGCGAGAATCTTTTGAAACACATCAGACAAGATTCTTCACATCAACCCCGCATCACCGCTACCGCCAGCGCCCCCCGTCACCGCCGTACCTTGCAGGATAGCTCTATCGGTAGCCAAGAACGCATCCTTCAGGGCTTGCTCGTATTCTTTGGCGGCAAAAGCAGCTTGCTTGGCGAGAATCTTGTGGATATTCTCTCCACTAAAAAGGGCAACTTTGTCACCGCCATGTCCATCGTAAACACCGAAGAAACTCAAGCGCTCCTCGACCGTTGTTGGCCGCTGTGGCCCATCGGAGTTCTGGAGGTCGAGGACAGCGGCGTGGGCGTCTTCCATCGAGATACGCCATCCCTGCATGCTCGACAGGCCATAGGTGAGTCGCTCATCCGCGCCGGAATGGGAGAACTAGAATCAGGCACACTGCGGGTTAGCCAACTGCTTTACTGTCCACGAGGAACCGAGTCCATCGCGCTAGTCATTATGGGGGAAAATTCTGCTGCCGAGTCGTTGCGTGACTGCGCCGGATAGGATAAACCGATGAGTTGATGATAATGACAGGTTGACCACAGCACATCCAGCTCATCGCGAACTCTCATTTGACGGGGTAGCTCGGGAAGCAAAAGAGAGCACAACTGCCAAACACCCACATACCTTCTCAACAACCGGTTCCGAGAGGGTTTGTCCCATGATGAGGCTCGTGAAGCCTAGCTATTTGGAATAGGATGGTAGGAAACCGCGAGTTGGGGCTCGACACCGAAACGTCACAGTTAGTTGGTTGCGGGGTGTGGGGTGGGGCAGAGCGAGAACAAAGGCGTGGCGCTTTCGGGTTTGCGACGAGGGAGGAAGGAAGATAGTTGGGGAGGACGGGTGAAATGAAGGGGGTGGTCAAAGTTAAGATTCGGAGTAGACCGATCAGATCTTTTCTAGGTTGCGAGAGGAGGAAGGAAGAGGCAAAGGGAAGGAAGGGGAGGCAGAGAACGAGTTCTCTTGACGTTGCACGTTAGGCTAGCGCCGTTCTAGCGTGCTGCTTGGTTGTTGGAGAACTTGGGTGGACGAAGGCGGGGCTCTGTGTTTGGTTTTGCACGTATGTATGAGTCCTGAACGGATGAAGGAGAAATCTTATATTGACTGTCTGAATTTTTTTCTTTTCTTTTTCCTGGCGTCAACTCATTAACCTTCACGGAGACCTTTCCTCCAGACTCCAACTCCTCACAGTCTATTTTCGTACACGGGGTTTTAGTTTTCGACTCCTGCGAATCCAACGTCTTGTCCTCGGAGCCGCCACAGAATGTACTCGACCATAATTATGCTGTTCATCGTAAACCGCAGGGGCAGGCTGGCGTCTCGATGAACACCGGAACATTGCATCATCGAGTAGTTCTCTGGAGCACTCTAGAGTGCTGTAGAGCGGCTGTGTGAGTATGTTGTGGTTGGAGTTCACAGAGTCACTCTGCCTCGGCGTTTCTTTCTGGTTTTACCTTCACGCCCGCCCGCACGAACTCCCATGAGATGGAAATCGAGAATTCGTGGCGAAGATCCACTAACCCCGCGATTACCAGCCAGTGCCGCCAATCATATCCGGCGGTTCGGAGACAAGGGATGCTAGAATACCCATCTACCGGCCATGCACGCACTCTGCATCCAGATAGATAGGTTGAGTGTCGTGTGTGAGCGGATGTGAAATCTTCACTCAGCCACTAGGCCGTCAAAGCCGGTAGTAAAAAGACCGCCGCCCGAAAGAGTACATACCTATTGTCCTGGAAGTAACAAAGCGTGAACCGGGGAAGGAAGACTGTGAAAACGCGCGCTTGGATTGCCGGAGACGAAACTGCTGCTCCCGATGAGAGTCTCGCAACTCCTTTGGACGCTACCGGAAGTATTTCGATTTAGCTCTGTAGTACATCAACACTTGCCGCATTCGTACCCGCATGCCTCACATGAAGATGAACTTTGTTTTGAGGTGTAGTTACCCTTGCCGACACACTACGATTATCTATGTCCATCGCACAGTAAGCTGCTACGGTGCATCCGCGACATCCCCTCTTGACCGAGAGAATGTCCCGAAGGATGACTCTACTCGGATCTACTTGAAAGGAACCATCTCATTTCTTCTTCCTTAGCCCCACCGCCACCATTATACAAAATTTACACAGCACTCATCACCGAATATTTTCAATTCCGTAGATGACTGGCCAGAGAAAGCTGCACGCTTATAGTTACATACTGGCCTCGTCCCCCTTCAGAAACGAACCTTATTGACCGCCGCCCTTGAAATTCCCATGGATGCTTTGACTTTGCCGGCACTACCAGTGCATTCCGAGCGTGGTCGCAAGTGCACAGCCACCGGCGAACGCCCAGTGGCAATGGCAGAATGCATCACCATCGCATGATTCCTCTCCATCTCAAGCGTCCATTTCGAGATTCCTTTCCATCCGTATTCCATCTCGTCCAGGCGAGTAATAATTACTCACCATCTGCACCTCCTTGAATCCGCAAGCTCCATAAAGCCTCCTTGCGGGCACCCTCGCCGTATCCACCCAAAGGTCAACGTTCCCCGCCGCCGCCTTCTTCAACTCCTTCAGCACCATATCTACCATCCACTTCCCAACCCCTTGTCCACGGAAGCGTTCGGCCACGCAGACTTTTTGGATCCGTGTCATCAGTTTCGAGCGGACATAGACCGTGTAGCCGCAGAGTTCGGGTCCGTTTGTTTTCGTGTGGTAGACGCAGTGGAGCACAGTCGTGCGTTTTTTGAGCTCCGATTCGAAGTCGAAGGCTTCGTTGCTGGGGAAAGTGTGTTTCTCGGTCTGCTTGATGGCCGCCAGGAGGTGGGCGGATGCGGGGGTGGTCCTTGCCGGAAGGCGGGCGAAAGTGAGATTGGTCAAATCGACTGGCTCGGCCATGGGCAGTGATCTCGGAACGGGAGTGGGCTCGCTAATTGGTGTCATTAAGTGATGCAAGGGTCCATCCACTTCGATGCCTTTCCATTGAGGTATATATCTTCGTCCTCCAATCATTTGCCGCAACCCACACCGATACCTTCTCGCCCCGCCACTCGCCGCCATGAACCTTTTCGACACCGGCTCGGACGTGGAACACGATCTATTTGATGATCTCGTTGCACCCACGACGATAATGCAACCCCGCGACACAGAAACGGACTTTGGTGGACTCATTGCCACGCCAATAAAGCTCCACGAGGACCTTGCGAAGGGCTGTGGCGGACAGATATGGCCTGCCGGGGAGCTTCTGACGAAATACATTCTGAAGAAGTACATGGGAACCGACGGATTGCAGAACAAGCGGATTCTCGAACTCGGAGCTGGAGGCGGGTTGACCTCGTAAGTCTTTCTACGGCGGTTATAGGCACAGGGAGCAAGGTTGATTGATTGTTCGTTGTGTTTTGCAGACTGGCGGTCGCAGCAGGATGTAGTCTCGAAGGAAGCGAGTTGTTCGTCACCGATATGGACGCAATGATTGACCTGATACACAAGAACATCGCGTTGAATGGGCTGCAAAAGGTGCCCGAGCTCAAGGTAGAGCTGTTAGATTGGTGGGCTCAACCCTCATCCAAGGCCTGAGTTAATTCTTTGATCTCACTCTTTCCCAAGGAAGGATCCTATTCCTGAAGTGATAGCTGCTAAACCGATAGACATCGTATTTGCCGCTGATTGTGTACCGAAAGATCTCCTCGCCCTGACCTCGTTGCCGGTAACTGAATTGTCACACAGGTCTATTACGAGCCGGCCTTTCCACTCTTGGAGAAGACGATAAAGGATCTGATGTCCGACAACACGGAGGTCTACTTTTGCTTCAAGCGACGAAGAAGGGTACATCCAACCGATCGACGGCTACGGCTCAACACATATGTACTTACAATGGTGTGTGCTAGGCCGACATGCTGTTCGTGAAGATGCTCAAAAAACGCTTCACTATGCGTGGAGTCACTGAGTACCAACAGGACCCTGACTTTGCAGCATTTTCTCAGGGGAATCTGCATCTGTACGTTGATTCGATTCCCTTGACTTATTCCACTGACAATATACAGGTACGTCATGACAAAAAAAGTATAGATGGACGTGGTATCGTGAATGAAATGACGAGGTGGGTAGCTACCTAAGTGCGTATGTACATGCGCCTGCATGAATCCCGCCGCAAGCAGATACCACCAACATCTATACACGTAACCATAGAACGTCCCGCAACCAGCCGGTGATAGCCACGTAGCATGGCTCAGGGTCTTCTTCAAAGTAAAAATGACCAACCTCATCGAGCCCACAAGTTGTGAGGCGCCCTTCGCCGGACGCGTACTCCCTCCACACGGCCGGAATGTCAACGGGGACCCAAATGTCTTTGAGTATACCACCAAAGTGAGGAACCCAATCCTTTTTCCCTCCTGTTGTCTTTGGCCTCCAATTGGGCATCTATATGGGCTGCGGCACGGTAGTCGGCGCAGCTTGCCGCAATGACCGAAGGTTTGGTGAAGCGGCTCGAAAACATCGACGTCGTTTGGACCTAAGAATCTGTCGCGGCTTATTGTAGGTTGTTCTCGTGGCTAAAAGCAATCCGCTGGATGATCCGTGCCACGGTCGTGACCGCATTTTATCCCTTTCTGTTTCTGAACGCCACCGGCGACTAGGTCCAGATGTTTGGCCAGCCAGTCGAGAATGTCGCGCCCGATCGCGTGTTTGGAGTATGCCGAGGTCTCGGTCGTAGGCACGGAGTTGGTGCTGTCGCCGTAGCTGGAAAGCTGAGGCCATTTGTTACACGTTTACTTCTTTCTGGCAACTCGTGTCTGGTATCACGTGCATCCGGAATGAAAGATGATGGGCCCGACGGAAGGTATTGTGTAGCGTGGCGAAATCTTTGTGATGCGCATCAGAAGGTGTCTAGTGATTGTGGTAGTGGGGTTTCTTACTCCCGGGAGTTGTCCGTGTTAGTATCGCAATAGGAAAGCAGGTGGACACAAATGATTGAGTATCCATGGATCAGAACCAGAACTGACTTGTTCTGGTATTCGATATCGATCCCACGAGTTCGCACAAACAATTGCATGTCGTCGTTTGTGGTTGTGGTGACGTTCGTGAAGGAGGGGAAGAACCGCCTAAGCTAGTGAACAACTTGCACTTGGGACCCAACCTGGTTGCCGTCGGGTAACTAATTGGGGGGGGGGGGGGGGGGGGGGGGGTGT
>Ga0307516_10001107_pt1 | contig 37573 bp, 33 predicted proteins | sample 19_EM_MG_FD_203310 | JGI IMG/M metagenome (GOLD analysis project Ga0307516, IMG submission 203310) | Populus trichocarpa ectomycorrhiza microbial communities from riparian zone in the Pacific Northwest, United States - 19_EM | ecosystem: Host-associated > Plants > Roots > Unclassified | place... | reverse complement strand
GTTCTGTCGCTGTTCACCGGCTTCACCGGCTACTCGCTCCCCGACGACCTGTTGTCGGGTACCGGCGTGCGGTTCATCGAGGGCGTGCTGCTGTCGATCCCGATCGTCGGCACGTACGTCTCGTTCTTCATCTTCGGTGGTGAGTTCCCGGGCGGCGACTTCGTCGCGCGGTTCTACTCCGTCCACATCCTGCTGCTGCCGGGCATCATGCTCGGCCTCGTGGTGGCCCACCTGATCCTGGTCTTCTACCACAAGCACACGCAGTTCGCGGGCCCCGGAAAGTCGAACAACAACGTCGTCGGCATGCCGCTGCTGCCGGTCTACATGGCCAAGGCCGGAGGCTTCTTCTTCCTGGTCTTCGGTGTCATCGCGGCCATCGCGGCGATCGCCTCGATCAACCCGATCTGGGCCATGGGCCCCTACCGGCCGGACCAGGTGTCCACCGGCGCCCAGCCGGACTGGTACATGGGCTTCGCCGAAGGCCTGGTGCGTGTGATGCCGGGCTGGGAGGTCAACCTGTGGGGCCACACGCTTGTGCTGGGTGTGTTCATCCCGATCGTGATCTTCCCGCTGGTTCTGGTGGCCATCGCCGTCTACCCGTTCATCGAGTCCTGGGTGACGGGCGACAAGCGCGAGCACCACATCCTCGACCGGCCGCGCAACGCCCCGACCCGTACCGGGTTCGGCATGGCCTGGCTGGCCGCGTACTTCGTGATGCTGATCGGTGGTGGAAACGACCTCTGGGCGACCCACTTCCACCTCTCCATCAACGCGATCACCTGGTTCGTCCGGATCGGCTTCTTCGTCATCCCGGTCCTCGTGTTCATCGCCACCAAGCGGATCTGCCTCGGCCTCCAGCGCCGCGACAAGGACAAGGTGCTGCACGGCCGCGAGTCGGGCATCATCAAGCGCCTGCCGCACGGTGAGTTCATCGAGGTGCACGAGCCGCTCAGCCAGGAGCAGCTGCACACGCTCACCGCGCACGAGCAGTACGTGCCGGCCCAGATCGGCCCGACGGTCGACGAGAACGGCGTCGAGCGCAAGGTGAAGGGCTCCGAGAGGCTCCGCGCCAAGCTCAGCGAGGCGTACTACGGCGAGGAGGCCCAGATCCCCAAGCCGAGCGTCGAGGAGTACAAGGAGATCACCAGCGGCCACGGCCACCACTGATCACCGCGTCGCCACACCACGGCAAGGGCCCCCGTCCGGTCTTCGGACGGGGGCCCTTCGCCGTGCCCGGCGCTGGATAGGGTGGACCCGACGAGAAGAACCGTGTCCCCGCGTACGGGACCGACCCAGGAGCGGCTTATGAGCGCTGTGACCCCCGCTGGAGGCGACACCGCGGCGGGCCGTTCCTGGCCCGAGGTACTGAGCGAGCTGCTCGGCGGCCGGGACCTGAGCGCCGGTGACACGGCATGGGCGATGGACCGGTTCATGAGCGGTGAGGCCACGGACGCCCAGATCGCGGGTTTCATGGTGGCGCTGCGGGCCAAGGGCGAGACGGTCGAGGAGATCACCGGCCTCGTGGAGGCGATGTACGCGCACGCGCAGCCGCTGGACATCCCCGGACCGGCCGTCGACATCGTGGGCACGGGCGGTGACCGGGCCAAGACGGTCAACATCTCCACGATGTCCGCCATCGTGATCGCGGGCACCGGGGCGAAGGTCGTCAAGCACGGCAACCGGGCGTCGTCCTCGGCGAGCGGGTCCTCCGACGTGCTGGAGAAGCTCGGCATCAACCTGGACCTGTCGCCCGAGGGCGTGGCCCGGGTGGTGCGGGAGGCCGGGATCACCTTCTGCTTCGCGGCCAGGTTCCACCCCGCGATGCGGTTCGTCGGCGGGGTCCGGCGGGATCTGGGCATTCCGACGTCGTTCAACCTGCTCGGTCCGCTGACCAACCCCGCACGGGTCACCGCCTCGGCGATCGGCTGCTTCGACACCCGGATGGCGGGGCTCATCGCCGGCGTACTGGCCGAGCGCGGCTCGTCCGCGCTGGTGTTCCGCGGCGACGACGGTCTCGACGAGCTGACCACCACGGCCACCTCCCGGGTGTGGATCGTGCGCGACGGCAAGGTCACCGAGGAGTCCTTCGACCCGCGGCACGTCGGCCTCGAACTGGTGCCGGTGCAAGCGCTCAGAGGCGCCGACCCCTCCTACAACGCGGAGGTCGCCCGCCGCCTCCTGGACGGCGAGCGGGGGCCCGTACGGGACGCGGTCCTGCTGAACTCGGCGGCGGCGCTGGTGGCGCTGGAGCCGACCGGCGCGCCGCTGACGGAGCAGATCCGGGCCGGGATGGACAAAGCGGCGCGGTCCGTCGACTCCGGCGCGGCCAAGCGGACGCTGGAGCGCTGGGCGGCGGCCAGCAACGCGTGACGACGACGTGGCGACGTCCCGCGATCCGGACACGGGTTGCGGGACCGCGATCACCTCACGTACGTTTTTGACCAGGTCATGAGTGACAGTCATGAGGCCCCGGCCGACTGTCCGGCAACCCTCCGTCCGTGGCGGGGTGCCCCGGGTGAAGACCAGGCCGTAGGCAGCGAGGTCTGCGGCAAGCGCGGACCCCTCACACTCTTCAGTGAGCGCACCAGGGGTCCTGGTCGTCGAGGAGACCTCCGTGAGTCAGCGAATGCGATAGGGCCGCAGAGCCCCGCCTCCGCACCCCCTTCCTTCACCTTCACCCACGCTTGAGCGGTACCCGCTCGCGTGGTGAACCCAGCTGCCTCTCACGGGAGTTCGCCATGTCTGTCCCCACCGCTGTCGCCGCCCAGACCGTTTGTTCCCCGCTGCCCGTTCTGGGGCAGGATGTCACCGTCCCGCTCGTCACCGGTGGCGAGGTCACCTACGCGGCGCTCGACTACGCGGCCAGCGCTCCCGCCCTGCAGCGCGTCTGGGACGACGTGGCGGCCTACGCGCCCTACTACGGCAGCGTGCACCGCGGCGCCGGCTACCTGTCCCAGCTCTCCACGGACCTCTTCGAGAACGCCCGCCGGACCGTCGCCGAGTTCCTGGACTGTCGCGCCGACGACCAGCTGATCTTCACCCGGTCCACCACGGACTCCCTCAACCTCCTCGCCGCCGCGCTTCCGGCCGACTGCCAGGTCTTCGTCTTCGAGACCGAGCACCACGCCTCGCTGCTGCCCTGGCAGGACGCCCGGGTCAGCTACCTCGACGCCCCGCGCACCCCCGAGCAGGCGGTGGCCACCCTGGAGCGGGCGCTCGCCGAGCGGGACCCGCACGGTCCGGCCCTGGTGTGCGTGACCGGCGCCTCGAACGTCACCGGGGAGCTGTGGCCGGTACGGGAGCTGGCGGCCGCCGCCCACGCCCATGGCGCCCGGATCGTCCTGGACGCCGCCCAGCTGGCCCCGCACCACCCGGTCTCGGTGCAGGACCTCGACGTCGACTGGATCGCCTTCTCCGGGCACAAGCTGTACGCCCCCTTCGGCTCAGGTGTCCTGGCCGGCCGGGCCGACTGGCTGATCGCGGCCGACCCCTACCTCGCGGGCGGCGGCGCCAGCCGCAAGGTCACGCGACGTGAGGACGGGGGAGTGGACGTGCAGTGGCACGAGAGCGCCGCCCGGCACGAGGCCGGTTCGCCCAACGTCATCGGCGCCTACTCCATCGCCGCCGCCTGCAAGGCGCTGACCGAGGCCGGCTTCGACACCCTGGTCGCGCGTGAGCGGCACCTGATCGAGAAGGTCCGCACCGGCCTCGCCGAGGTGCCCGAGGTCCGGGTCCTGTCCCTGTTCGGGGACGATGCCCCCCGGGTCGGCGTGATCTCCTTCGTCGTCGACGGCTGGAACAGCTCCCACTTCGCCGCCGCGCTCTCCGCCGAGTACGGCATCGGCGTCCGCGACGGCCTCTTCTGCGCCCACCCGCTGGTCCGCACCCTGCTCGGCAGCGACCCCCAGACCCAGGGCGAGTGCGGCGCCCCCGAGGCCGCGCCCGGTGAGAAGTCGTTGAACGCCATCCGTGTGAGCTTCGGCGCGGGCACCCCGGACGAGCACGTGGAGCGCTTCGTCACCGCGGTGCGGCAACTCGTGCGGGAGGGTGCGAAGTGGCAGTACCGGACGGAGGACGGCCGCTGCGTCCCGGCCGTGTGAGAAGCGTTTCGCGCTGAGGGGCTGAGGGGCTGAGGGGCTGAGGGGCTGGGGCGCTGAGGCCCTGAGGCTCCCGGGTCGAGAGACTCCGAGGCGGTGTTCACCGGGTCAGGAGTCCAGCCCGATCGCGAACGCCGCCTCCAGGTCGTGCTGCGAGTACGTACGGAACGCCACGTGCGTGTCCGTGCCCTCCACCCCGGGGATCTTGCTGATCCGGCCTGGGATGACCTCCGCCAGGTCCTCGTGCCGCCGCACCCGCACCATGGCGATCAGGTCGTACGTGCCGGTGACGGAGAAGACCTCACTCACGCTCTCCAGCGAGGCGATCGACTCGGCGATCTCGGGAATCCGGTCCACGCTGGTCTTGATCAGGACGATCGCGGTGATCACGGCTGGTTCTCTCCCTCGGGGGCCGGAGCTGGGGCGGAACTCACTTTAGTCCCACGTCCGAACCGCCCCCACGCGTAACCGAACCCCAGCCCGAACCCCACCGTGTGGGCCAGGTAGGCCACCCCAGGCCCCCGCGAGGCCTGCCCCGCCGCCAGCCACTGCAGGGCCGCCCAGAAGGGGAGGACGACCCAGGCGGGGAAGCGCAGCGGCAGGAAGAACAGGAAAGGCAGAAGACTGGTCACGCGCGCCCCGGGGAACAGGTACAGGAACGCGCCGAGGACCGCCGAGATCGCCCCGGACGCGCCGACCAGGGACTGCTCGGAGTCCGCGTTGGCGGCGGCGTACCCGAGCAGGGCGAGGTAGCCGCAGCCGACGTAGAAGAGGGTGAACTGGACGCGGCCCATGCGTTCCTCGGTCATCACCCCGAAGACGTAGAGGAAGAGCATGTTGCCCAGCAGGTGCACCCAGCTGCCGTGGACGAAGAGGGCGGTGGCGGGCGTGAGCGCGGCTCGTGCCGAGCCCTCGAACAGCTCGGTGGGGACCACGCCCCAGCGGTGGAAGTAGGCCCGCTGCGCGGTGAGCAGCGTGTCACCGGAACCGTACGCCGGATTCAGGCCGGCGGCCGGACTGATCAGGAAGAGCAGGGAACACAGTGCGATCAGCCCGTAGGTGACCGGTGCCGGCGATCTCCGGACCGATCTGCTCGCCCTGCCGACCGTCTCGCTCCAGATGCTGATCATGAACACAGAGCATGACGTAACGGGACGCAACGCAAGAGACCGCCTCGCCGCGGTGGTCGGCCGAGCGGCGAGTCCTCGCCAGGCCGTAGGGTAACGAGCCAAGTGCTGCTATTCAGAAATGCCGGCACCACACGTACCGACACCAGAAGGAAGCGAACAGTCACGATGACGGTTCCCCTGCCGACCACCACGACACGGTGGCGCTGCACCCTCTGCGGCAACCTCACCCGCTTCGATGTGACCCGCTCGTCGAAGGTCGTCGAGTACGTCCACCTCGATCTGGCCGGAGAGCCGAAGGTCGAGGAGCGTGACGTGGTGAGTGAGACCATCGAGTCGGTGCGCTGCCGCTGGTGCAACGCCGTGGATCAGGTGGAACTCGTGGACAGGCCGGGCGCCGGCTCCTGACGGGAGCGGGCCCGCACAGGCATTGGGGTGACGATGGTGGAGAGCACGAGCGGGGGGCCGGGCGACGGCGCCGCTGAGGTGCTCGACCGTCCGCTGCCCGACGGTGTGCGCCGCAGGGTCGTGCAGATCGTCTCCGACGGCTTCGGCGGGCTGACCGTCGCGGAGCTGCCGGCCCAGCTCAGGCAGTACGCCCGGTTCGCGCCCAACCGGCGGGCCAAGTTCGCCGGCAACGCCATGGCCGCGGCCCTGGAGACCGATCCGCTGTTCCGCCAGCGCATCGGGGAGAAGTTCAGAGAGGCGCAGCCGGAGCTGTCCGGCGCCCTCGACTCCGGCTCGCCGCCCCCGGCCGCGGACCCGCTCGATGTGGCGGCCGCGGCCTATGTGCTGCGCCCCACCGACTGGGTGAAGCTCGTGACCGCGGCCGGCGAGGAGGCCCAGCGGGCCGACGCCGAACGGGTCGACGAGGAGAACCGGGCCGAGCTGGAGCGGCTGCGAGAGGAACTCGACCGGGCCCGCGAGCTGACCCGGAGCGAGACCGAGCGGCTGCGCACCGAGCTGGATTCGGCCAAGAAGGAAGCCGAGTCGCTGCATCGCAAACTGCGCGCGGCCGTGAGCGACGTCAAGCGGGGCGAGGCGGCGCTGCGCAAGGCGCACGCCGAGATGGAGACCGTGCGCTCCGAGGGGCAGTCCCAGCTGTCCGCCGCCGAGAGCGAGACCCGGCGGCTGAAGTCGCGCCTCGGGGAGGCGGAGGCGGTCCTGGAGGCCACCCGCAGGGCGGCCCGCGAGGGGCGCAGCGTCGAGGACATGCGGGTACGGCTGCTTCTGGACACCCTGCTCGACGCCACCCAGGGGCTGCGCCGGGAACTCGCGCTGCCGCCGGTGTCCGTGCGGCCGGCGGAGACCGTGGACGCGGTCGAGCCGGGGCGTATGACCCCGAAGGACATCGCCGCGCGGGCCCTGTCCGAGAACGACCCCGCGATCCTGGACCAGTTGCTCGCGCTGCCGCAGGCCCATCTGGTCGTCGACGGCTACAACGTCACCAAGACCGGCTATCCCCAGATGCCCCTGGAGAAGCAGCGGCTTCGGCTCCTGGGGCAGCTCTCGCAACTGGCCGCGCAGACCGGAGCGGAGGTGACCTGTGTGTTCGACGGGGCCGAGCTGGCCGCGCCGGTGCTGCTGGCGCCGCCGCGCGGAGTGCGGGTGCTGTTCTCCAAACCGGGTGTCACCGCGGACGAGTTGATCCGCCGGCTGGTGCGCGCGGAGCCTCCGGGGCGTCCGGTCATCGTCGCCTCGACCGACCGTGAGGTTGCCGACGGGGTGGCCCGGGCGGGGGCGCGGCCGGTCGCTTCCGTGGTGCTCCTCAAGCGGCTGTCCTGAAGGTTGACGTACGGCCCCAATGCCCGAATTGGGCTGAACCGTCACGCAACGTAGTGTCAACCAGGCGTCACCGCATGTGAGTTGAGTGCAAAGAATGCACGGTGTGACGAGATTTTTCGCGTGAGGATTTGAACTGATCACAAGAGGGTCACTAAGGTCTGGCCTCGAACCTCCGAGCGGGTGATCACTCAAAAGAAGGAGTTCACCTCCGTGGCGTCCCATCGTCGACCCAAACAACCGAGCCGTGCACGTGTGACCGTGCTGACCACAGCAGCCGCCGCTGCCGTCGTGTTGAGCTCGCAAGCCGCCAACGCCGCGCCTGGCGAGAAGCCGAGCAAGGGCGAGGTCAAGGCCAAGGTCGACAAGCTCTACGAGGAGGCCGAGCAGGCCACCGAGAAGTACAACGGGGCCAAGGAGAAGCAGGAGAAGCTCCAGAAGGAGATCTCCACCATCCAGGACAACGTCGCCCGCGGCCAGGAGGAGCTCAACGAGCTGCGCGACTCCATGGGCCTGGCGGCCGCCGCCCAGTACCGCACGGGCGGCGTCGACCCCTCCCTCCAGCTCTTCCTGTCGTCGAACCCGGACGACTACCTGGACAAGGCGTCCACCGCCGACCAGCTGAGCGCCCAGCAGGTCGAGGCGCTGAAGAAGATCCAGGAGAAGCAGCGCGAGCTCTCCCAGGAGCGCTCCGAGGCGTCCGAGAAGCTCAAGGACCTCGCCTCCACCCGTACCGAACTGGGCAAGAAGAAGAAGCAGGTCCAGTCGAAGCTCTCCGAGGCGCGCACGCTCTACAACTCCCTGACGGCCGCCGAGAAGGCCAAGCTCGAGGCCGACCAGGAACGCGCCAGCCGCGACAGCGGGCGTGACGTCCTCGACTCCGGCAGTGCCTCCTCCGGCCGGGCCGGCGCGGCCTACGCCTTCGCGCAGAGCCAGCTGGGCAAGCCGTACGTCTACGGCGCCACCGGCACCGGCTCCTACGACTGCTCGGGCCTCACCTCGGCGGCGTACGCGGCGGCCGGCGTCGGCATCCCGCGCACCTCCGAGGCGCAGTCGACCATCGGGACGAAGATCTACTCGCAGAGCCAACTCCAGGTCGGCGACCTCGTGTTCTTCTTCAACGACCTGCACCACGTGGGTCTCTACGCCGGCAACGGCCAGATAATCCACGCGCCGCGCACCGGCACGGTCGTCCGCTACGAGTCGATGGGCACCATCGGCGGCCCGTTCATGTTCGGCGTCCGGGTCTGACCGGCCTGCCCGGCCTGCCCGGTCCGCCCGTTCTCGAACTCCTGGAAGATCAACACACCTTGCCGCCCGAACGGGCGAATCACGATGGCGTGATCTGACCCCGCGCCCCGCCCATGACCTGCGTCTGAGGCGGGGCGCCGCGTTATGTGCCCTTCGAGGTCTTTGGTGGGGGGCCCTGCTCGGGGCTACTGTCTGCCGCGTTTCCTTGTCCGCCAGTCGGAAGGAGTGCGGCTTCCTGTGGGGTCCCATCGCCGCCTTGCACCGTCCGGGTTCGACCGGGGCGCCGGTGCAGCGCTCTGTGTCATGTCAGCCGCGGCCGCGGCCCTCGGCGCCCTCCCGGCCACCTCGGCCGTCGCCGCACCGCACGACGACACCCGTGCCGAGGTGGACCGCCTCTACGAGCAGGCCGAGAAGGCCACCGAGGCCTTCAACGAGGCCGACGAGAAGGCCGACGCGCTCCGCAAGGAGGTCGGCGGCACCCAGGACCGGATCGCCCGGCAGCAGGAGCGCATCAACTCCCTGCGGGAGACGCTCGGTTCGTTGGCCGGTGCCCAGTACCGCTCCGGCGGCCTCGACCCCTCCCTCGCGCTGCTGTTCTCCGACGACCCGGACGACTACCTCGACAAGGCATCCGTCCTCGGCCGGATCAGCGTCCACCAGGCCGGGCAGCTCAAGGAACTCCGGACGGCGATGCGCGAACTCGGCCAGGAGCGCTCCGAGGCGGCCCGCAAGCTCGGCGAGCTGGACAAGAGCCGCAAGGCCGTCGCCTCCCACAAGCGGACCGTCGAGAAGAAGCTCGCGAAGGCCCGGCACCTGCTCAACTCCCTGCCGTCCGGCGAGCGTGCCGCCTACGACCGGGCCTCCCGCTCCGGCCGCTTCGACCTGCCCGACCTCGGAAGCGCCGCGCCGTCCTCGAACCGGGCCGCGGCCGCCCTCGCGGCGATCCGGTCCGCGCTCGGCAAGCCGTACGTCTGGGGCGCCAACGGCCCCTCCGGGTTCGACTGTTCGGGCCTGATGCAATGGTCGTACGCACAGGCCGGGGTCTCCCTGCCGCGCACCTCGCAGGCCCAGCGGTTCGCCGGCCATCAGGTCCCGCTGTCCCAGGCCCAGCCCGGTGACCTGGTCACCTACCGCAACGACGCCAGTCATGTCGCGATGTACATGGGCAACGGCCAGGTGATCCACGCGCCCTACCCCGGTGCCCCCGTGCGCTACGACCCGGTCGACATGATTCCGGGCGGGACCGTCACACGGGTCTGACCCGCGCGCCCACGCCCCCGTACGATCGAGGCGTGGCAGGTCGAGGGCGGGCGTCGGGTCATGGAGTCGTGGCGCTGTGTCTGGCGCTGCTGGTGGCCCTGGTGGGCTGCGGCGGCGGGCCTGCCACCGACAGCGCGAAGACCGAGGTGCAGAAGGTCCTCGACCGGCGGGCGACCGCGGTCCTCGACCGGGACCGGGCGGCGTTCGTGCGGACCGGCGCCCTGAGCTGGCTCGGGAACCTCAGCGCGGTCCCGCTCGCCGCCTGGTCCTACCGCGTCACCGCCCTGCACCGCACCGGCGCCACAGCCACCGCCGACGTCGAACTCGGCTACCGCGTCCAGGGCTACGACCAGGCCCCGGTCACCGTTCGCCGCACCCTGAACCTGTCCCTGGACAAGGGCGGACAGTGGTACGTGGACGCGGAGCTGCCCGCCCGGAAGGCTCCCCAACAGCTGTGGGACCAGGGCGAGGTGACCGTCGTACGCGGAGCGCACAGCCTGGTCATGGGGGTCGGGCAGAGCAGTGAGACACTGCACTCCTACGCGGACCTGGCGGACCACGCGGTGCCCGCCGTGTCGGCCGTGTGGGGCACGCACTGGTCCCGGCACGTCGTGGTCCTGGTACCGAAGTCGCTGGCCGGCATGGCGGGCCTGCTCGGCTCGCCCGCCGACGGGTACCGCGGGATCGCGGCCGTCACCACCGGCGAGACCGGCGCCCCGGCGCCGGCGCCCGCGGACCGGATCATCGTCAACCCCGAGGCGTACGGCGTGCTCGGCGCCCTCGGCAAGCAGGTCGTGCTCACCCACGAGAGCACCCATGTCGCCACCCGCGCCGACACCACCCCCGCGACGCCGCTGTGGCTGTCCGAGGGGTACGCGGACTGGGTCGGCTACCGCGACAGCGGGCGTACGCCCGAGCAGGCCGCGCCGGAGCTGTCGGAGGCCGTGGGCAAGGGCAAGGTGCCGGACGCCCTGCCGGCCGACCGGGACTTCGGCTTCAGCGGGGCCGCGACCGGGCTGGCACAGGCCTACGAGGGCGGCTGGATGGCCTGCCGGATGATCGCCGACCAGTGGGGCGAGGCACGGCTGGGTGAGTTCTACCGGGCCGTGGGCACGCGTCAGAAGCGGGCTGGCGCGGTCGAGGGCGCGATGAGGAAGGTGCTCGACACGACACCGGAGGACTTCACCGCGCGGTGGCGGGACTATCTGCGGGCACAGTTGGGCTGAGGCCGGCCCGGCCCGGTCCGCTCAGGAGGAGGCGGGCTCCTCCTCGGCGCGGGCCGCGTGGTCGGGGGCCAGGGGTTCCACGGGCTTCGGGACGGTGGCGCGCCACAGGACGCGGGCGGCGGCGAGGGAGGCGAGCACCAGCAGCCCGTTGCGTACCGCGAGGAGGGTGACGCCGAGCGGGTCGCTCGCCACGACGTGGGCGAACCAGAGGGGGAACTCCAGGACCGTCACGAAGCACGCCGCCAGTACCAGGCCCGCCGGCCCGCCCATCCGGCTCGCCCGGAAGCACAGGCAGACCGCCGCCAGGCCCACCAGCCACACCAGGTACTGCGGGCTGATCACCCGGCTGGTGGTGGTGAACATCAGCACCGCCACGAACGCCGCGTCGGCCATCGTGTGCGCCTCGAACCGGGTCGCAAGGAGCCGCCACAGCAGCAGCCAGCCGAAGGCCATGCCGGTCAGCGCGAGCGCGGCCGTACTCACGATGTTCACCCACGGGCCGAGGAATTCGACCGAGCCGTAGTTCAGCAGCACCTCGCCGCCCCAGCCGTGGTGCCGGGCCACATGGAAGACCAGGGAGCCGAGCGACTCCACCTCGGTGCCCCGGTCGCGCTGGAAGGTCAGGAAGGCGAAGGCGCCCGGCATCGCGACGGCGAACAGCGCGGCCAGCCCGGAGACGGTCATCGCCGCCGCGGCCCAGCTGCCGCCGCGTCTGCGGGCCCCCAGGAGCAGCAGCGCAGGCCACACCTTCAGCATCGCCCCGAAGCCCGCGAGGGCCCCCATCGCACGCGGGTGCCGGGACCCCGCGAGCAGGGCGGCGACCGCGACCGCGGTGACCATCACGTCGTAGCGGGCGTATCCGGTCGGGCCGAGCAGCGGGACGCCCGCCACCCACACCCAGGCGCCGCGCAGCCGCTTGTCCGGGCGCAGGCCCGCGTACACCAGCAGGGCGAGCACGACCAGGTCGGCGAGGAAGGCGAGGACGAAGAACGCCGAGGCGTAGTCCAGGCCGGGCAGCAGCGCGGGGGAGAGGATCGGGAGGGCGGCGGCGGGCGGGTACTGCCAGGTGACGTCGTCCTGCGGGAAGGTGCCGGTGCGCAGGACGTCGTACCAGTCCTGGTAGATGACGGAGACGTCGCTGGTGACATCCGGGCCGGGGAAGACGTACACCTTGAAGACGAACAGCAACAGCAGCAGCCTGGTCACGCCCCAGGTGATCAGCAGGCAGGTCAGTGACCGCCTCGCACCCGTCGTCTCCACGTGATCCCCTGCCGTTCGATTCCTGTTTTGAGGGGAACATGATGGCCCGCCCTGCTGTGAGCGTGCCACAGACGCGGCCATGGGCGGCTGTGAGCGGCTGGTTCGGTAGGGTCGGCCGCGATGCACAAGACTCTCGTCGTCACGAACGACTTCCCGCCCCGGCCCGGCGGGATCCAGGCGTTCCTGCACAACATGGCGCTGCGGCTCGACCCCGAGCGGCTGGTCGTGTACGCCTCCACCTGGAAGCGCGGCCGGGAGGGAGCCGAGGCGACGGCCGCGTTCGACGCGGAGCAGCCCTTCACCGTCGTACGGGACTCCACCACCATGCTGCTGCCGACGCCCGGGGTGACCCGGCGGGCCGTCGGGCTGCTGCGCGAACACGGGTGCACGTCGGTGTGGTTCGGGGCGGCGGCGCCGCTCGGGCTGATGGCGCCGGCACTGCGCAAGGCGGGCGCCGAGCGGCTGGTGGCCACCACCCACGGGCACGAGGCCGGGTGGGCGCAGCTGCCCGCGGCCCGGCAACTGCTGCGCCGGATCGGCGAGTCCACGGACACCGTCACCTACCTCGGCGAGTACACCCGCTCGCGGATCGCGACCGCGCTGACGCCGGCCGCGGCCGGGCGGATGACGCAGTTGCCGCCGGGGGTCGACGAGAAGACCTTCCATCCGGGCTCCGGCGGCGACGAGGTCCGGGCCAGGCTCGGGCTGACCGACCGGCCCGTGGTGGTGTGCGTGTCCCGGCTGGTCCCGCGCAAGGGGCAGGACACGCTGATCCTCGCCATGCCCCGGATCCTGGCCGCCGAGCCGGACGCCGTACTGCTGATCGTCGGCGGCGGGCCCTACGAGAAGGATCTGCGCGAGTTGGCGCGGGAGACCGGGGTCGCCGGTTCCGTCCGCTTCACCGGTTCCGTGCCCTGGTCCGAACTGCCCGCGCACTACGGCGCCGGGGATGTGTTCGCGATGCCGTGCCGGACCCGGCGGGGCGGGCTCGACGTCGAGGGGCTCGGGATCGTGTACCTGGAGGCCTCGGCGACCGGGCTGCCCGTCGTCGCCGGTGATTCCGGCGGTGCTCCCGACGCGGTCCTCGACGGTGAGAGCGGCTGGGTGGTGCGCGGCGGCTCGGTGGAGGAGGCCGCCGAGCGGATCGTCGTGCTCCTCGGGGACGCCGAACTGCGCCGGCGGATGGGGGAGCGGGGGCGCGCGTGGGTCGAGGAGAAGTGGCGATGGGACCTGCTCGCCGAGAAGCTCCGGGCACTGCTGTGAGGGCTTCCGCGTCGTAGAGGGGTCCGCACAACGACCGAAGCGGGCTTCCGCGAATCGACCGTGGAGAAATCTCGCGATTCGACCGTCCAGGGCTTGCGCAAAGACCCATACAAAGGTCCGATCCCACCCTGCGGCAGCTCTAGGCGGAACGCGATAATCCGGACATGCTGCGCGCATGACAGCAAAACTGATGCAGCGTCAGCTGACGAGACGTCACATACTCGGTATGGCCGCCCTACAGACCGCGGCCACCCTCGGCTTCACCCGGGTCGGCCTCCAGTCGGCCCGGGCGGTCGAACCCGACGCGGTCGAAACCGCCCCCGCGATCGTCGTCGGCTCCGGCTACGGCGCCGCCGTCGCCGCCCTCCGGCTCGGCCAGGCCGGCATCCGCACCCTCATGATCGAGATGGGCCGGCTCTGGAACACCGCGGGCCCCGACGGCAAGGTCTTCTGCTCCACCGCCGCCCCGGACCAGCGGTCCATGTGGTTCCGCACCCGCACCGAGGCGCCGCTGGCCACCTTCCTGTGGCTGGACGTCGTCAACCGGGACATCAGCCGCTACCCCGGCGTCCTGGACCGCGTGCACTTCGACAACATGTCCGTCTTCGTGGGCCGTGGGGTCGGCGGCGGCTCCCTGGTCAACGGCTCCATGGCGGTCACCCCGCTCCAGTCCTACTTCGCCGAGCAGTTCCCCACCGTCGACGCGACCGAGATGTACTCCACGTACTTCCCGCGCGCCCGCGCCATGCTCGGCGTCAACAGCGTCGACCCCGCCTGGTTCGAGTCGACCGAGTGGTACCAGTTCACCCGCGTCTCCCGGAAGCACGCCGCGAACACCGGACTGAAGACCACCTTCGTGCCCAGCGTCTACGACTTCGGCCACATGCAGCGCGAGGCGGCCGGCACGGCGCCGAAGTCGGCCCTCGGACAGGAGGTCATCTACGGCAACAACCAGGGCAAGCGCAGCCTCGACAAGACGTATCTGGCGGCGGCACTGGGCACCGGCAACGTCACCATCCACACCATGGAGAAGGTGCGCGGGATCAGCCGGGCGAGCGACGGAACGTACGTCCTCACCGCCGACCGCATCGACGACACCGGCGCGGTCGTCGAGACCAAGCAGTACGGCTGTACGTACCTGTTCCTGGGCGGTGGCAGCGTCGGGACCAGTGAACTCCTGGTCCGGGCGAGGGCGACGGGCACGCTGCCCGCGCTGGACGCGAGCGTCGGGGCGGGCTGGGGCACCAACGGGAACGTGATGCTCGGGCGGGCCAACCACCTGTGGGACACCGTCGGCGCCAACCAGTCGACCATGCCGGTGATGGGCATCGACGACTGGGCCAACGCCGCCAACCCGGTCTTCGCCGAGATCGCCCCGCTGCCGACCGGACTGGAGCACTGGGTCAGCCTCTATCTGGCGATCACCAAGAACCCGCAGCGTGCGTCGTTCTCGTACGACAGCGGCACGGGCGGGGTGCGGCTCGGCTGGTCCGCCGCCCAGAGCGCGGTCTCCGTCGGCATGGCGAAGAAGCTGTTCGACCGGATCAACGCGGCGAACTCGACGATCTACCGGTACGACCTGTTCGGCTCCGCCGACAAGGTCTTCGCCGACGACTTCACGTACCACCCGCTCGGCGGCTGCGTGTTGGGGAAGGCGACCGACAACTACGGCCGGGTGAAGGGGTATTCGAAGCTCTACGTCACCGACGGCTCGCTGGTGCCCGGCTCGATCGGGGTGAACCCGTTCGTGACGATCACCGCGCTCGCCGAACGGACGATGGCGCGGGTCCTGGCGGAGGACACCGCGCCATGACCTGTCGTACGGCCTGAAGAACATGACCTGTCGTACGGCCTGAGGAAGGGGCGTACTACTTCTGGTAGATGGCCTCGATCTCGGCCGCGTAGTCCTTGGCCACCACGTTGCGCTTGATCTTCAGGGACGGCGTGAGGTGGCCCGAGTCCTCCGTGAACTGGGAGGAGAGAATGCGGAACTTCCGCACCGATTCCGCCTTCGACACCGCGGCGTTGCCGTCGTCGATCGCGGCCTGGATCGCCGCGTTCAGGTCCGCGTCATCAAGCAGCGACGCCGCGGTGGAGCCGGCCGGCTTGCCGTGCTCGGCGGCCCAACGGCCCAGGAACTCGTCGTCGACGGTGATCAGCGCGCCCACGAAGGGCCGCCCGTCGCCGACCACCATGCACTCCGCGACCAGCGCGTGCGCGCGGATCCGGTCCTCGATCACGGCCGGGGCCACGTTCTTGCCGCCCGCGGTGACGATGATCTCCTTCTTGCGGCCGGTGATCTTCAGATAGCCGTCCTCGTCGAGGGTGCCGATGTCACCGGTGTGGAACCAGCCGTCGGCCAGCGCCTCCGCGGTCGCGGCCTCGTTGTTCCAGTACCCCTTGAACAGGTGCTCGCCGTGCAGCAGCACCTCTCCGTCGTCCGCGATCCGCACCACCGAGCCGGGCAGCGGCTGGCCGACCGTGCCGATCTTCTGGCGGTCCCACGGGTTGAAGGCGGTGGCGGCACACGACTCGGTCAGGCCGTAGCCCTCCAGGACCGTGAAGCCGATACCGCGGAAGAAGTGTCCCAGGCGCTCGCCCAGCGGGGCACCGCCGGAGATGGCGTACTCGCCCTTACCGCCGAGGACCGCGCGCAGCTTGCTGTAGACGAGTTTGTCGAACGTCCGGTACTTGATCTTCAGCCCGAGGGACGGGCCGGACGCCGTGTCCAGCGCCTTGCTGTACGTGATCGCGGTGTCCGCGGCCTTGTCGAAGATCTTGCCCTTGCCGTCCGCCTGCGCCTTGGCCCGCGCCGAGTTGTAGACCTTCTCGAAGACCCGCGGCACGCCCAGGATCAGCGTCGGCCGGAACGCGGCCAGCTCGTCGGTGAGCTCCTTGATGTCCGGGACCATGCCCAGCTTGATCGGCGCCATCATGGGCGCGATCTGCACGAGCCGGCCGAAGACGTGCGCGAGCGGCAGGAAGAGCAGGACGGAGCATTCGCCGGTGCGGAACAGCGGCCGCAGCCGCTCCACGATGTTCCCGCACTCGGCGAAGAAGCTGCGGTGGGTGAGTACACAGCCCTTGGGCCGCCCGGTGGTGCCCGAGGTGTAGACGATGGTCGCCGGGTCGTCGGCCTTGGCGAGCGAGCTGCGCTCGTCCACCGCCTCGTCGGTGACGTCCTGCCCGAGCCGCCCCAACTCCTCCAGGCCACCGGCCTCGATCTGCCAGACGTGCTTGAGGGCGGGCAGGCTGTCGCGCACCGACTCGACGGTGGCCGCGTGGCCGCCCTGCTCGACGACGCAGGCGGTGGCGCCCGAGTCACTGAGGATCCACTGGACCTGCTCCGGCGAACTGGTCTCGTACACCGGCACGGTGACCGCGCCCGCGCTCCAGATCGCGAAGTCCAGCAGCGTCCACTCGTAGCGGGTGCGGGACATCAGACCGACCCGGTCACCGGGCTGCACACCGGAGGCGATGAGCCCCTTCGCGGCCGTGTGCACCTCGGTGAGGAACACGGTGGCCGTCACGTCCTGCCACCTGCTGTCCACCTTGCGGGCGATGACGGCGACATCGGGGTGCTGCGCGGCGTTTCTCCGGACGATGTCGGTGAGATTGCCGTCCGCAGGGACCTCGTACAAAGCCGGAAGGCTGAACTCGCGCAAGACTGCTGCTCCTCATAGGGCGCCGGCGCCACGACGTTGTGTGATGCGGCGGTGCGGTCCAGGGCTCGGGCAGGTGCTCAAGGGCCTCACCCCGGGCCTTGGGGGTCGGTGGTGGAAATCCAGAGCACGAGTGGACTGCCCGGACGTTACCCGTCGGTATAGCCCCTTCGACAGGGGGGCCCGAGGTGATGTTCGCCGCGTCACACGGATTGGTGTTTTCTTCGTGGTGTTTTCTCGCGCACAGTAGTCGACGCACTAACCGACTGGCCAGTAACGGCGGGTCCCGCCGCCACTGTTCACGTATGCCGCACACCCTTACGCTTGATCGTCATGGCACCCACACGACCCGGAAACGACAGGACACGCGTCCATGTGGTCAGCGACGTACACGGAAACGCCCGTGACCTGGCCCGCGCCGGCGAGGGCGCGGACGCCCTGATCTGTCTGGGTGACCTCGTCCTCTTCCTCGACTACGCCGACCACTCGCGCGGGATCTTCCCCGACCTCTTCGGCGCCGAGAACGCCCACCGCCTCGTCGAACTGCGCACCGCCCGCCGCTTCGAGGAGGCGCGCGAGCTCGGAGCCCGGCTGTGGGCGGGGGTCGCCGGGAACCAGGCGGACGTGATCGAGAAAGCGGTACGCAAGCAGTACGCCGAGCTGTTCGCCGCGTTCCCGACACCGACGTACGCCACCTACGGCAATGTCGACATGCCTCCCCTGTGGTCGCAGTACGCCGGGCCCGGCACGACGGTGCTGGACGGGGAGCGGGTGGAGATCGGGGGCTGGGTCTTCGGCTTCGTGGGCGGGGGACTGCGGACGCCGATGCGGACGCCGTACGAGATCAGCGACGAGGAGTACGCGGCGAAGATCGAGGCGGTGGGCGAGGTGGACGTGCTGTGCACGCACATACCGCCGGAGGTGCCCGAGCTGGTCTACGACACGGTCGCCCGCCGTTTCGAGCGGGGGAGCCGGGCGCTGCTGGACGCGATCCGCCGTACCCGGCCCCGGTACGCGCTCTTCGGTCATGTCCACCAGCCGCTGGTGCGGCGGATGCGGATCGGGGCGACCGAATGCGTGAACGTGGGGCATTTCGCGGGCAGCGGGAGGCCGTGGGCGCTGGAGTGGTGAGCGCTTACCGGTGACCGCGGCGGACGGGGGTGAAGGCCGCTGGTCGGCTGCGCGGTAGCCTTCACGCTGCACACCTGCGCACGACGACCTCAGTACCGGCCCGTATCTGGAGGAGCCACGGCGATGGCGGAACATACCAGCTCGAGCATCACCATCGAGGCGCCCCCTTCCGACGTCATGGCGGTGATCGCCGACTTCGCCCGCTACCCGGACTGGACCGGAGAGGTGAAGGAGGCGGAGGTCCTCAAGACGGACGCACAGGGCCGCGCCGAGCACGTCCGACTCGTCATGGACGCCGGCGCCATCAAGGACGACCAGACCCTGGGCTACACCTGGACCGGCGACCACGAGGTCTCCTGGACCCTGGTCAAGTCCCAGATGCTGCGGTCGCTCGACGGCTCCTACCTCCTGAAGCCGGCGGGCGCGGGGGCCACGGAGGTCACCTACCGGCTCACCGTCGACGTCAAGATCCCCATGCTCGGCATGATCAAGCGCAAGGCGGAGAAGGTCATCATCGACCGGGCGCTGGCGGGGCTGAAGAAGCGGGTGGAGTCGAAGGAAGCCTGATCGGCGGGGCACCGGCCCGACGCGGCCGCGCCCCTGCCTCGGTTACGGTCACCCCCATGCGCACCATCCTGATCACGGGCCCCGGCGGCAGCGGTCGTACCACCGTCGCCGCCGCCACCGCCCTCGCGGCCGCCCGCGAGGGCACCCGCACCCTCGTCCTCGGCGCCGACCGCACCGACACCCTCGGCGCCGCACTCGGTACGTCGACGGGCCCGGCCCCACGGCAGGTCGCGCCCAACCTCACGGCCTGGCGCCCGGACGCGGTGGAACGCTTCCGGGACGACCTGACCGCGTTCCAGGCCCGCGCCACCTCCGCCCTCGACCTGCTCGGCGCCTCCCGCCTGGACCCCGAAGAGGTCACCCCCCTCCCCGGCGCCGAGGAACTCTCCCTGCTCCGCGCTCTGCGGGACAGCGCCCTCACCGAGGCCCACGACCTGGTGGTCGTCGACCTCCCGCCCACCCCGCACGCGCTCGCCCTCCTCGCCCTCCCCGAGGAACTGCGCCGCTACCTGCGCCGTCTGCTGCCGTCCGAACGGCAGGCGGCCCGCGCCCTGCGCCCCGTCCTCGGCCGGCTGGCCGGCGTGCCCATGCCCTCGGAGTGGCTGTACGAGACTGCCGCCCGCTGGGACGTAGAGCTCGCGGCCGTCGACGCGGTCCTCGCCGACCGCGACACCGTCGTACGGCTGGTCGCCGAACCCGGCCCGGCCGGCGCCGACGCCGTCCGTGACGCGGGACTCGCCCTCGCCCTGCGTGGCCTGCGGCCCGACGTCCTGGTCGCGAGCCGGGTCCTGCCCGAGGCCGCGCAGGACACCTGGTCGGCCGGTCTGATCGCGCAGCAGCGCAAGACCCTGGACGAGTGGCGGGTGGCGTACGACGTCCGGGCCGTCGCCCATCTCGGCCATGACCCCCGGGGCGCCGACGACCTCGGCGCGCTCACCGTGCCCGGGGTCAACGACACGACCTCCACCGTCGAGTGGCCCGTGACCGACCGGCTCGGCGAGGACGGGGTGCTGGTCTGGCACATCCCGCTGCCCGGCGCCATACGCGACGAGCTGGACCTGATCCGGCGCGGCGACGAACTCGTCGTCAGCGTGGGCCAGTTCCGCCGGATCGTCCCGTTGCCGTCCGCCCTGCGCCGCTGCACCGTCGCCGGTGCCGCGCTGCGCGAGGGCGAGCTGCGCATCCGGTTCGCGCCGGACCCGGAACTCTGGCCGCGGACCCGGTGAACCGGATACGCCCGTTCGGGTAACGTCGTAGAGACGAACCGTAGTCAGGAGTCCGTCATGAGCGAAGAGCTCCCCCAGTCCGAGGAGGGCGGGCGCGAGACCGTCGATGAGGCGCGGGCGACCGACGCCGACGCCTGGGCGACGGCGTGTGCCGAGGACCTCGCGGCGGAGAAGGCCCGCCGGCGCACCCAGTACGGTCCGCCGCCCGGCTCGGCCGCCGAGGAGTTGCGCAGGCTCGTCGACACCGTCGCGGACAAGCTGTCCGGCCTCCAGTCCCCACTGCTCGGCGCGGTCGCCGGTCCGGCCGCCCAGCAGGTCGTGAAGCAGGTCGTCCAGCAGGCCAAGTCCGCCGTCGAACCCGTGATCGAGCGCAACCCCGATGTCTTCGACCATCTGGCCGCCGCGGGCACCGAGCTGCTAGCCGCGTACCGGTCGGCGGTCCAGGCCCAGGAGCGACGCTGGACCACCCGGGACAACGACCCACGCGACCTGGACGAGCCCCGCGACGGCAAGGGTGACGAGCCCGGCCCGGGCGAACGCATCGACCTGGACTGAGAGCCTGTCCCAGGTCGGATCAGCGCACGTCGTCCGGTGCGTGCGATCGCAAGGCGCAGGAGCGTTCTCGATGGGTGCGCCCCCGCTCGAGCGCGGTCGAGAGTGGGGGAGGAGCTACTGGGACGTTTCGGCAACGTGGCGAGCGCGTGTGCCAGGTGGCGGGCGCTCGGCCGGGGATGTGACACCGGCTCTGAGGCCGGGCGGACCACGGGAAACCGACGACAGGGCCTCGGGTACGGTTGGCCATAGCGGGGCTCGACCGAAACTGAGGGATTCATGGGACTCACCATCGGCGTCGATATCGGCGGCACGAAGATCGCGGCCGGCGTGGTCGATGAGGAAGGCAACATCCTCTCGACCCACAAGGTGCCGACCCCGGGCACGGCCGAGGGCATCGTGGACGCCATCGCCTCGGCGGTGGACGGGGCACGCGTCGGGCACGAGATCGTCGGCGTGGGCATCGGTGCCGCCGGTTACGTCAACCGTCAGCGCTCGACGGTCTACTTCGCGCCGAACATCGACTGGCGCCAGGAGCCGCTGAAGGAGAAGGTCGAGGCCCGCGTGGGCCTTCCGGTCGTCGTGGAGAACGACGCCAACGCGGCCGCCTGGGGCGAGTACAAGTTCGGCGGCGGCAAAGGCCACCGCAACGTCATCTGCATCACCCTCGGCACCGGCCTCGGCGGCGGCATCATCATCGGCAACAAACTGCGCCGCGGCCACTTCGGCGTGGCCGCCGAGTTCGGCCACATCCGCATGGTCCCGGACGGGCTGCTGTGCGGCTGCGGCTCGCAGGGCTGCTGGGAGCAGTACGCCTCAGGGCGCGCCCTCGTGAGATACGCCAAGCAACGCGCCAACGCCACCCCCGAGAACGCGGACCTCCTGCTCGGCCTCGGCGACGGCACCCCCGAAGGCATCGAGGGCAAGCACATCTCCATGGCCGCCCGTCAGGGTGACCCGGTCGCCGTCGACTCCTACCGCGAGCTCGCCCGCTGGGCCGGAGCCGGCCTCGCCGACCTCGCCTCCCTGTTCGACCCCTCCGCCTTCATCGTCGGCGGCGGCCTGTCGGACGAGGGCGAACTGGTCCTCGACCCGATCCGCAAGTCGTACAAGCGCTGGCTGGTGGGCGGCAACTGGCGCCCGGTGGCGGATGTCATCGCCGCCCAACTGGGCAACAAGGCGGGGCTGGTGGGCGCGGCCGACCTGGCCCGGGAGCCCGACCCGATCATGTAGGGCCCCTTTCAGAGGTACGTCGGTTCCCCGCGTCCTTCACAGGCGCGGGGAACTGCCCATGTGCGGCTGGGCCGCGGGGGCGCGACCAGCGCATTCGAACCCGCGGTCGGTCTGCGTCCTGTCGCTGTCCCCTGTCCACGATCACCACGTATCGTGACGGTATGGTGACGCCCCCGCTGCTCCCCAACTCCCGTACCGAACCAGACGGTTCCGCCGTCATCCGCGTCCTCAGCTACAACATCCGCTCGATGCGCGACGACACCTCCGCGCTCGCCCGAGTCATCAGCGCCTGCGCGCCCGACCTGGTTCTCCTCCAGGAAGCGCCCCGTTTCTTCCGCTGGCGCAAGAAGCTCGCCCGTCTCGCGGCGGCATCGGGTCAGGTGATCCTCTCCGGCGGCGGCACGGCCGCGGGCCCGGCGATCCTCTGTACGCTCCGGGCCACCGTCGAACGCACCGAGGACGTGTTGCTCCCGCTCACCCCGGGCCGGCACCGGCGCGGCTTCGCCACGGCGGTCGTACGGTTCGGCGGCGCCCGCCTCGGTGTGCTGAGCTGCCATCTCTCACTCGCGAAGGAGGAGCGGTACGCGCAGGGCGGGATGCTCCTCGACCGGCTCGCCGGAATGGGCGCGGAGCACGCGATCGCGGGCGGTGACCTCAACGAACGCCCCGGCGGTCGCACCTTCGCCCGGATCGCCGCGAGCCTCCAGGACTGCTGGGCCACCGCCCCCTGGGGCGGCGAGCACACCTGGACGCACACCGACCCGCACCGGCGCATCGACGCGATCTTCGCGACGAAGGGCATCGAGGTGCTGGGCTGCGGGGTGCCGCTCGGTCACCCCGGGGTGACCGAGACCGACCTGAGGGCGGCCACGGACCACCTTCCGGTCCTGGCCGCCCTCAGAATTCCGGCGCACTGAGGCCTGGGCGACGGTTCGCCGCCCGGGGCCCAGAAGGGCCCTAGACGACGGCTCCCCGCCCGGGGTCGTCGTCGTCCTCGTCGCCCGTGCGCATCCGCATCACCAGTGTGGCGAAGCCGCCCAGGAAACCCCCGATGCCGACCGTGGTCAGCCACCAGGTCATCTCCCAGCCGAGCACGACCGCCAGCAGGAGCAGGACCGGCCCACCGAGCACACCCAGCCAGGCGAACTTCGCGGTGGTGTCGGCGGCGGGCAGCTCGGGCGGCTCCGGCGGTACGAAGTGTCCCTCGTCGTCCTCGTCGAGATCCTCGTCGGCAGGCTCCGGCGTGCCGTAGTCCCGCGGGCCCACCCCGGGCGCGAAGGCGACCGAGCCGCCGAGGGGCTTCACGGGCTTCTCGTCACGCGAGTCGAGTGAGTCCCGGGAGTCCCTGGCCTCCTTCGGCTCCGTCGTCTCCTTGGCTTCCGCCGTCTCTTCGGTGTCCCCGGTTGCCTGCGGACCGCCGTCGTTCGTCTCGGGCTCCAGCAGCGCCAGGTCCTCGACCGACTTGTAGGGCTTGGAGCCCGGCGGGTCCGGCGGCTCCTCGCCGTATCCGGCGACGATGGCCGCCCATGCGGCGGCCTCGTCGAACGGGACGCTCTGCTCCTCGGGCTCGCGGTCCTCGCGCTCCTCGCGGTCGGAGTCGTGCTCAGCCACGGGCGGCCGTCCCTTCCTTGCCGATGCTGGGGGCGAGCCGGCTGATGAACGAGTAGCTCTCCTCGAAGATCCGGTCCGCCTCATGGTCCAACGTCGCGACGTGGTAACTCTGTTCCAGCACGCTCTCCTGTACGTCCGTGGACGAGACACGACTCAGGATCCGCGTGGAGTCGGCCCCCGGCACCACGTGGTCCTGGACACTGCGCAGGACCAGCAGCGGCTGCGTGACCTGCGGCAGCTCACCGTCGACAAGGCGGAAGAACGACCGCAGCGAGTGCGCCGCGCGCAGTGGCACCCGGTCGTACCCCAGCTCGGTGCGGCCCTCCTTGGCGATGTCGCTCGCGATGCCCTTCGTCGACCGGACGAGGTGATGGACCACCGGGAGGGCGTGCGCGGCCAGGCCGTGCATCCGGTTCGCCGGATTGACGACCACGACACCGCTGACGGCGTCCCCGTGCTTCGCGGCCAGCCGCAGCGCGAGGGTGCCGCCCATCGACAGGCCCGCCACGAACACCTGCGAGCAGCGCTCCCGCAGGGCACGCAACTCGCGGTCCACCTCCGCGTACCAGTCCTGCCAGCCGGTGAGCTGCATGTCCTCCCACCGGGTGCCGTGGCCGGGCAGCAGAGGCAGTGAGACGGTCAGACCGCGCTCCGCCAGATACTCCGCCCAGGGGCGCAGCGACTGGGGAGAACCGGTGAAGCCGTGGCAGAGGAGGACACCCGCTTCCCCGCCCTCGTGGCGGAACGGCTCGGCTCCAGCGAGGACCGGCACCTTCGGTCTCCTGTTCATGAGAAGGGCATGAAGTAGTCCAGGTGAGGTTCACCGTACGCGACCGCACTGACACCGACCAGGGCCGTCGGGCTCATTGACAGTGCTCCGGGTTAAGGTCCTACCGACAGACACAGGAGGCACTCGGTTGTTGTACGGCACGATGAAGGTCGCCATCGGAGGGCCGCTCAAGGTCGCGTTCAGGCCCTGGGTGGAAGGCCTGGAGAACATTCCGGCCGAGGGCCCCGCCATCCTGGCGAGCAATCACCTGTCGTTCTCCGACTCGTTCTTCCTGCCCGCGGTCCTCGACCGCAAGGTCACCTTCATCGCGAAGGCCGAGTACTTCACCACTCCCGGGATCAAGGGCCGGCTGACGGCCGCGTTCTTCAAGGGGGTCGGCCAGCTCCCGGTGGACCGCTCCGGCGCGCGCGGCGCGGGCGAGGCGGCCGTCAAGAGCGGCATCGAGGTCCTGGAGCGCGGTGAGCTGTTCGGGATCTACCCCGAGGGCACCCGCTCGCCCGACGGCCGTCTCTACCGGGGCAAGCCCGGCGGCCTCGCGCGCGTGGCGCTGGCCGGCGGCGCGCCGGTCATCCCGGTCGCCATGATCGACACGGAGAAGATCCAGCCGCCCGGCCAGGTGATGCCGAAGCTGATGCGGCCGGGCATCCGCATCGGCAAGCCCCTGGACTTCGCCCGCTACCAGGGCATGGAGCACGACCGCTTCGTCCTGCGCGCCCTGACCGACGAGGTCATGTACGAGATCATGAAGCTCTCCGGCCAGGAGTACGTCGACATCTACGCGACCGCGGCCAAGCGGCAGATCGTGGACGCGGCGAAGGCCGAGAAGGATGCGGAGAAGGCGGCCAAGGCCGCACTCGCGCAGGCGGAGAAGGAACAGGCCGAAAAAGAGAAGTCGGAGCCCTAGACAGGTCAGTCCGGGGCCAGGGGGTGGGGGAGTTGGCCAAGCGCGAGCGGGTCATGAGGATGTCGGTCGAGCAGCCGCTGTGGCGTGCGCTCACCGCGTACCGGGTGCTCACCATGCTGTACGCGGTCGGTCTGTTCGCCACCGCCTACGACAAGTTCGCCCGCCCCGGCGTGGCCATCGGCTACTACGTCGTGCTGTGCGGCTGGACCCTGGCCACCGTCCCCCGGGTCGCGAACGCGGCGGCCTGCACCAAGCGGTTCCTCGCCGCCGACCTCACCATCGCGCTCACCGGCATCCTGCTGACGCCCGTCGCCGACGCGCACGGCCGGATCCTGGAGGGCGGTCCGACCCTGCCGTCCATATGGACCGCGGGCTCGGTGCTGGCCTTCGCCGTCAAGGGCGGCTGGCGCTGGGCGGCCTTCGCCTCCACCGCGGTCGCCGTCGCGAACCTGGTCGAGCGCGGCGCCCCGGCCCGCGACACCATCCACAACGTGATCCTGGTGTGGGTCGCCTCCATCGCCATCGGTTACGTCGTCGAGGTCGCCCGCGCCTCCGAGCGCACCCTCGCCCGCGCCCTGGAGATCGAGGCCGCGACCCGGGAGCGGGAGCGGCTGGCCCGCGACATCCACGACGGCGTGCTCCAGGTGCTGGCGATGGTGCAGCGCCGAGGTGCCGTCCTGGGCGGTGGGGCGGCCGAGCTGGGCCGTATGGCCGGCGAGCAGGAGGTCGCACTGCGCACCCTGGTCTCCGGCGGGCTGGTCCCCGTCTCCCGCGCCTCGGAGGACGCGGCCGAGGGGGCCGTCGTACGGACGGTCGAGGTGCCCGACGACGAGGGCGCCGACGGCCCTGTCGATCTGCGCTCCCTGCTCGCCCGGTACGCCTCCGCGAGGGTCAGCCTCGCCGAGCCAGGCGCCCCCGTGCGGCTGCCCCCGGCCGCGGCCAGGGAACTGGCCGCCGCGGTCGGCGCCGCCCTGGACAACGTACAAAGGCACGCGGGTGAGCACGCGCGCGCGTGGCTTCTCGTCGAGGACGAGCCGGACGAGGTGATCGTGACCGTACGGGACGACGGCCCCGGCATCCCCGAGGGCCGGCTCGCGCAGGCCGAGGGCGAGGGCAGACTGGGCGTGGCCCTGTCGATCCGGGGCCGGCTGCGCGAACTCGGCGGCAGCGCCGAACTGATCTCGGTGCCCGGCCAGGGCACGGAGGTCGAACTGAAGGTACCGAAGGAGACGCGGTCTTCACGGGGGAAGGCGGAGAGGCGATGACGGACAACAGCGAGGGCCGACAGGACCCGATCCGGGTCATGGTGGTCGACGACCACCCCATGTGGCGCGACGCCGTCGCCCGTGACCTGGGCGAGTCCGGCTTCGACGTGGTCGCCACCGCGGGCGACGGCGACCAGGCCGTACGCCGTGCCAAGGCCGCCGCGCCCGACGTCCTGGTGCTCGACCTGAACCTGCCGGCCAAGCCCGGGGTCCAGGTCTGCAAGGAACTCGTCGCCGCCAACCCGGCGCTGCGGGTGCTCGTGCTGTCCGCGAGCGGCGAGCACGCCGATGTCCTGGAGGCCGTGAAGTCGGGCGCCACCGGGTATCTGCTGAAGTCGGCGTCCACCGAGGAGTTGCTGGACGCGGTCCGCCGCACCGCGGTCGGCGACCCGGTGTTCACCCCCGGCCTGGCCGGTCTGGTCCTCGGCGAGTACCGGCGCCTGGCGTCCGAGCCCGCACCCGGCGCTCCGGACACCGACCAGCCCAGGGCCCCGCAGCTCACCGAGCGCGAGACCGAGGTGCTGCGGCTGGTCGCCAAGGGCCTGAGCTACAAGCAGATCGCCGAGAGGCTGGTCATCTCCCACCGCACGGTCCAGAACCACGTCCAGAACACCCTCGGCAAGCTGCAACTGCACAACAGGGTCGAACTGGTGCGGTACGCGATCGAGCGCGGACTCGACGACGAGTGAGCCGACGAGCGAGACGACCAGCGAGACGACAAGTGATCCGACGTCCCGATGTCCCGCCGGAATCGCTCGTTCACCGGAATTGACCGTCCCACCCATGCCCCAGTGACCTGGATCACTATTAGCGTGACCTTCAGCAGGCAACCTCTGGCGAAGGGACACTTCCATGCGCGTCGGAGTACTGACCGGAGGCGGCGACTGCCCCGGGCTCAACGCCGTCATCCGGGGCATCGTCCGCAAGGGCGTTCAGGAGTACGACTATGACTTCGTCGGCTTCCGGGACGGCTGGCGAGGACCTCTCGAAGGCGCCACGGTACGGCTGGACATCCCCGCGGTGCGCGGCATCCTGCCCCGCGGCGGCACCATCCTCGGCTCCTCGCGGACCAACCCGCTGAAGCAGGAGGACGGTGTCGCCCGCATCAGGGAGAACCTCGCCCGACTGGGCGTCGACGCGCTCATCGCGATCGGCGGCGAGGACACCCTGGGCGTCGCCGCCCGGCTGTCCGACGAGCACGACGTGCCCTGCGTCGGCGTTCCCAAGACGATCGACAACGACCTGTCCGGCACGGACTACACCTTCGGCTTCGACACCGCGGTCGGCATCGCCACGGAGGCGATCGACCGGCTGCACACCACCGCCGAGTCACACATGCGGGTCCTGGTCTGCGAGGTCATGGGCCGGCACGCGGGCTGGATCGCCATCCACTCCGGCCTGGCCGGCGGCGCGAACGTCATCCTCATCCCCGAGCGGCGCTTCGACATCGAGCAGGTGTGCGCCTGGGTGACCTCCCGCTTCAGGGCGTCGTACGCCCCCATCGTGGTCGTCGCCGAGGGCGCCATGCCCAAGGAAGGCGACATGGTGCTGAAGGACCAGTCGCTGGACTCCTTCGGACATGTGCGGCTGTCCGGTGTGGGCGAGTGGCTGGCCAAGGAGATCGAGAAGCGCACCGGCAACGAGGCGCGCACCACGGTCCTCGGCCACATCCAGCGCGGCGGCACCCCCAGCGCCTTCGACCGCTGGCTCGCCACCCGCTTCGGCCTGCACGCCATCGAGGCCGTCCGGGACCGTGACTTCGGCAAGATGGTCGCCCTGCGCGGCACGAACATCGTCCGCGTCCCGATCGCGGAGGCCACCGCCCGGCTGAAGACGGTCGATCCGGAACTGTACGAGGAGGTGGGGGTGTTCTTCGGCTGAGTCCTGCCGAACCGGCACCCCCGGACTTGTCGTCCTCGGCTACAGGGCGGGCCGACCCTCGGGGAACGTGCTGGTGCCGCGCAGCTGAGCCACCGACTCCCGCACGACCGCCGCCCCGTTCAGTGTGAGCACCGACTCCGGATGGAACTGCACCCCGGCGAAGCCGGGTCCGCGCAGAGCGTGCACCTCGCCGAAGTCGCCGCGGCTCACTTCCACATCGTGCGCTGCCAGTTCGGCGGCGGTCTCCTCGTCGCAGCGCGCCACGAAGCTGTTGTAGAAGCCGACGGTCTCCCGCCGCCCGAACAGATCGATCTCCGTCTGCGTGCCCTGGTACGGCACTTCCTTCCGTACGATCTCCAGCCCCAGCTCGGCCGCGATCAGCTCGTGCCCGAGGCAGACGCCGAGGACGCCGTGCCGGTGCTCCCGGATCACCTCGGCGGTCAGCGCGCGCAGGAACCGCATCTTGGGATCGGCGGTGTCGGCGGGGTCACCCGGACCGGGGCCGAGGATGACCGGCCCCTCGTGCGCGCGGACCGCCTCCGTCAGGCCGGGCTCGTCGTACCGCCGGACGGTGACGGTCAGGCCCGACGAGCGCAGCACATGCGCGAGCATCGCCGTGAATGTGTCCTCCCCGTCGACGACCAGGGCGTGGCCGGAGAGCTCCGCGGCCCGCTCCTGCATCCGCAGCCAGAACGGCGCCAGCGATGCCCGGCGCCCGTCGAGCGCGGCCCGCACCCGGGGATCGTCGGCCAGTCGCGGCCGTACGGACTCCTCGCGCGGCCTGCCCGGACGTACCCCCAGAGCCGCCAGCACCCCCGCCGCCTTCGCGTGCGTCTCCGCCACCTCGCCCGCCGGATCCGAACCGCGCACCAGCGTGGCGCCGACCGGCACCCGTAGCCGCCCGTCCGCGTCGATGTCGGCGGTGCGGATGAGGATGGGGGAGTCCAGGGTCTGGGCGCCGCCCGAGTCCCTGCCCAGCAGCGCGAGAGCCCCCGCGTAGTAGCCGCGCCCACCGACTTCATGCCGCTCGATCACCCGGCACGCGTTCTGGACCGGAGACCCGGTCACGGTCGCCGCGAACATGGTCTCCTTCAGTACCTCCCGCGTGTCCAGCGAGGACTTCCCGCGCAGCTCGTACTCGGTGTGCGCGAGGTGCGCCATCTCCTTCAGCCGGGGCCCGATCACGACCCCGCCCATGTCGCCGACCGTGCACATCATCTTGAGCTCCTCGTCGACGACCATCGACAGCTCCTCGATCTCCTTGCCGTCGGCGAGGAAGTCCAGCAGATGCTCGGGGGTGGGGCCGTCGGCCGGATAGCGATACGTCCCGCTGATCGGGTTCATGGCCACGGTCCCGCCGGACATCCGCACATGCACCTCGGGACTGGCCCCCACGAGCGTCCGGTCCCCGGTGTGCACGACGAAGGTCCAGTACGCGCCCCGCTCGCCCTCGAGGAGCCGCCGGAACAGGGCGAGCGCGTCGGCCCTGGAGAATCCCGGGATCCCGCCCTCGTAGGTCCGCCGGATCACGAAGTTCGCGCCCTCGCCCGCGCCGATCTCCTCCCGCAGCACCCGCCCGACGATCTCCGCGTACTCCTCGTCGGCCACGTCGAAGCCGCCGTCCTGGACGCGCACGTCGTGGGCGGGGAGCTGTGCGAGGGCGGTGTCGAGGGGGATCTCGTACCTCTCCTCGGGGGTGAGCACCGCCAGTGGCGTCCCGTCGTCGCGGACGTCGAAGCCGCGTTCGCGGATCTGCCGGAAAGGGACCAGCGCGAGGCCCTCGTCGGGGAGGTCGGCGAGACGGTCGTGCCTGCCGACCGGTCCGATCAGCAGCTCGACCGTGTGTTCGTCGTGGCCGGGGGTGCGGCGGCGGAGCAGGGCGAAGGGGCGGGGGTCGTGGAGCAGCCGTGCCAGGTCCATGGTTCCTCTTCCGTCGATGCCGTCGTCGATGCGGCGGATGTCGATGTCGATGTCGGTGAGGAACGACCCCGGAAACGCCGAAGGCCGCCCCTCGGGCGGCCTTCGCGAAGTCTTGCGTACGCGCAGTCAGTGGGCCGCCGGATGAGCGGTCCACCACCAGTTCTTGGTCGGATGCGCGAACATGCGACGCACCCTACCCCACGCGCACTTGAGCGGTCCGGTGTCTCACCTGTCGAGCCGGGAGAAAACCGGTCGACACGACCCCGTAATGTTGAGGGCGTGACCGTGAACGCTAAGACCAGCGCGAGCGCTGGCAACACCTGGCGAGACCTGCCCGCGGCGCAGCAGCCCGAGTACCCCGACACCGAGGCTCTGCGCGCAGTGATCGCGGACCTCGAGTCGTATCCGCCGCTCGTCTTCGCGGGCGAGTGCGACCAGCTGCGCGCCCGGATGGCGGCCGTCGCCAAGGGAGAGGCGTTCCTCCTCCAGGGCGGCGACTGCGCCGAGGCCTTCGACGCGGTGTCCGCCGACCACATCCGTCAGAAGCTCAAGACCCTGCTCCAGATGGGCGCCGTGCTGACGTACGCCGCGTCCGTGCCCGTGGTGAAGGTCGGCCGGATCGCCGGCCAGTACTCCAAGCCGCGCTCCAAGGGCACCGAGACCCGCGACGGCGTGACGCTGCCGACGTACCGCGGCGACTCGGTCAACGGCTTCGACTTCGACGAGGCGTCCCGCGTCCCGGACCCCGAGCGCCTGAAGCGGATGTACAACGCCTCCGCCTCCACGCTCAACCTGGTGCGCGCCTTCACCACCGGCGGCTACGCCGACCTGCGCCAGGTGCACGCCTGGAACCAGGACTTCGTGAAGTCGTCCCCGTCCGGCCAGCGCTACGAGCAGCTCGCCCGCGAGATCGACCAGGCGCTGAACTTCATGCACGCCTGCGGGGCGGACCCGGAGGAGTTCAAGACCGTCGAGTTCTACTCCTCGCACGAGGCGCTGCTGCTCGACTACGAGTCGGCGCTGACCAGGGTCGACTCCCGCACCGGACAGCTGTACGACGTCTCCGCGCACATGGTGTGGATCGGTGAGCGCACCCGGCAGCTGGACCACGCGCACATCGAGTTCGCCTCGCGGATCCGCAACCCGATCGGCGTCAAGCTCGGCCCGACGACCACGGCCGAGGAGGCGCTGCAGTACATCGAGCGGCTCGACCCGGAGCGTGAGCCGGGCCGGCTGACCTTCATCGTCCGGATGGGCGCCGACAAGGTCCGCGACAAGCTGCCCGAGCTGGTGGAGAAGGTCAGCGCCTCGGGCGCGACGGTGGCCTGGATCACCGACCCGATGCACGGCAACACCTACGAGGCGGCCTCGGGCCACAAGACCCGTCGCTTCGACGACGTGCTCGACGAGGTCAAGGGCTTCTTCGAGGTCCACAAGGGCCTGGGGACCCACCCGGGCGGCATCCACGTCGAGCTCACCGGTGACGATGTCACCGAGTGCGTGGGCGGCGGTGACGAGATCTTCGTCGACGATCTGCACCAGCGCTACGAGACGGCCTGCGACCCGCGGCTGAACCGCAGCCAGTCCCTCGACCTGGCGTTCCTCGTCGCGGAGATGTACCGGGACCAGTAGCAGATCACCAGCGGGCGCGCCCGTTACGGAGCGCGAAGTGGGGCGCGGATCACATACGGTCCGCGCCCCTCCCGCTTTTGTGGATCCGGCGCGATGGGTAAGGTTAGGTTAGCCTTATTGATCTCGGCGGGAGGTGAATCCGTGTGTACGTCTGCAACTGCTTCGGAGTGACCGAAACGCAAATCCAGCGGCATGCGGACGACGGCGCCTGTACGCCCCGCCAGATCGCCTCCGCCTGCAAGGCGGGTACGGACTGCGGATCCTGCGTCCGTCGGATCCAGGCCATCCTCGGCCGGGGCACGGGCACGCGTCGTGAGCCGGCCTACCAGGGCGGACAGGTCCTCTCCGGGCTCGAGGAAGCGCAAGCGCTCGAGGAAGCCGCGTAGGTCCGGGCCGTTCAGCTCTCCGGCTGCTCGATCAGCTGGGCGATGTAGAGCGCCTCGCCGAGCTTGTCCAGGATCTCCAGCTGGGTGTCGAGGTAGTCGATGTGGTGCTCCTCGTCCGCCAGGATCGACTCGAAGATATTGGCCGACGTGATGTCGCCCTTCTCGCGCATCACCTTGACACCACGCCTGAGCCGGTCGATCGCCTCGACCTCGATCTGGCGGTCGGCCTCGAACATCTCCCGCACCGTCTGCCCCACGCGGACATGGAAAAGGCGCTGGTAGTTCGGCAGTCCCTCCAGGAACAGGATCCGGTCGGTGAGCACCTCCGCGTGCTTCATCTCGTCGATCGACTCGCTCCGCGTGTACTTCGCGAGCTTCGTCCAGCCGAAGTTCTCCTGCATCTTCGCGTGCAGGAAGTACTGGTTGATCGCGGTGAGCTCCGCGGTCAGCTGCTCGTTGAGGAATTCGATGACCTCGGGGTCGCCCTGCATCGCAGAGGCTCCTTCCAACCGGGGGGAACTGGCAGGTTGCGCCGCATGATTGCACCCGCCAAGAAGATCGTCCAGTAAGTCTTCACTTAGTAAGTAAGGGCAGGCTTAGTTCTAATTGCCCGATTTGGATGGGGGTCGGTCATGTGCACTGCCCCGGGTCTGTCAGGATGGAGTCATGGGTCAGCCGGTGGAACGCGAGTGGGGAGAGCGCGATTCTGGGGGAGTCGCACACTCCGAGCTTCCGCCGGGACAGCGGGTGCAGCGCGGCTGGCCGGTCACGCACTACGGCCCCGTTCCCAAGTTCCGCTCCGAGCGCTGGGAGTTCCGGGTCTTCGGCGCCACCGCGGACGGCGAGAAGCACTGCTGGAACCACGAGGAGTTCACCGCCCTCCCGTACGCCAGCGTCACGGGTGACCTGCACTGCGTCACGAAGTTCAGCATGCTCGGCGCCGAGTGGGGCGGCATCCCCGCCCGCACCATTGTGGAGATCGCCCCGCCCGCAGCCGCCGTCACCCATGTGATGGTGTGGGCCGAGTACGGCTTCAGTTCCAACCTCCGCCTGGCGGACTTCGCGGACGAACGCGCGATCTTCGCCACCCACAAGGACGGCGAACTGCTGACCGCGGAACACGGCTTCCCGCTCCGCCTCGTCGTCCCCCACCTGTACGCGTGGAAGGGCCCCAAGTGGGTCCGCGGCGTCGAGTACATGACCGCCGACCGCCGTGGCTTCTGGGAGGAGCGCGGCTACCACAACGTCGGCGACCCCTGGAAGGAACAGCGCTACTCCTACCAGGAGGGGCCCGAGGACGGCCCCGAACTCTGAAGCACCGGGGTGCCGCCGGCCGGTAAACTCATCGCCGGTTACCACGACTACCGTGCAGGGAGCCGTCCATGGCCGTCTTCACCGTGATCTTCTCGGAGGCTGCGGCGCGGGTGCGTGACAGTCTTCCCGACGACCGCCGTGAGCTGCTCCAGCGTGGCCTCGCCATAGTGTCCACGGATCCCCGCACCAAGATCTCCTCGCCCACCTCAGGTGACGAGAACACCCGCTCCCTCGCGCTGACCCACAGCATGGCCATCGAGTACGTCGTCAGCGACGGGTTGCTGATCGTGCTCGTGGTGCACATCGTCGACACGTCCCACGTGCTGTTCGAGAACGAGGACTGACCGCCTCAGCCGTCCCGCAGTTTCTTCAGCCGCTCCACGTCCGCCGCGTGCCCCTCCTTGCCGCCGGGCGTCTCGATGACCAGCGGTACGCCCTCGGTGGCCGGGTGGGTCATCAGCGCGCGGAACGGGTCCTCGCCGATATGGCCGGAGCCGATGTTCTCGTGCCGGTCCTTGTGGGCGCCGACCACGTCCTTGGAGTCGTTGGCGTGGATCAGCTTCAGCCGCCCCTCGCCGACCGTGTCCACCAGCAGGTCCAGCGTCTGGTGCATGCCGCTCGGCCCGGTCAGGTCGTGGCCGGCCGCGAAGATGTGGCACGTGTCCAGGCACACGCCCAGCTTCGGATGGGCGTCCAGTGCCTCGAAGTACGGCCCGAAGTCCCAGGTCCGCGAGCACAGCGAGGCGCCCTGCCCGGCCGTCGACTCCAGCAGCAGGTACGGGTCGTCGTCGTGGGTGAGCTCGTCGAGCAGCGGCAGCAGATACTCGCGCACCTGCTTCAGCGCCACGGACCGGTCCCGGCCGCCGGTCGCGCTGCCCGTGTGCACGACCACACCCAGTGCCCCGATGTCCCGCCCGCGCCGCAGGGAGTGCCGCAGCGACTCCACCGACTTCTCCACGGTCGCCCCGGTGTGCGAGCCGAAGTTGATCAGGTACGGGGCGTGTACATACGCCGGGATCGACTCGGCCGCGCACACCGCCCGGAACTCCTCGTCCTGCCGGGGGTTCCCGGCGGGCGTGGCCCAGCCGCGCGGGTTGGCGACGAAGACCTGCACGGTCTCGGCCTTCAGGTCATGGGCGTACGACAGGCCCACCGAGTGGAGACCGCCGGCCACCGGGACATGGCCGCCGACGGGGTTGCGCACCGTAGCGGGGGTTCCGGGGCCGGTGCCGGGATGTTGACTCTTCACACATCCAGGGTGTCACGCGGCCAGGTCCGCCCGGTCAGCGGATGGTGATCGTGATCGTCGACCCCTTGGGCGCGCTCTCCCCGCCCTCGACGGACTGCTTCTTCACGGTGTCGCCGAACAGCCCGAGGAGCCCGCGGTCCTTGTCGACCTCGAAGCCGGCGGCTTCCAGCTCGGACTGCGCGTCATCCACGTTGTCACCGACCACGTCCGGGACCTCGACCATCACCGGGCCCTTGGACAGCGTCAGCGTCACCGTGTCGCCCTCGGCGGCGGTGTTGCCTTCCTGCGGTGTCTGCCGGGCGACCTGGCCCTTGTCGTAGTCGGATGAGTTGACCTCCTCGGAGGAGACCTTCACCTGCAGGCCCGCCTCCTCGAGGTCCGCCTTCGCGTCCTGGAGGGACTCGCCGGTGACGTCCGGGATGTCGATCGGGCTGCCCTTGCTGACGATGAGCGCGATCGCCGAACCGGCGCGCCGCTCGGTGCCGGCCTTCGGACCCGTGGAGATCACGAAGCCCCGCTCCACGTCGTCGCTGAACTCCCGGGTGACCATGCCCGGCCGCAGGCCGTCCTGCTTCAGTACGGATCTGGCCTTGTCCAGCCGGTAGCCCTGCACGTCGGGCACCTTCACGGTCTCGGGGCCGTCGGAGATGACGAGCCGCACCGAGGCGTTGTCCCGGATCCGGGCGCCCGGCGCCGGGTCGGTGCTGACGACGGTGCCCCGCTTCACGGTGTCGCTGTACGCGTGGTCGATCTTGCCGACATCCAGCCCGGCCGCCTCCAGCCGGTCCCTGGCCTGTGTCTCGGTCTTCTCCAGCACCGCCGGGACCTTGGTGAACTGGCCGGAGTTGATGTACCAGACGCCCGCGCCGACCCCGAGGACCAGCAACACCGCCGCGATGATCGCCACCAGGCCGCGCGGCGGGCGGGAACGGCGGCGCGACGGCAGCGGCGGCCCGGACTCCAGTCGGCTGGTGCGATGGAACCCTTCCTCGGCGTCCTCGTCGACCGGCAGGAGGCGCGGGACGGTCAGCGAGCGCGGGATCACGCTCGTCCGGTCCTCGGCGCCGCCGTGCGCCACGGAGACCGCCTGCGGCGGCACGGCGTCCAGCTGGTCCGCGCCGAGCCCGGCCCGTGCCTCCCGCGCCTGCGCGAGCAGCGCGACCGCGTCGTACGGGCGGATGCCGGGGGTACGGGCCGTCGCGGAGGCGACCAGCTCGTCGAGCTCGTACGCCAGCCCCGGCACGAGGGCCGAGGGCGGCGGTACGTCCTCGTGGAGGTGCTTGTAGAGCACTATCGCCGGGGAGTCCCCGTCGTGCGGCTTGTCGCCGGTGAGCATCTCGTACAGGACGACACCGCACGCGTACACGTCGACGCGGGGATCGGCGGTGCCCGGCTGCTCGATCTGCTCGGGGGCGAGGTACGAGACCGTGCCGAGCACGGCCCCGGTGGTGCTGGTGACGGTGTCCACGGACCGCACCAGCCCGAAGTCGGCGACCTTGACCCGACCGTCGTCCCCTATCAGGACGTTCTCCGGCTTCATGTCGCGGTGTACGAACCCCGCGCGGTGCGCGGCGCCGAGCGCGGCCAGCACCGGCTCCAGGATGTCGAGCGCGGCCCTCGGCTGCAGCGCCCCGCGGTCGCGCAGCACGTCGCGCAGGGTGCAGCCGGCGACGTACTCCATCGCGAGGTAGACGTACGACCCGTCGGTCCCCTGGTCGAAGACCTGTACGACGTTCGGGTGCGCGAGCCGGGCCACCGACTTGGCCTCCCGGATGAACCGCTCGACGAACGATCCGTCGGCGGCCAGCGCCGGATGCATCACCTTGAGTGCGAGAACCCGGTCCAGGCGGGTGTCCAGGGCCCGGTAGACCGTGGCCATCCCACCGACGGCGATCCGCGCGTCGACGCGATAGCGGCCGTCGAGCACCTGCCCGACCAACGGGTCCTGAAGGGTCGTATCCACGCAGGTGAGTGTACGAGCCGTGACTGACACGACCGCGGGTTCGGCCTGGATCGAGGCGGGACTGCAGCGGACCTGTGACGCAACCCACAGGTGAACGGGGCGAAAGCGGGGCGGGAGTGCGGCGCGGGTCCCCGCCCGTCGCGCGCCGCTCAGAACGCCGGCCGCTCCGGATCCAGTACCGCCAGGCCCTGAGCGGGAGACGACGCCTGAGCGAAGTGCCGCCGCGGAATCCGGCCCGCCAGCCGGGCCAGCCTGCCCGCCTCGACGGCGTGCCGCATGGCGTCGGCCATCAGGACGGGCTCCTGTGCCCGGGTCACCGCCGAGGCGAGCATCACCCCCGCACACCCCAGCTCCATCGCCAGCGCCACGTCCGAGGCCGTACCGGCCCCCGCGTCCAGGACCACCGGCACGCGCGCGTGCTCGACGATCAGCTGGAAGTTGTGCGGGTTGCGAATGCCAAGACCGGATCCGATGGGCGACCCGAGGGGCATGATCGCCGCGCATCCGACATCCTCGAGCTTGCGCGCCAGCACCGGATCGTCGTTCGTGTACGGCAGCACCGTGAACCCGTCGTCGACCAGCGTCTCGGCGGCGTCCAGTGTCTCGATCGGATCCGGCAGCAGGGTCCGCTCGTCCGCGATGACCTCCAGCTTGACCAGATCCGTCCCGAGCGCCTCCCGTGCCAGCCGGGCCGTCAGCACCGCCTCACCGGCCGTGAAACAGCCCGCCGTGTTGGGCAGCACCCGGATGCCGAGCTTCTCCAGCACCGACAGCACCGAGCCGTGCGCGCCCGGATCGACCCGGCGCATCGCGACCGTCGTCAGCTCCGTCCCGGACGCGACCAGCGCCCGCTCCAGGACCTCCGGGCTGGGCGCGCCGCCCGTACCCATGATGAGGCGGGACGTGAAGGACGTACCGCCGAGGACAAAGGGGTCGTCGGCCATGGGGTCAGCCTCCTTGGACGGCGGTGAGGACCTCGACGCGGTCTCCCTCGGTGAGGGACGTCGAGGACCATCGCGCG
>Ga0307516_10001106_pt1 | contig 37585 bp, 34 predicted proteins | sample 19_EM_MG_FD_203310 | JGI IMG/M metagenome (GOLD analysis project Ga0307516, IMG submission 203310) | Populus trichocarpa ectomycorrhiza microbial communities from riparian zone in the Pacific Northwest, United States - 19_EM | ecosystem: Host-associated > Plants > Roots > Unclassified | place... | reverse complement strand
CCGCACCGAGAGTTAGCCACCACTCAATTCACCACCCTCATCTCTCTCTTGTAAATATTGACCACCCCCCCCCCCCCCCCCACTTTTGGTCCCCCCCTATTTTGGACGGACACGGAATACCTACCCCACACCACCAACCTTAGTGACGCAACCACCAACCTTACCGATGCAAGCACCAACCTTACCGATGCAACCACCACCTTATGGGAGCTAGGGAAGCTAGAAAAGCTAGGAAAGCTAGGGAAGCTTACGGGAGCAACGAGCGTGAACTGTGAGCAGTTTCATTACTAGTTATAATGCTACTACACGCAGTTGGCTATGCTCTTCGATCGCACAGAAAATCAATTATTGTATTTAAACTCTATATATACATTATGATACAAAGTCCAACGTCTCAAATCTCATCGCGAAGTACAGAGCAGCTACAGTGGTGCATAAGGGCAGACGAGCAATGTGTATTACAAGTAGGGCAGGTAGGAGAGCGAGGAGAATGAGGGCGGCGTGGAGAATGATAGCAGACGAGCAATCGGTACGAACGGTAGGCCAGCGACAAGAATGAGGGCAGACGAGCAACGCGTACGAGATGAAATTCAGTGAGAAGATTGAGGCAAGATGAGCAACGCGTATGTCAGCGGTAATGAGGTCAACTGAGCAATGCATAGTCGCAGTGGTCAGGAACGAGAATGAGGCCAGATGGGCAAAGCATACGTGATGTTGTCTGGCGAGGAGAATAACGGCAAACGAGGAACGTCTACAAGATGTAAGTCAGCGAGGAGAATGAGGCCAGACAAGTAACGTGTACGAGATGTAAGTCAGTGAGGAGAATGAGGCCAGACAAGCAACACCTACGAGATGTAAGTCAGCGAGGAGAATGGGGCCAGATGAGCAACGCATACGAAATGTAGGCCAGCGAAGAGCCTAATGACAGCAGACAAGCAACGCGTACGAGATGTAGGTCAGCATGAAGAATAAGGGCAGATGAGCAACGCGTACGAGAGGTAGGCCAGCAAGAAGAATGAGGCCAGACGGGTAATGTGTACGAGATGTTGTCTGGTGAGGAGAATGACGGCAGACGAGAAACGGCTACGAGATGTAAGTCAGTGAGGAGAATGAGGTCAGACTAGCAATGCCTACGAGATCTAAGTCAGCGAGGAGAATGAGGCCAGATGAGCAACGCCTATGAGAAGTAAGTCAGCGAGGAGAATGAGGCCAGACGAGCAATGCGTACGAGAGGTTGGCCAGCCAGGCAAAAGACGGCAGACAAGAAACACCTACAAGATGTAAGTCAGCAAGGAGAATGAGGCAAGACGAGCAATGCATACTAGATGTTGGCCAGCGAGGAGAGTGACGGCAGATAAGCAACTCCTACGAGATGTAATTCAGGAAGGAGAATCAGGCCAGACACGCAACACGTACGAGATGTAGGCCAGTGATGTGTAACAGGGTGTTTCTATGACGTGTACGATGATAGGTGAGCGGTGCGTAGGTTGGTGGTGTGTATTAATGGGGTGTGTTGCAAAAAAGTGTAGTTATGGGTAAGTGGCAGCTGTGGCCACACTTAGGAGATAAATGAACTGACGGGGGGTGTACTCGGCGTTGTTGATAGCACTAATCACGTGACCAGTTTTTGGGTGGTGCTTAAACTTGACATCAACGAGCTGGAGACCGTCAGTTCACTGTGTTTCGAGATGTCAAAGTCTAGGTCTATGCAATAGTGCCGAAATTTGAGTGGATGTAAGTTCACATGGCGGGTAGGCAGTAAACAATTGAATTGCGACTACTACAGTCTTTGAATTAAGCCATGAGTAACTCGCCGACGCAAAGTTGTTGCCCACATGGTCGATTATTTTCTCATCTTTATAATATGATATTTCGTACATCAAACACTACCAGTTGCGTTAGTGCAGTTGGTTGCATGCATCACGATGATGCATGTAATAACAGGTTTGTCTCACCATTGAGTTGTGAGAGTGTCAAGATCCTGTCTCACTAGTCTGTGCAGCTCGACAGGCAACGTAGGAGGTCTAGTAGTCTTGCTGTGGCGGTATCCGACTTCGCCCTAATCTCTGCACGCCTGGCGTGGTCTCGTTGCGGTATTCGACTTCGCTGTGGCGGTATCCGACTTCGCCCTAATCTCTGTACGCCTGGCGTGGTTTCGTTGCGGTATTCGACTTCGCTGTGGCGGTATCCGACTTCACCCTAATCTCTGCACGCCTGGCATGGTCTCGTTGCGGTATTCGACTTCGCTGTGGCAGTATCCGACTTCGCCCTAATCTCTGCACGCCTGGCGTGGTCTTGTTGCGGTATTCGACTTCGCTGTGGCGGTATCTGACTTCGCCCTAATCTCTGCACGCCTGGTGTGGTCTCGTTGCGGTATTTGACTTCGCTGTGGCGGTATCCGACTTCGCCTTAATCTCTAGTAGGTTCTTACAGGTGGTGGTCGTAGCGCCGGGTCACGGAGGTAGAGAGATAGGTCTGTGGAGAGAGATAATAGATTGCGTGGAGAAGAATCTCCAGACTAGCTACCGCGCTCTTTCTTTTATACTTTTCCTTCCTTCTGTGGAATCACAGCTTGCCCGCAAGACTGACACAGTTCCTCCATACCACATCATGACTCAATCGTCACGCCCAAGGAAAATACATGATCGCACTCGGCCGCCGCGCGGCCAACACTCTACTCGCGCCAACAGGAGAAAGGACACGCAAGCAAGAACAGCGAGGAAAGATAAGAAGGATGCGCAAGCTCAACCAAAGAGAAACACATACGTAAGAAAGGAGAAGAACGCGCAAGCTCAACCAAAGAGAAACACATACGTCAGAAAGGAGAAGGACGCGCAAGCAATATATCGGAGACTAGGAGAAGGGACCTAGACCAGCCGGCGGTCTGTAGGTAGGAGAGATATCGCTACCCGCGTGATATGGGGGAGATCGGTCGAGGCGCCTAAGCGCGGAGGATCATCGTGGCTGCAGCAGCGGTGATGAGGGCAAGCCACAGGGCGGCAAGGGTGACGGCGGCACAGGCAGCGGCGCTGACAAGCCTGCCGCGCGAGATTCGTGACAGAGAGGCGCAGGTTCGAATCCTGTCCCACTGGTGCCCTTTTTTTTTGTTTTGATCAACTATTTACTAAACCTACCAACCAAGTCTGCCTGTGCATACACCCTGAAAGCTAAAATAACAGCAACAAATACCAACCTACACCAGATATCACTCACAATCTGCAAATGTGTTGAGAAGCACTGATGAAGCTGTAACGTAGTATACAGGGTAACCGGCTACTACCCCATACCCGGACACTTTTGTTCGCGTGATTTAGTGTGGTGGCCCCACCTTACTACCCCGCTCAGCACCGTCAACACTCATCACCACCTGTCAACAGCCCAAAGATGGCCCCTACCAAGCCTCGCGAATCCAAAAACACCCTTCAGGAAGTCAGAATACGTCGTGCTCTCGAGGAACGGTGATTGGAAGGCACCTCCTTCCGTAAATAGGCAGACAAGTATGGGGTCTCCAGTTCTACCCTATCCGATCGGGAACGTGGTGGCCTTACACACCAGCAAAGTCATGCACATGAGCAGAAACTCACCCCGGCCATGGAGAAAGCTCTCGCAGACTGGTGCAAGAAACTGGATGACTGGGGATTTCCTCTGCGGATGGATTTTTTACATGCTATGGCGGGCGCATTGGCACAGATCCGTGCCGAAGAAGTGGAGGATCCTGAGCTTGTCCACCTTGGCCAGCATTGGTTGTCCAACTTTCTCAACCACCATCCGAGTCTCTCTGCAAAGTTTAGCACTCAACTTGACCGCCAACAGGCCTATGGAGGCAACATCCCCGCCCTAAAAGACTACTTCACTAAAGTGTTACGTTTGATCCGAACACACAAAATTCAACCTGAGGACATCTTCAACATGGACGAGAAAGGGTTCATTATTGGAATGTCTTCGAAGGCAAAGGTAATCTGTCGGACCAGCAGATGGCCACCACGGGTGATGCAGGACGGAACGAGGGAGATGCTTACGGTCATTGAATCCTGTTGTGCTGTACTCTATGTGCTTCCCTCCTTTGTGATTTTCAAAGGAGCAGCGCATTATATGGGGTCGCACACAGAAACCAGTGATCCCGAAGCAAAATCTGCCTACTCTCCCAATGGTTGGACCGACGACAAACTTGGGTTGGAGTGGCTGCGCCACTTCAACAAGCACACCAGGGATCGGCAGGGTGGCAACGGTCGCCCCCGCTTACTTATCCTGGACGGCCACCGTTCACACATCAACCTCGAATTTTGTCAGTATGCCATTGACAATAATATTGAACTCCTCTGTTTTCCCTCCCATATAATACATCTCCTGCAGCCTCTCGATGTCGGTCTCTTCAGGCCTTTGCAAAAATATTATGGCAAAGTGGCAGACGATAACATGTGAGACACATGCGCTGCAGTCATCAAGGGTACATTCTGGAAATTTTACAGTGCTGCCCGTCGGCAATCTTACACCAAAGAGAACCTCAAGTCGGCATGGAGGAAGACAGGAATACATCCCTTCAATCCTAATGCTGTGCTTACACAGCATGTTGCTCCACGAAGTGCACCCTCTCCGGCTAGCAAGAAAGTTGTGCTGCAGACCCCGAAAAAAAGCACCAACGTCCGACAACTGTACCTCATCGTCGATGCTGAGCTGGACAAGGCTGGAGTGCGACAGGAAGTCAGAGATATGGCGAAAAAATTAGCTCATACTGCATCGACTTCACTCCATGTCGCCGAAATCAGAAGCATCAAAATGGCAGATTTTCAGCGACGGTACAGAGGTTTGAAAGCTGCAACAACAGATCGACGGGTAATTTCGAAGGCCAGAGTTATTGATGGCATTGCAGTGATGAAGGCGAAAGAGGAGAAAGCTAGGCAGGCAGAGGCAGAGGCACATCGGGCAGCTGCGTGGGTAGAGGTGAAGGAACAGTGTACTGCAGCACGGGTCGAGGCGGCTAAGGTCAAGACTGCTCGGGCTGTTGCCAACAAGGCCAAGGGAAAGGGAAAGACGGCTGCAGTGGCCGATGCCCCAGTCGCCTCACCCAAGCAGTCACAACAGCCGAGAAAAATTTTGGTAAGTAAATCTCAAATTGTTGTAGGTGACGTAGAGCTAACAGTTCCTGGGGTTGCGGCAAGTCCCAGCTAGCCCGCTTACTCCGCTTCCGGAAACATCAACATTTCGCCACTCTGATATACCGCAATTCTCCACACTCTCGCCAGTGAAGGTTTGTATAATAATTCATTTTAAAATAATTCAATTTATTAACCCTATTATGAGAGAAGCGTGTAACATTGCACCACAGGAAGTTATCTGTCAGGTCAGTCCCTCCCCGGCACTGGCTCCATCACACCCTACCGCCTCCAACCACAAATGCCCCAGAGGACAGGTGATATCCCAAATTTCTCTCTAATAGATATAATAATAATTTCATTCACTCTAGGCCTTAGCACTGATAGCTGGTCCCTCCCCCATGGCTGGTCTGTCTACCACAGCAGATTTCTCCACTAGAGCTGGTTTCTCCATAACACTGGACCCTTCCACAGTGTCATCACATGCAGAGGGTACGTCTGACTGGGAAGATCTAGTGGTGGCCCCTTCTACACCCAGAAAGCCATCTAGGAACATGCCTGATAGACCTTTGACGATGAGTCTGCGTACCAGGAAGCCACCTGGGGGTGGAAGGGGTGGATAGGGTGGTAGCGGAGCTAGATGCGATTCGTAGGAATTCTTTAGACAATAGATTTCTTTGAGACTTAGGCTGGAGGTTCTTTAACACACTCTACTGCTTCGTACGAACTTTGACAGCAATCCGGAGTGTGGTTGATGAGATATCGCCGTTCTACGAGGTGGGACCAGGGGTGGCCGGGTGTCCGACTATGGGGTAGTAGCTGGTTACCCTGTATGCTACGTTACACCTAGGTGCCTAGATGCTTGGCCGGCTATAGTTTTTATAGTTGAACCTGACCTATACCTTATCGATAGTGGCGATCTTAATCCTCACCATATGGGCAACAACTTTGCATCGGCGAGTTACTCATGGCTTAATTCAAAGACTGTAGCAGTCGCAATTCAATTGTTTACTGCCTACCCGCCATGTTAACTTACATCCACTCAAATTTCGGCGCTATTGCCTAGACCTAGGCTTTGGCATCTCAAAACACAATGAACTGACGGTCTCCAGCTCGTTGATGTCAAGTTTAAGCGCCACCAAAAAACCAGTCATGTGATTAGCGCTATCAACAATGCCGAGTGCGCCCCCATCAGTTTATTTATCTCCTAAGTGCGGCCACTGCTGCCACTTACACATAACTACGCTTTTTTGCAACAAACCCCGTTAATATACACCACCAACCTACGCACCACTCACCTATCATCGTACACATTATAGAAACGCCCTGTTCCACATCACTTGCCTACATCTCGTACGCGTTGCACGTCTGGCCTCATTCTCCTCGCTGACTTATATCTCATAGGCATTGCTTATCTTCCGTCACTCTCCTTGCTGGCTAACATCTCGTACACGTTGATCGTCTGGCCTCATTCTCCTCGCTGACTTACATCTCGTAGGCGTTGCTTGAATGGCCTCATTCTCCTCACTGACTTACAACTCGTAGGGGTTGCTTGTCTGCCGTCATTCTCCTCGCTGGCCAACATCTCGTACGCGTTGCTCGTCGGGCCTCATTCTCCTCGCTGACTTACATCTTGTCGGCGTTGCTTGTCTGGCCTCATTCTCCTCACTAACTTACATCTCGTAGGCATTGCTTGTCTGCCATCATTCTCCTCGCTGGCCAACATCTCGTACGCATTGCTCGTCTGGCCTCATTCTCCTCGCTGACTTACATCTCATAGGCGTTGCTTGTCTGGCCTCATTCTCCTCGCTAACTTACATCTCGTAGGTGTTGCTTGTCTGCTGTCATTCTCCTCGCTGGCCAACATCTCATATGCGTTGCCCATCTGGCCTCATTCTCCTTGCTGGCCACTGCTACTACGCGTTGCTCGTTTGACCTCATTACTGCTGTCCTTCATTCGGACGTGTGCTAGAAACGTTGTCTTAGGCATGCATCAGCAAAAAAATGAAAAGTTGAAGTATATTGCTTTTTTTACAGGTGAGACATAAATTTGAACTAATATTTCTCGAGGTTTCAGCTAAAAATAAAGCAGATTTTTTTTTTTAAATCCTTGTGGGAGCAAAATATAACTTCTCCGCTTACGGGAGTTAGCAATACTTATAGGAGCTATGGGAGCTATGGGAGCTCCCTACGAATTCTCAATTTTTTTTGCTGATGTCACTGGCCTAATTCTTGTACGTGTTGCTCATCTGCTGTCATTCTCGTAGCTGGCCTACATCTCTTTCGCGTTGCTCGTCCGCCGTCATTCTCCTCGCTGACTTATATATCGAGGGTGTTCCTCGTCTGCCGTCATTCTCCTCGCTGGCCAACATCACATACGTGCTGCCCGTCTGGCCTCATTCTCCTTCCTGACCACCGCTACTACGCATTGCTTGTTTGACCTCATTACCACTAATGTACGCGTTGCTCGTCTTGCCTTATTCTTCTCACTGAATTTCATCTCGTAGGCGTTGCTCGTCTGCCCTCATTCCTCTCGCTGGCCTACCACTCGTACTGGTTGCTCGTCTGCTATCATTCTCCACATCAGCCTCATTCTCCTCACTCTCCTGCCTGCCCTACTTGTAATACGCGTTGCTTGGCTGCCCTTATATGCTGCTGTAGCTGCTCTGTACTTCGCGATGAGATTTGGGACATCGGACTTTGTATCATAATGTATATATAGAGTTTAAATACAAAAATTGATTTTCTGTGCGATCGAAGAGCATAGCCAACTGCGTGTAGTAGCATTATAACTAGTAATGAAACTGCTCACATTTCACACTTGTTGCTCCCGTAAGCTTCCCTAGCTTTCCTAGCTTTTCTAGCTTCCCTAGCTCCCGTAAGGTGGTGGTTGCGTCGGTAAGGTTGGTGGTCGCGTCGGTAAGGTTGGTGGTTGCGTGGGTAAGATTGGTAGTGGCTCCGTAGCTTTGCTAGCTTTTCTAGCTTTTCTAGCTTCCCTAGCTTTCCTAATGTGGTGGTTGCATCGGTAAGGTGGTGGTCGCTTCCCTAGCTTTGCTAGCTTAGCGAAGGACAAAGTTATATTTTACTCCCGGTGCTCCTGTAAGCTTCACTAGCTCCCGTAGCTCCGGTAAGAATTAAATTTTTTGCTGATGAAGACGGTTCTACACCACGCGGCATTCAACGGAAAAGAGAAGGCATTGGTGAGTTTGCTGGAACGCGGTGCTGACTTGCACACGAAAGACAATGCCGGCCAGACATCTCTACACTGTGCTGCAGCCGTCGCGAAGGTGGAGGCTTTGAGGCTTTTGCTGGAATGAGGTGCCAAGTTGCACATGCAAGATAATAATGGCTGGACACCACTACACGGTGCCGCAGCCTTTGGGAAGGTGGAGGTTTTGAGGCTATTGCTGGAAAGTGGCGCCAACTTGCACATGAAAGACAATGGTGGCTGGACGCCACTTCACCGTGCTCCAGCCTTGGCGAAGGTGGAGGCTTTCAGGCTTTTGCGGGAACACGGCGCTGACTTGTACGCGAAAGACAATGGCGACCGGACACCACTACATGCTGCCACAACCTTCGGAATGGTGGAGGCTTTGATTCTATTGCTGGAACACGGCACCAACTTGCACGCGAAAGACAATGATGGCTGGACACCACTACATCGTGCCGTATCCGTTGGGGAGGTGGAGGCTTTGAGGCTATTGCTGGAGCGCGGCGCCGACTTGCACGTGAAAGAAAATGGGTACTGGACACCACTACACCACGCGGCATCCAACGGGAAAAAGCAAGTATTGATAGTTTTGCTGGAACACAGCTCCAACTTGCATGCGAAAGACAATGACAGCTGGACACCACTACACCATGCCCCATCCGTTGGTCAGGTGGAGGCTTTGAGGCTATTTCTGGAGCATGGTGCGGACTTGCATGAGAAAGACAATGGCGGCTGGACACCACTTCACCGTGCTGCAGCCTTCGCGAAGGTGATGGCTTTGAGGCTCGCGCTGGAACACGGCAGTTACTTGTACGCGAAAGACAATGGCGACCAGACCCCACTACACAGTGCCACAACCATCGGGAAGGTGGCGGCTTTGAGGCGATTGCTGGAACACGGCGCCGACTTGCACGCGAAAGACAATGACGGCTGGATACCACATCAGGAAAAAAAAAATTGCGTCCTTAGCGTCCGGACACACTAGACGCTATGGACATTTCAGATGCAACCTGCTTAACTCGAACGCAGATCGCCACGGCACCGTGCGTCCGGACGCAGTACGCCATGGCATTTGCTTACCGGACGGAGCGTGGCAGGGCATTTTCCTTCTGGACGCACGGTGTCAGGGCATTTTCCTTCTGGACGCAGCTGTGTCAGGGCATTTTCCTTCTGAACGCAGCCTTGTAAGGGCATTTTCCTTCTGGACGCAGCCGTGTCAGGGCAAATGGCATCCGGACGACACGTGTTATGGCACCGTGGTTACGCTGGCTGTTAAGGCACGGAACATCGCAGCAAATACTCACGTCGCATTCACAAACACGCAGCGGGTTCCAGGCATAGTGACTCAGTCCAGTTCTATTCTCTATATCTAATGTACATCTATATATGCTACTACCACACTTCGCGTTTCCAGCACAAGCATCCAGCGTCACATCCATTGCCGCTGTTTTTGATGCACGTAGCATTGCTGAGTGTCGGAAACAAAGGAAAGTTGGCAAATACGACATGACGCGATGAGCCCGACGCGATGCGCATGACGCGATGAACATGACGCGAATAGCACGACGCGATGAGCACGATGACTATGAGGAGAATGGCAATGAGGACGCCGGCGGCGTGGACGATAGCGTGTAGGACACGGCGAGTATGAGAGTGAGTAAGACGTGATGAGTATGGGAGCAAGTAGGACGCGATGAGTATGAGAGCGAGTAGGACCCGGCGAGGACGATAGCGAGTAAGACGCGGCGAGGACGATAGCGAGTACGACGCGGTGAGTATGATGGTGAGCTTTATGGCATGGTTAGCACAGCTCTCAGAGTGACAGAGACATCGGGAAGTTGTAGAATACACAGTGACGAGTCGATGTCAATGAGGGTACCAGCGGCGAGGACGATAGCTAGTAGGAGGCGGCGAGCACGACGGCGAGCTTTGTGGCATGGTTAGCACAGCTCTCCGAGTGACAGGAACAGCAGTGGGAGCTGGTACAATACGATGTGACGAGTATGATGTCGTTGAGGAGGATGTCGATGTGTTTGATGGCAGTGAGGATGGCAGCGAGTAACGTAGCAAGAATGGCACGACGAGTAAGATGTTGATGAGGATAATGTCGATGAGGAAAATGTCGATGAGGAAAATGTCGACGAATAAGATATCATTAGTTTGATGGCGGCGAGTATGATGGCAATGCGAAGGACGACGACGAGTATCTAGGACGAGGTGAAAGGAGAAGAAAAAAGGGGTCTAGGAGCGATGAGGACGCCGAACCTTGCGCAAGCGCAAGTGTTGGTAATGGCTTGGCGCTTTGCATTGACATCATACACGCCGCGTCCTACTCGCTATCTATCGTTCTCGCTGCCAGCAATCTCATTGACATCGTACTCCTCACCTCGTATTGTACCACTCCGCGCCACTGTTCCTGTTACTCGGAGAGCTGTGCTAACCATGCCACAAAGCTCGCCATTGTGCTCACCGCCTCCTACTAGCTATCGTCCTTGCCGCCGGCACCCTCATTGACATCGACTCGTCACTGTGTATTCTACAACTTCCCAGTGTCTCTGTCACTCTGAGAGCTGTGCTAACCATGCCATAAAGCTCAGCATCATACTCGCCGCGTCCTACTCGCTATCGTCCTCGCCGCGTCTTACTCGCTATCGTCCTCGCCGCGTCCTACTCGCTATCGCCCTTGCCGCGTCTTACGTGCTATCGTCCTTGCCGCGTCCTACTCGCTCCCGTACTCGTCACGTCTTACTCGCTCTCATACTCGCCACATCCTACTCGCTATCGTCCACGCCACCGGCGTCCTCATTGCCATCCTCCTCATAGTCGTCGTGCTCATCGCGTCGGGCTCATCGCGTCGGGCTCATCGCATCGTGTTGTATTTGCCAACTTTCCTTTGTTTCCGACACTCAGAGCAATGCTACCCGTGTCAAAAACAGCAGCGATGGATGTGACGCTGGGTGTTTGTGCTGGAAACGCAAAGTGTGGTAGTAGCATATATAGATGTATATTAGATATTAAGAATAGAACTGGACTGAGTCACTATGCCTGGAACCCGCTGCGTGTTTGTGAAGCATCAGCAAAAAAATTGAAAGTTGAAGTATATTGGTTTTTTTACAGGTGAGACATAAATTTGAACTAACATTTCTCGAGGTTTCAGCTAAAATTAAACCACTTTTATTTTTAGAAATCCTTACAGGAGCAAAATATAACTTCTGCTCTTACGGGAGTTAGCGATGCTTACGGGAGCTACGTGAGCACCGCGAGATGTTTTCGATTTTTTGCTGATGAATGCGACACGAGTATTTGCTGCGATCTTCCGTGCCTTGACAGCCAGCGTAACCACGGTGCCATGACACGCGTCGTCCGGATGCCATTTGCCCTGACACGGCTGCGTCCAGAAGGAAAATACCCTGACACGGCTGCGTCTAGAAGGAAAATGCCCTGACACGGCTGCGTCCAGAAGGAAAATGCCCTGACATGGCTGCGTCCAGAAGGAAAATACCCTGACACCGTGGGTCCAGAAGGAAAATGCCCTGACACCGTGCATCTAGAACGAAAATGCCCTGCCACGCTCCGTCCGGTAAGCAGATGCCGTGGCGAGCTGCATCCGGGCGCATGGTGTCGTGGCGAGCTGCGTCCGAATTCACATTGCCTGTGCGTTTTGCGTTGGGAGTGGTAAGTGCGCTGCCAGGGTGCGTCCAGAGAGTCCCGAGCGCCTGGTGCATCAGGACGCAGCCTGTGCGTCCGGATGTACATTTTTTTTCCTGATGCACTACCCCGTGCCGCACCTGTTGGGGATGTGGAGGCTATGAGGCTATTGCTGGAGCGCGGTGCCGACTTGTACACGAAAGACAATGGCGGCTGGACACCACTTCACCGTGCTGCAGCCTTCGCGAAGGTGGAGGCTTTCAGGCTTTTGCTGGAGCGAGGTGCCGACTTGCACACGAAAGATGAAGATGGCCGAACACCACTACACATCGCCGTATACGCTGGAGAGGTGGAGGTTTTGATGCTATTTCTGGAGCATGGTGCCGACTTGCACGTGAAAGACAATGGCGGCTGGACACCACTTCACCGTACTTCAGCCTTCACGAAGGTGGAGGCTTTGAGACTTTTGCTGGAACGTGTGGCCAAGTTGCACACGAAAGACAATGACGGCTGGACACCACTACACCACGCAGCATTCAACGGAGAAAAGAAGGCATTGATCATTTTGTTGGAACACAGTGCCGACTTGCATGCAAAAGGCAATGACGGCTGGACACCACTACACAGTGCTGCATCCATTGGGAAAGTGGAGGCTTTGTGGCTATTGATGGAATGTGGCGCTGACTTGTACGTGAAAGACAAAGGCGACCGGACACCAATACACCATGCGGCATTCAACAGAAAAAAGAATGCATTGATTGTTTTGCTAGAATACAGTACCGACTTGCACGCGAAAGACAATGATGGCTGGACATCACTACACAGTGCTGCATCTGTTGGGAAGGTGGAGGCTTTGACACTGTTGCTGGAACGCGGTGCCGACTTGCCTGTGAAAGACAATGGCCAGACACCGCTACACATTGCCGTCTACACCGAAGATATGGAGGCTTTGGCACTGTTGTTGGAATGCGGCGCAGACTTGCACGCAAAAGACAATAGCAACCAGATACCACTACACGGTGACGCAACCTTTGGAAAGGTGGAGGCTTTGAGGCTCTTGCTGGAACACGGCGCCGACTTGCACGCAAAAGACAATGACAGCTGGACTCCACTACACTGTGCTGCAGCCTTCGGGAAGGTGGAGGCTTTGAGGCTATTGCTGGAATGCGGCGCTGACTTGTACACTAAAGACAATGGCGACCGGACACCACTACACCTCGCGGCATTCAATGGAAAAAAGAAGACCTTGAGCATTTTGCTGGAACATGGCGCCGAGTTGCACGTGAAAGACAGTGGTGGCTGGACACCATTACACCGTGCCGCAGCCTTCGGGAAGGTGGAGGCTTTGAGGCTATTTCTGGAACGCGGCGCCGAATTGCACGTGAAAGACAATGACAGCTGGACACCACTACACTGTGCCGCAGCCTTCAGGAAGGTGGAGGTATTGACGTAATTGCTGCAACGCGGCGCCAACTTGTATGTGAAAGACAATGGCAAGTAGACACCACTCCACCACATGGCATTCAACGGAAAAATGAAGGTATTGATTGTTTTGCTTGAACATGGCACCGAATTGCATGTGAAAGACAATGACGGCTAGAAACCTCTACACAGTGCCGCATCCATCAGGAAGGTGGAGGCTTTGACACTATTGCTGGAATGTGGCGCCGACGTTGAAGTTCAGAATTATGATGGTGATACACCACTAGACATTGCCATATTGAAGCTATTGGAGGGTTTGGCGAAGTTACTGCTGTCTGCATCAATTTCACTGATAGGCTTCGCTAGCCCTCGACCAACCAACCGCATGAAGGCGTTTTGGAGGTCGGAGCTATGCGTGCGTGTCTGGTGCCCATTTGTGGTTTGGGGTAACAGGCGATCTTGCCTATAAAACTGATTGACTACAGATGATGACACGGTGGATTCATGTTTTTAATCTATTCATTCCTGGCTATATATCAAAAATTATTGGCGGAAATACATTGTTTACGCTTGCGACTACTGTCGTCAAAACCCCCCCTACTATCGATATCTCGTACGCCTCAATCCTCGCCCCTGGTCGATTCGAACTAACTGTCGAGAAACCTGATGGCAACACCCACCACCAGACAGCCATCCGGCGGAAGGACTGTCGTCGCCGCGGATGCTATGGCTACGAGGCATGAGTGGGTCAGCCTTGACAGGATGAGGAGTCTGCTGCTGTCCAGTGTCCAGTGACAATTTGTGTTCACTGCGGGCGGAAGCCTTCCAGGATTGAATGTTTATCGCCTGCTCCGGTTGCCATCGTGTTAGTGATTCCCATGTGGCATTGCTTCCTACATTCCGGCATTGTTTAGAGGCAGGTAGCGAGACCGTCGTGATCCTGTATCACCGTGTCTATCGGCCCTCTTCACGGCTACCGCAACCTCTGTAGTCTTGCTGACCTCAGCGGAAATACTCCCAGCCTGCAGTGTGGCCCTCATTCTTTCCAGTCACTCTGCAGTTGCCACGGAAAGTACTGTTGGAGAAACGCCCTGTTCCTGAACTGGAACCGCATGCTGCAGGGTGGCGGTGGACACTGCCAACCCCCACATTGAGCAACTGCTCCAGCAACCAACGATAGAAAGTACTTTACTATCAGTATAATAGGCCTCCCCAGATGACTGACTGGGGGTGGCATCCGGAGATGACGGACCGGAGGTGAGATGTGCAGAGATCAATTCTACCCGAATCTCCGAGTACCAGCTCAGGAGATAGCCTTCCGTCCTTTCTCTTGACGAGTCCCGCGAGGCCCTTCTGTATATAGAGAGAACTTGTTTTAATATAATACAGCAATACTGAACATCAATTACCTCTTCATCCTTATAGATCTCTATATCCCAACACTGCCAACACGACCACACCCAGTGTGTCGACTACGGTCCTACCATCCCCATTGTGCTCCTGATACCGCTACATGTCAGTTCAGCGTTGCCCAGATCTGTTACAAAAGGCAGCAGACCTGTGGATATGTGGATACAGTGGCTGTTTGAATCCCACGTTCTGCGCTTGTGGGCTGTGAATCCATGAGAGCTCGTGTGTGCATCTCACCATTGCCACTGGCATACGGTTCTCTGGCAGCGGACCATACGTGCGCGCCCAGCAGCGGTCGGAGAGACAGGAGGGCCGTCAGGAGAAAAGGTCAGAAGACTGCCCCCCAAGCCGGTGCTCGGGGACTCAGTCATGTCCAGATGCCACCTCCGGTCCTTGATGTCCAGACGGCCCCTCAGGTCCATCATGTCCTGATGCCACCTCCGGTCCATCATGTCCGGACGCCACCTCTGGTCTGTCATGTCCGGATACCACCTCCGGTCCATGATCTCCGGACGCCAATTATTCTGACACTTCCCATCGTATGGAAGATGCAAAAGAACACAGGAGAGAATGAGAAAACAGAACCCTCAGATGCCTCGTTAAAACTCGTAACTGTAAAAAACCCTTCGTGGAGAAACCACGGACATAGGAGAAAGAGTGCATCCTCCAAAGAAAGAACAGGAAGATAAAGGAAACCTATTTCAACCACTAAACACGTGGTCTGTCAGCGACTTCCCCTGAGTCCTGGCTTATAAGCCCAAGCCCATGAATGTGCTTCCAGTGAGTGTCTCAAGGGAGGTTCTTCGTCATGATGTCAGCGAATATCGGATGTTGGGAGGTATGTGGTTTCGATGGCGTTCCGTTCATAGGCATCACAGACAAAGTGGAAGCAGACACTGATGTGTTTGGTGCACTCATAGAACTTGTCAGAATAAGGTGGCATCCAGAGATAAGGAGGCATCTGGACATGAGAGACCAGAGGTGGTGTCCGGAGATAAGGAGGCGTCCGGACATGACTGAGTCCCAGAGCACCGGCTCAGGGGGCAGTCTTCCGTCCTTTGTCCTGATGGCCCTCCTGTATATAGAGAGAATGTTCCTCCTTCGACTTTGTATCAATCAACCAATACAATCTTAACCTTTTATCGATCCATAAATTCCAACAGGTTATGAGCCCGGATTGAACGCTCTGCCAATCCATTGCCCATTGATAATCGCATCCGCCGTACCTGCCGCTTTGCACCTCGCTTCTGCATCTCATCCCTGCACTCTCGTTTTTTAAGCCTCAACTTTTGGAGCTGTATTGCATCCGATGACATTGCCAAGATGGTCTCAACCAGATAACACGTCACCTTTGCAGTCACCAGCCTTTACAACGCCCAAAACTACCACTCGTTGAGAATGACATGAAATCATTCCCTACTGCTGAGTGCCCTCAAGATTGTTACCCACAACAAAATATTTCGTCGCACTCTGACACTATGCACTGTCTAGGGCCATGACTACAGTCAATACGACGACCACACTGCCTCGACAATCTACTTATCGGTTGAACCTACGATTTGAACATTCATCTCAAGTCCTCTCACGAATGAAATCGATTCTGCAGCCCACCTCTGGGATATCCTTGGCCAGCAATACGATACTGCCTTCATGATATTAAGTTGTCGAATACATCTCAAGCCTACTCGCCATTCGCGAGGAATTGGCCATAACCAACGAAGTGATCTCGGATACCACCGTTGTTTGCCACTTGCTTCTCGAGCTGTACCACTAGGTTTCGATATTATCGTCGGTGTTCTCAATGACAAACATTAGGGGGAGGAACTACGTACGTGCTCGGTGATGACAGAGTTGCTGTGACACCCCACACTGGAGTTGATGTACGTGCTCGTGGAGCTGTATACGCGCCTTGGTGATGATGGAGCAGCTGCGGCGCCCCACACCGCAGTTGACATATGCGCTCGGGGAGCTGTGTGCGCACTTGGTAATGAGGAGCTGCTGTGGCACCCCACACTGAAGCTGACGCATGCGCTCAGGGAGCTGTGTGCATACTTGGTGATGATGGAGTAGCTGAGGCACCCTATACTGGAGCAGACGCATGCGCACAGGGAGCTGACGTACGCGCTTGCTGATGCTGGAGTTGCTGCGGCACCCCACACCGGAGCTGCCATGCACTCTCAAGGGTGCAGAGCTGTGTACGCATCTTGGTGATGAGGAGCAGCTGCGGCGCCCCTCACCGTAGTTGATGTATATGCTTGGGGAGCTGTGTACGCACTTGTTGATGCGGAGCAGCTGCAGCAACCACACCGGAGCTGACGCATGCACTCAGGGAGCTGATGTTCACACTTGGTGATACTGGAGCTGCTACGGCATCCCACACTGGAGCTGCTGTACACTCTCAAAGATGTGATTGCTGTGTTCATTTGGGAATACAGGAGCTACTGTGGTGTCCCCATACCAGAGCTGTCACGCATGCCTTATGATGGGGTTGCTATTTTACACTCAATGCTGACAATGGACAGATTTTCTTATGGATCGGCCTGGAAATTGGCCTGATATCCAGGGGAAGCTTCCGGTGAAACATATGGCGGGTGGTTGAACAGGTTTTCTTTCCCTCTCCTTTCTTTCTTTGGTGGATGCACTCTTTCTCCTATGTCTGTGGTTTTACCATGAGGTTTTTTACACGGTTATAAGTTTTATCAAGATATCCGAGGATACTGGGATTTTTCAATATTTTTTTTGTTTCTGTACTGGCTGTTTCATTTTCTCCTCCGGTGTTCCTTTGCATCTTCTGTATGAGGGGAAGGGTCAGAATAAGGTGGTGTCCAGCGATGAGGAGGTGTCTAGACATGAGAGACCAGAGGTGACGTCTAGAGATCAGGAGGTGTCCCAACATGACTGAGTCCCCGAGCACCTGCTCAGGGGGAAGTCTTCTGTCCTTTGTCCTGACGGTCTTCCTGCATATAGAGAGAACGTTCCTCCTTCGACTTTGTATCAATCAACCAATACAATCTTAACCTTTTATCAATCCACATATTCCAACAGATCTTCAGATTCTTTGCCAGTTGGATTGCACCTTAGTTGTTGACGAAGATTTTCTGGAGCTCAGTAGTCTTAGAGTTATTGTCTGAGCATAAGCAGTGGGGGCATTACATAGCATGCTTCTACAGGATCTTGCTATACAACATGCGAGTATATACGGACTGGATCCATCTGGCTTCTTTTATAGCTTTGGTAATACCTGTCTATTAGGCTTCCACCATTGAGAAGGCGATGAGGGGCTACTTACGAGCACGCTAGATCATAGCACCTCCGGCAAGTGTAATCATCTAGCCAGATGTCAATTTTCGGTCATTGGAGTCTCCGGTGAAGTCTGAGTCTGTGTAGCCAATAGGTATGGTAACTTCGGAGTCTGATACCTTGTACTGAATGTTGAGGTTGGCTGTGTGTTGCAGATATCGTAATGTGTCGGTGGCTGCTACCAAGTACTCAGTATTCAGCTGGAGGAGAATTTGCTTAGGATGGAAATCAGCAAAAAATTTGAAACTGCTCCTGGTACTCCCAGTGCTCCTGTAGCTTCACTAACTCCCATAAGATTTTCTAAAAAAAAAGGTGCTTTATTTTTAGCTGAAACCTCGAGAAACATTAGATAAAAAAATTGTCTCACCTGCAGAAAAAACATTATACTGCAACTTTTCAGTTTTTTGCTGATGTATGGCAACACATGCAGCCTGGGAGGCAGTGGTATCATATCGTTCTCGACGATTCTCTCAGGCTTGGTACAGGTCACAATGTCCAAGACGAGTCAGAACATCAGGAAAAAATTTGAGAATTCTTAGGGTACTCCTCTAGCTTCTAAAGCTCCCGTAAGCATTGCTAACTCCTGTAAGAGGAGAAGTTATATTTCACTCCTGTAAGGATTTCAAAAAAAAAAGTTTATTTTTGGCTGAAACCTCAAGAAAAGTTAGTTCAAATTTATGTCTCACCTGTAAAAAAAGAGCAATATACTTCAACTTTCCAGTTTTTTGCTGATAAAAGGTTCAAATGCTGGGTTCAGTTGATGACCAAATCATTCCAAAAGCTCAGGGTGACCATTTGCAAAAGTCTCGAACCTGTACAGTTGTGTTGGCACCAGGTGCAACCTCAGTACCGAGGACAATATTGAGATAGTCTTCTATAGCCAGAAGATTCGTAATGTTGTTCCATGAGTGGTAGTTGCTGGTACTGAAGAAGGAGGTCAAGCCGTACTTGCAGGTGTAATCTGTAGAATCAGTCATGATCTTGATTCAGTATCGTGTTTAAGGTGTAAGAGGATGGTGATAATTGATATTTTACAAAGATGTGGAAACTGGATAAGTTATGGGTTGAGAAAGCGCCAACCTGGGCTCACAACCTGTTGCAATATCTCACTCGTTCTGCTTTGTCATACGTAGAATCACGTCATATATGTGTATTCAGACATTTCACTTTTTCAGCCTTTCTCTTCTAGACAAGCCAATACACACAGGTATCATCATTTCCATCAGACCTCCATCATAATCTTGACAGGTTATAAGCCTAGCCTAGTGCAATACCACTCTCGAATTCCTCTGCATTTAACCTAACAATAATTGTCCTCACTTTCGATTGGAAAAACTTTATTCTCACTATCGCTAATTTACCTACCCTAGATTACACAATATCAACAAAAATGTCTTCCCACAATGATCAGTCATCGAAGCTGTACTACATGTCAAAGTTCAAGTTGATTTCGAAGCTAAGCAATATGTACTCTACTATCTGGAAAGGTGATGTGACTATCATCATCATCAGGAAAAAAAAATTCCTTATGGACACAAGTGCCGTTTTGAGATGCACCAAATGCTATGAACACGCACTGGCAAGGTATTAGCCTTCTGGACACAGTGGACGCACCCTGGCTAGGTACTTGCACAGGGCGAAGTCTTACCAGACACGCTTATGTAATGCATTGACCGTCCAGAAGATGCTAGCCTGGGCACATTGCCTCCAGACAAAAACAGTCTGAGTGTGCTCCATCCAGATGCAGGGTGGTTAGGCAAACTACATTCGGAGGGTGGATGACACAGCATTGACCATCTAGACGAGGATTGTTAAGGCAAATGTCTTCCAGATGCAGAGTGTCACGGCAACTCACTTGCAGATGTGAAGTGTCAACACGACATTGTTCCGGATACTAAGTGTCATGGCAACTGTCTTCCAGACAGAGCGTGGCAACGCGACTGTCTTCCGGAAACAGTCTGACACAGTGATACGTGTCCGGATGGTGTGCGCCATGGTGTTTACCAGCTGGACAACGATTGTCAAGGCAAATTTCTTCCAGACACAGATTGTTAGAGCGACTTTCTTCTAGACAGAGAGTGTCACAGCAACTGTCTTCCAGACGCAGCATGGCAAGGCAACTTTCATCCAGACGCAGTGTATCTTGGCAATATACATCCGGAGGGTGGGTGCCATGGCATTTGCCATCTGGATGAGGATTGTCAAGGCAAATATCTTCCAGACGCAGAGTGTCACAGCAACTCGCTTTCAGATGCGAAGTGTCAACGCGACTTTTTTCTGGATGCAAAGTTTCATGAAAACAGTCTTCCAGATGGAGCGTGGTAAGGCGACTGTCTTTTGGACGCAGTGTGTCATGGCGATATGCATCCAGACAGTGCGCGCTGTGGCATTTGCCATCTGGATGGGAATTGTCAAGGCCAATGTCTTCCAGACGCAGATTGTCAGGGCAAATGTCTTACAGACGCAGAGTGTCAAGCTGACTTTTTCCGGCCGCAGAGTGTCAGGGTGATGCACGTGCAGACGGTGGGCTCCACAGCATTTGTCATTTGGACGATGGTTGTCAAGGCAAATGTATTCCAGATGCAGATTGTCAAGGTGTCTTTCTTCTAGACGGAGAGTGTCACGGCAACTTTCTTCTAGAAGCATGGCGGCAAGGCGACATTCTTCTGGACACAGAGTGTCAGGGCACTTCACATCCAGATGGTGAGCACTACAGCATTTGCCGTCTGAACGAGGATTATCAAGGCAAATATCTTCCAGATACCGAGTGTCACGGCAGCTCGATTCCAGACACAAAGTGTCAACGTGCCTTTGTTCCGGATACAAAGTGTCATGGCAACTCTCTTCCAGACAGAGTCTGGCAAGGCATCTTTCTTCCGGAGGCAGAGTGTTAGGACGACGCACGTCCGGACGGTCGACGCTATGGCATTTGCCATCTGGATGACAATTGTCAAGGAAAATGTCTTCCAATGTCACTTAGAGAGCTGCGCTTACAATCTCACAAAGCACATCGATCTTCTTACCACATCTTATTCACGATTGTCCTTGCGGCCAGCATCATCCTTACTGCTATTCTCATTGACATCGTACTCGTCGTGTCGTATTGTACAACTTCCCACTGTCTGGCACTTGGAGAGCCGTACCAACAATCTCACAAAGCACATCAGTCTTCTCGCTGCGTCTTATTCGCAATTGTCCTTGCGGCCGGTATCATCCTCACTGTCATTCTCATCGACATTGTACTCGTCATGTCGTATTGTACAACTTCCCACTGTCACTTGAGACCTGCACTAACAATCACACGAAGCACGTTGATCTTCTCACCACGTCTTATTCGCGATTGTCCTTGCGGCTGGCATCATTATTGGATGTGACACAACTGCATGCTTGCACAGGGTAAGTGAAGTGTGGTAAATAGATGTACATTAAATGTAATCAATAGAATGGGATTGAGTCACAATTGTTGATTGTCTTTGCTGCAATGTACTGTGCCCTGACAGGCATGTCTAGATGCTACCACCATGACTGCTCAGTTACCTCTGTATCGTACACCATCATAAGCATTGTCCTGACATTTGCCTTGACATCCTCAGTTGGAAGAAAATTGCCTTGACACTCTACATCCATATGACACATACTGTGTCCAGAGCGCAATTGCCATGACACTCCTTGTCGAGAAGGCATATGCTGCAGTAGCTGCATCTGGATGCATGGTGCCTTGACAGCTGCATCTGGATACGTTGTGTCTTGACTGCTGTTTCTGGATGCGTTGTACCTTGACAGCTAGGTCTGTACATGTTGTACCTTCATCACGAAAAAAAATGTGCGTCCGGACGCACAGGCTGCGTCCTGACGCACCAGGCGCTCGGGACGCTCTGGACGCACCATGGCAGCGCACATACCGCTCCCAACGCAAAACGCACAGGCAATGTGAATTCGGATGCAGCTCGCCACGGTACTATGCGCCCAGACGCAGCTCACCACGGCATCTGCTTACCGGACGGAGCGTGGCAGGGCATTTTCGTTCTAGACGCACGGTGTCAGGGCATTTTCCTTCTGGACACACGGTGTCAGGGCATTTTCCTTCTGGACGCAGCCGTGTCAGGGCATTTTCCTACTGGACGCAGCCGTGTCAGGGCATTATCCTTCTGGACGCAGCCGTGTCAGGGCAAATGGCATCCGGACGACGCGTGTCATGGCACCGTGGTTACACTGGCTGTCAAGGCACGGAACATCGCAGCAAATACTCGCGTTGTATTCACAAACACGCAGCGGGTTCCAGGCATAGTGACTCAGTCCAGTTCTATTCATTATATCTAATGTACATCTATATATGCTACTACCACACTTCGTGTTTCCAGCACAAGCACCCAGCGTCACATCCATCACCGCTGTTTTTGACGCGTGTAGCATTATTCTCAGTGTCGGAAACAAAGGAAAGTTGGCAAATACGACACGACGCGATGAGCCCGACGCGATGAGCACGACGCGATGAGCACGACGCGATGAACACGACGCGATGAGCACGATGACTATGCGGAGGATGGCAATGAGGACGCCGGCGGCATGGACGATAGCGAGTAGGACACAGTGCGTATGAGAGCGAGTAAGACGTGACGAGTATGGGAGCGAGTAGGACGCGGCGAGGACGATAGCAAGTAAGACACGGCAAGGGCGATAGCGAGTAGGACGCGGCGAGGACGATAGCGAGTAAGACGCGGCGAGGACGATAGCGAGTAGGATGCGGCGAGTATGATGCTGAGCTTTATGGCATGGTTAGCACAGCTCTCAGAGTGACAGAGACACTGGGAAGTTGTCGAATACACAGTGACGAGTCGATGTCAATGAGGGTGCCGGCGGCGAGGACGATAGCTAGTAGGAGGAGGCGAGCACGATGGCGAGCTTTGTGGCATGGTTAGCACAGCTCTCCGAGTGACAGGAACAGTGGCGGGGAGTGGTACAATACGAGGTGAGGAGTACGATGTCAATGAGATTGCTGGCAGCGAGAACGATAGATAGCGAGTAGGACGCGGCGTATATGATGTCAATGCAAAGCACCAAGCCATTACAAACACTTGCGCTTGCGCAAGGTTAGGCGTCCTCATCGCTCCTAGACCCCTTTTTTCTTCTCCCTTCACCTCGTCCTAGATACTCGTCGTCGTCCTTCGCATTGCCATCATACTCGCCGCCATCAAACTAATGATATCTTATTCGTCGACATTTTCCTCATCGACCTTTTCCTCATTGACATCTTACTCGTCGCGCCATTCTTGCTACGTTACTCGCCGCCATCCTCACTGCCATCAAACACATCGATATCCTCCTCAACGACATCATACTCATCACATCGTATTGTACCAGCTCCCACCGCTGTTCCTGTCACTCGGAGAGCTGTGCTAACCATGCCACAAAGCTCGCCGTCGTGCTCGCCGCCTCCTACTAGCTATCGTCCTCGCCGCCGGCACCCTCATTGACATCGACTCGTCACTGTCTATTCTACAACTTCCCGGTATCTCTGTCATGCTGAGATCTGTGCGAACCATGCCATAAAGCTCACCATCATACTCGCCGCGTTGTACTCACTATCGTCCTCACCGCGTCTTACTCGCTATCGTCCTCGCCGCATCCTACTCACTCTCATACTCATCGCGTCCTACTCGCTCTCATACTTGCCGTGTCCTACTCGCTATCGTCCACGCCGCCGGCGTCCTCATTGCCATCCTCCTCATAGTCGTCGTGCTCATCGCGTCGGGCTCATCGCGTCGTGTCGTATTTGCCAACTTTCCTTTGTTTCCGACACTCAGCAATGCTACGCACGTCAAAAACAGCGGCGATGGATGTGACGCTGGGTGCTTGTGCTGGAAACGCGAAGTGTGGTAGTAGCATATATAGATGTACATTAGATATAGAGAATAGAACTGGACTGAGTCACTATGCCTGGAACCCGCTGCGTGTTTGTGAATGTGACGCGAGTATTTGCTGCGATGTTCCGTGCCTTGACAGCCAGCGTAACCACGGTGCCATAACACGCGTCGTCCGGATGCCATTTGCCCTGACCCGGCTGCGCAAGAAGGATAATGCCCTGACACGGCTGCGTCCAGAAGGAAAATGCCCTAACATGGGTGCGTCCAGAAGGAAAATGCCCTGACACGGCTGCGTCCAGAAGGAAAATACCCTGACACGGCTGCGTCCAGAAGCAAAATGCCCTGACACGGCTGCGTCCAGAAGCAAAATGCCCTGACACGGCTGCGTCCAGAAGGAAAATGCCCTGACACCGTGCGTCCAGAACGAAAATGCCCTGCCACGCTCCATCCGCTAAGCAAATGCCATGGCGTACTGCGTCCAGATGCACGGTGCCGTGGCGATCTGTGTCCGAGTTAAGCACGTTACGTCTGAAACATCCAGAGCATCTACTGCGTCCGGACGCTAAGGATGCAATTTTTTTTTCCTGATGTTGATAGCTGTATCTGGACACGTTGTGCCTTCACAGCTGTGTCTGGACGTGTTAAGCCTTGACTGCAGCGTCTGGACATGTTGTATCTTGACAGCTGTGTCTGAACGCGTGGTACCATGGCAGGTGTCGTCCGGATGCCATCTACCTTGACACCCTGCATCCGGAACACATGCGCTACGTCCTGAAGGTAAATGCCCTGACACTCCTTGTCAGGAACGTATATGCCATATCAGCTGCATCCAGACACACGGTGCCGTATTGCACTGTGTCCGAACATATAGTACTATGGTAGTTGCATTCAGACGCCCGACACCGTGGTAAGCTTCGTCTGGGTTTGCCAGGTTGCGTCCAGTACGTCTTGACCATCAGGTGCATACGGACACTCAGGACGCAATTATTTTTTTCCTGATGCAGACTAAATTGTTATGACAGGGAACAATTGGGTGAATATAAACTGTGGGTTCCAGGGTATTGACTACTATGGGAGTGGAATTGACCTGTTTCCCGCATGGCGAGTGATTTCACATGCAATTTCCAAAGTAACCTTTGCTAGTGTCTGCGCTTTCGTACGGTTTGGCATTTTTACCGCAGCTTGGTACACTTACGACTGCTCGGCACTCTTACCACAGCTCTGCTTGCAAAATACAATGGCTCGGGCCGCAATTCCACTCCTTTTTTCTTTAACTTTTATCATACGCCCATCGCACTTGACCATCTTACTTGCTATCATCCATGCTGTCACAAACTCTTCACCACCATCTTCATCGGCATCTTACACATCGTGTCGTATCATATCGTACAACTTCCCACTGTCGGTCACTTGGAGAGCTGGGCGAACAATCTGATGAAGCATGTCGATCTTTTCGCCACGTCTTATTCGCGATTGTCCGTGCAGCCAGCATCATCCTCACCGCCATTCTCATCCACATTGTACTTGTCACATTGTATTGTTCAACTTCCCACTGTCCGTCATTTGGAGAGCTATACTAACAATCTAACGAAGCTTGTTGATCTTCTCACTGGGTCGTATTCATGATTGTCCTTGTGGCTGACATCATTCTCACTGCCATCCTCATCCACATTGTACTTGTCATGTCGTCTTGTACAACATCCCACTGTCACTTAGAGAGCTGTACGAACAATCCGATGAAGCACGTCAATCTTTTTGCCACGACTTATTTGCGATTATCCATGCAGCCGGTATCATCCTCACCACCATCCTCATCCACATCATCCTCATCGTGTCGTTTTGTACAATTTTCCACTGTGTGTCATTTGGAGAGCTGCACTAACAATCTGATGAAGCACATCGATCTTTCCGCCAATTCTTATTCGCGATTATCCTTGCAGCTGGCATCATCCTCACCGCCATCCTCATGGACATCGTACTCGTCGTGTTGTATTGTACAACTTCCCACTGTCTGTCACCTGGAGAGCTGTACTTACAATCTGACATAGCATGTCCATCTTTTCGCTGCATCTCATTCGTGATTGTCCTTGCCCCCAGCATCATCCTCACTGCCATTCTCATCCATATCGTGCTTGTCGTGTCGTTTTGTACAACGTCCCACTGTCTCTCAGCGGACTGCACGAACAATCTGATAAAGCACGTCGATCTTTTCGCCACGTCTTATTCGTAATTGTCCATGCAGCCAGCATCATCCTCACTGCTATCCGCATCCACATCATCCTCATCATGTCATTTTGTACAACTTTCCACTGTCTGTCATTTGGAAATCTGCACTAACAATCTGACGAAGCACGTCAATCTTTTCACAACGTCTTATTCGTGATTGTCCATGCAGCCGGCATCATCCTCACTGCCATCCTCATCCATATCATCCTCATCGTGTCGTTTTGTACAACTTTCCACTGTCTGTCATTTGGAGAGATGCACTAACAATCTGATGAAGCACATCAATCTTTTCGCCGTGTCTTATTCGTGATTGTCCTTGCAGCCGGCATCATCCTCACCGCCCTCCCCATGGACGTTGTACTCGTCGTGTTGTATTGTACAACTTCCCACTGTCTGTCACTTGGAGAGCTGTGCTGACAATCTGACGTAGCATGTCGATCTTTTCACCGTGTCTTATTCGCGATTTTCCTTGCCCCCAGCATCATCCTCACTGACATTCTCATCCACATTGTACGCGTCGTGTCATTTTGTACAACGTCCCACTGTCACTTAGAGAGCTGCACGAACAATCTGATGAAGCATGTCGATCTTTTCACCACGTCTTATTTGCGATTGTCCATGCAGCCGGCATCATCCTCACCACCATCCTCATCCACCTCGTCCTCATCGTGTCGTTTCGTACAACTTTCCACTTTCTGTCATTTGGAGAGCTGCACTAACAATCTGACGATGCATGTCGATATTTTTACCGTGTCTTATTCGCGATTGTCCTTGCAGCCGGCTTCATCCTCACTGCCATCCTCATGGACATCGTACTCATCGTGTTGTATTGTACAACTTCCCACTGTCTGTCACTTAGTGAGCTGTGCTGACAATCTGACATAGCACGTTGATCTTCTCAGCGCGTCTTATTTGCGATTGTCCTTGCGGCCGGCATCATCCTTACTGCCAGTCTCATCGACATCGTACCCATTGCATCGTATCATAAAACTTCCAGCTGCATCTCTCCCTCTGAAAGTTCCGCTAAAAATATCATCAAATTCGTTCATGTTCTTGTAGGATCTTATTTGCGATTGTCCTTGCGGTCGGCATCCTCATTGGATGTGATACAGCTGGGTACTTGCACTGGGTTAGTAAAGTATGGTAAATAGATATACATTAAATGTAATCAATAGAACTGGATTGAGTGACAATTGTTTGATAGTCTTCGCTGCAATATACCATGCCCTGACTGTTGCGTCTGGATGCTACCACAGTGACCGCTCTGTTACCTATGTGTCGTACACCATCGTAGGCTTCATGCAGACATTTGCCATGACGCACTCAGTCTGGATGAAATTTGCCGTGACACTCTGCATCCCTAAGACACACACTACGTCCAGAAGGAAAAATACACTGACACTCCTTATCCAGAAGGTAGACGCTGTGGCACACGTTGTCTGGAAGGCAGATGATGTGACATACATTGTCTGGAGGACATTTGCCTTGACACTCTGCGTCTGTAAGAGACATGCTGTGTTCCAAAGCAGAATACCATGAAACACGCCGTCCGGATGATATTGGCCTTGACATGTAGCATCTGTAAGAGACGTGCTGTGTCCCGAAGCAGAATGCCCTGACACTCCTCATCTAGAAGGCAGATACCATGGCTTGTGTCATCCAGATGACATTTACCTAGACACTCTGTGTCTGGAAGGCAGATGCTGTAGCACACGCTGTCTGGACGATATTTGCCTTGATACTCTGGATCTGTAAGATATGCACTGTATCCAGATGGCAAATGCCCTGACACTCCTCATCCAGAAGGTAGATGCCATGGCACGCATCATCCGGAGGACATTTGCCGTAATACTCTGTGTCTATAAGAGACGCACTGTGTCCCGAAGCAGAATGCCCTGACACTTCTTGTCTGGAAGGCAGATGCCATGGCATACGCCGTCCTGATGACATTTGCCTTAACACTCTGTGTCTGTAAGAGACGCACTGTGTCCCGAAGCAGAATGGCCTGACACTCCTTGTCCGGAAGGCAGATGCCGTGGTATATGTTGTCCGGAGGACATTTGCCTTGACACTCTGCATCTGGAAGTCAGATACTGTGGCACATGCCTTCTGGATGACATTTGCTTTGACACTCTGCCTCTGTAAGAGATGCGCTGTGTCCCGAATTGGAATGCCCCGACAGACCTCATCCGGAAGTTAGATGCAGTGGCATGTGTCGTCCGGACGACATTTGCCTTGACAATCTGCATCTGGAAGAAATTTGCCTTGACATTCAGTGTCTGTAAGATACGTACTGTGTCGGGATTGCAAATGCCCTGACACTCCTCGTCCAGAAGGCAGATGTCCTGGCTCACTTCGTTGGGAGGATATTTGCCTTGACACTCTGCGTCCGGAAGGAATAATGTCCTGACACCTCTTGTCAGGAAGGCAGATGCTGTGGTATGTGTCATCCGGAAGGCAGATGCTGTGGCACGTCTCATCTGGAGGACATTTGCCTTGACACTCTGTGTCTGAAAGGCAGATGCCATGGTACATGCTGTCCGGGTGATATTTGCCTTGACACTCTATGTCTGGAAGAAATTTTTCTTGACACTCTGTGTCTGTACTAAGATATACGTTGTGTCCAGATGGCAAATGCCCTGACACTCCTCGTCCAGAAGGTAGATACCGTGGTACGCTTCATCCGGCGGACATTTGCCTTGACACTCTGCGTCCAGAAGGCGGATGCCATGGCGTGCTTTGTCCGGAGGACATTTACCTTGACACTCTACATCCAGAAGGTAAAACGCCCTGACACTCCTCGCCCAGAAGGCAGACGCCATGGTATACATCATCCGGATGGTAGATGCTGAAGCATGCATCATCTGGACGACATTTGCCCTGGTATTATTCGTCTGGAAAGCCAATGTGCTTCCTATCTCTGTCTAGTATGTATATACATGGGTGGTGTTCATCTGTAGCTACATCTACACTGACACACGTCATCCGGAGTGAGACTACCTTGTCTGGTTGTATCCCGAGTGTCTAGATGTTTGGGATGCATATATAGTATCCGGACGTAGAATTTTTTTCCTGATGCCCAATGCTAAATACCATACATCCAGTATTAAATCAATAGTCGTGAGTTGCATATTTCTGGAATGACAGATTGAGCACTACGTGAAGCAAATGATTCTCTTTTCTACATTCGAATGAAGATTGCGTATATATGCCATGTGAATAGTAGATGCCCTACCAGACATAGCATTCAAACGGAAGTTGTGAAGGTACTTTGCACAGATAGTGGATGACACACCAGAGGTATCATCCAAACGGAAGTTGCGCAGGTTTTATGCCTGGTTAGTAGTGACCCTGCAAGAGGTAGTATTCAAACGGAAGTTACGATGGTACTTTGCAAAAATAGTGGATACCATACTGGATGTACGATTTGAACGGAAGTTGTAAAGATTCTTTGCATCGATAGTTGATGTCTCACCAGAGGTGGCATTCGAACAGAAGTTTTGTATGTACTTTGCATGGATAGTAGACACCTCCAAAGAGGTAGTGTTTGAAAGGAAGTTTTGTATGTACTTTGCATACATTGTCAATACTACACCATAGCTATCGTCTGAATAGAAGTTGTGAAGATACTTTGCATGGATAGTAGGCACCCAGTGTGACACTGGGGTTGTCTCGTAACCAGAGTGTAGAGAGAATCAAAGCTAATCAGGTTACTTTCGATAATTCACAATGAAATAATCTTAGATCTTGTGTGTGTGGGTTTCTTGGTGGTAGTGTTCATGAAGGTGTTCGTGCTGATGCCCCCTTTCTCGAGGTGCGAAGGAACGGCATATAGAGACGCAGGGCAGAGTGAGATCTTGTGACTCGGGCTAACTATTCCTCCAAGGACGGTGAGACCCCCGCCAGGGCGTGGTCTCACTCTGGGCTTTTATTGGTCCTGGTCAGTACATGCAATAAGGTGAGATCCAGGGGTCCTATTGGTACCGCAGAATTCCCTCTGTTCTGGACCGAGTTCTATCCTGCAGCCTGATAGTGTCTGGAATTTGGTTGTTATGACAAATGAACTCTCTGGAGAGTCTCGACCGAGCTCCCTAGGGAGTCTCATCCTAACTTCCTTCCTCTCACGCTCCTGGTTCACCATGGCCCCACTTACCAGAGTTAATCTTTATGACCGGTTCCCAGCCGTAACCTTTAACCCCATCTTATCTCCTGCCTAGACTCTCTAAGACTGGTCTCTTCGGGTATTGGCTAGCTACCGGTACTTATCCCTAGTTACCCTGAAGTGCTCCCGGGTTTTGTCCGTGACAATTCTGGGTAACCCTTAGGTGCATGTTCTTTCCCCTGCAAACTTTCCCAAGTGTAACACTACCTCCCCCTCTTCTAGCTTCGTCCCGAAGCCGGATTCCTTATCTGAGTAGCCCGCCTCTTCCTTGTGATTTCTTGATTTCTGCGTTCGTTGATTAGGTCACTGAATGCAATCCTCCACCCCTGCATCCCTCCCAGCCACTGGTCAGTGGATTCTCTCCCCTCGAGTGCTCCGGGAACCTTCGGCGTGGCTGGGCCTCAGAATAGGCCGGTGCGTATTCTTACTTTCTTGATGATTTTGATAGCGCTGCACATTCGTTGGACACCCCTTCGTACTTCGATTCCGGGGTCACTTGTGACTTCATTAACAGGAAAGACGTGGTGTCCTTCGTGGCTGGTAACCAGTATCAAGGTAGGGTCCGGGCCTGATCGAGGGCTCTACGGAGTGCCAATGAGTACCCGCACCGTTCGTGGACTTGTATGCACCGCCATGGCCAGCCGTGGGTGCCGGTTTCATTTCGGAGTGGGTGGATGGCCGTACGGCGACCTTTCAAGCTCATCGTTTTCGTCGTTTCTTCGCTGGACACCCGGTCGGCGGTTTCTCGTGGGTGAGTGTGAAGCGGGTCTTTGTGTCGGTAAGTACGTTTTTGGTCTGAAGTCCTCCACCCCTTCAGCCTACTACTGCCAGGTCCTCGGTGGAACTGGTCTTAGCCCTCGGTGAGCCAGTAGTCCCTTAACGCATCTGGCTTTCACTGATGAAACTCCCGGAGTTTCTCCAGACCGCCTACCGAAAAGTTGTCGTATAGTTCTTCGGTCCAGTCTCTACGTTCCGGATAGTCGAGCAATTTGACGAGGTAGAGAATCCGTTTGATATTTTCCTGGCCGCACTCGACCGAGACCTAACTTCCTCGACATCATACTCCTCTGACTGTTCGATGTCATCCACTTCCCATAGCCCCTTTGAAGGGTCTGAAGGAGCTCGGTGTTCACTGGTCCAGTATGGTTTCAGCAGTGAGATGTGGAAGATATTGTCAATCTTCCATTTCCAAGGTAGCGTGAGGCGGACTGCCAATGGGGAGAGGATTTTTTCGATCTGGAAGGGGCCATGATTTTTGTGGTCCAGCTTCCTTGTGGGTCATCGCGTTTTGATGTTGCGACCGTTGAGCATGACCAGATCTCCTATCTGATATGCCGGAGCTTCCTTGCGGGCTGGGTCATTGTACCGCCGCATTCGTTCCTGGGCAACTTCCAGTCTGTTTCGAGATTCGTTGTGTACCGTTTGCATCCAGTGTCCGTATACTGTGCTGGCCGGGTTAAGCGGCTCTTCGTGGTTTGGAGGGTCCAGGGTTGCCGGGTGAAATCTGTAATTCGCATAGAAGGGTGTTACCCCGTTACCGGTTATAACTGAGTTGTTGTAGGCGAACTCTGCCATTGGTAGTAGGGATGCCCAGTTGTCTTGCTCTTTGCTAACAAACACATGGAGGTAGGCTTCGATTGTCTGATTAAGCCACTCTGATTGTCTGTCAGTCTGTGGGTGGAACACTGTGCTCATACGAGGGCGGATTCCAAGAATGCTTAGAAATTCCTTCTATGTTTCCGATGTAAAATGGAAGTCTCGATTGGATACGATGTCCGTTGGCAGTCTCGATTGGATACGATGTCCGTTGGGAGTCTGTGGTATTTCCATACCTCCCTGGCTAAGATTCTAGCCAGGACTGCGGCCGTTTTCTCTTGTAGTGGTATAAAGTGCACCATCTTGGTAAACCGGTCGATGATTACCCATAGCTGGTCGCATCCCTCTGATATGGGGAGTTCCATGATGAAGTCCATCGCTATTGACTGCCAGGGTGCGTAGGCTAGCTCTAATGGCGAGCTTACTCCGTATGGCTGGTGTCGCGCTGCCTTGTTCCGCTGACATTCTGGTCAGCTCCAGACGAAGTCAATTATGCGCTCATTCATCTTCAGCCACCAGAAAATCCATCGGACAAGTTCGATCGTTTTGTCCTGCTCCATGTGTCCGGCCACCTTTGTGTCGTGCTCGGATTTCAGGATCTCCTGTATCAGTTCTTCAGGTACCCAGAGCATGCCTTTTCGATATAGCAGCTCGTCCCAGATTTCCAAGTCCCTGCTCCTGGCCTTTCGGTCCATCCGCTGCTTTTCTGAAAGAGCGGCTTCCTCCCGTTCTTCTTTCACCACCTTCCATGCCTGTCTGCAGGTCGTGTCCTCCTTTCCTGTCTCCTGGATTCTTTGTACGAATTCCTTCTGCCATTTTTTTGCCAGGAGCGATGCGATCTGGGCCGATGTGCAGATGAACGAACGTCCCTGTCTGTCTGCTACCTGGTTTTCTGTAGAACCGTCGTTATCGGCTGGTTTTCTATCCCCCCCTGCTCTGGGCGGTACTCCGTACGCCTTGACAGTGCATCTGGTTTTCCGTTTCGAGAGCCCAGGCGGTAATAGATTCTGAAGTCGATCCCAGCCAGCTCCTGTGCCCACCTGGCCTGCCTTCGGTTTAGTACCTTTGTCATTGTAAAGTACTCCAGGTTCTGGTGATCGGATAGGACCTGGATTTGGTGGATTGCTCCCTCGCAGTAGCAGCTCCAATATTTGCAAGCTTCGACCCTGCCTGTAGTTCCTTATCGTGGATTTCGTAGTTGATTTCCGCTGGTTGGAACTTCCTGGAGTGGAAGGCTACTGGGTGCAACCTTCCTTCCTCGTCTCGCTGTGAGAGTACTGCTCCAATGGCAAAGTCTGAGGCGTCCGTCTCGATGATCACTGGTTTCTGGGCGTCAAAGTGGGCCAGTATGGGTGCTGTGGTGAAGCTTTGCTTAAGTCCTTCGAACGCGGCTTCCGCTTCGTCATTCCAAGTCCATTGTTTCGTTTTTTTGGTTAGTTCTGTGAGTGGCCTTGCGACCCAGGAGTAGTCCTTGATGAACCGTCGATAAAAGTTGGCAAATCCTAAGAATGCTAGTACTTCCATAAGTGAGCCGTGGGTTTTCCAACTTAGCACCACCTCCACCTTGTTTTGCGCCATCTTGACTCCTTTCCTGCTCAGGACGTAACCTAGCAATTCTACTTCCGTGGTCCTCCACATGCATTTGTCTGCCGAAACCGCCAGGCTGTTTTTCCACAGACATTTCAAGGTTTCTCGGACGATTTCATCATGTTCGGTTTGAGTTTTGGCTCATATCAAGATATCGTCCATATATGCGATTAACCCCAAGTCGAGCGTGTCAGAGAAGATGTGATTCATCGTGTCTTGAAATGTAGAGGGGGCGTTGGTTAATCCGAACAGCACTACCTGAAATTCATATAGTCTGTACCGTGTTCAGAATGCCGTTTTCCATTCATCGCCTTCTCGGATGCGGATTAGATTGAACCCATTATTTAGATCCATTTTGGTGAACCACTGCGCCCCTTGGACGTGGTCTTGTAGTTCTTGCATTAGTGGAAGCGGGTATCGATTGGGAATGGCGATTCGGTTTAGAGTGCAGTAATCGACGCAGAGTCTGAGGCCTTGTCCGTTCAGTTTTGGGATGAACAGGATTGGCGATCTGGCTGGAAATGTGGAATGGCAAATTTTCCTGGATTTCAGCATTTCCTTGAGCCACTCCCATAGTGTTTTGAGTTCTTTTTCTAACATGGAGTAAATTGGTCCCCAAGGCGCTACTTCTCCTTCTTTTAGCTCGATTCGGCAGTCGTAGCTTTTGTGCTCGGGTAGGGCATCGGCGGCCTCTTGGGACATCAGGTCCAGGTATTCTTGGAATTCTTCCAGGACGTCTTCCCAGGGGTCTTCTGTTTCTGTGTGTACCATAGCCATGTGTCCAATTGTCCTGGCTTCAGGGCATATGGCTACTGCCTCATCCCATGTAAGGGAAAAGTCCGCTGCCTCGTACTTGGTGCACATCTCGAGACAGCTGGGGCTATTGAATCTCACCTCTGTGTTTTCCCAGACGCCCTCGGGGGGATATTTGGCAATCCACCAAAAGGGGAGGAATATATCGATTTTCTTATCCATGGGCGATACTTCCAATATGTCTCGGGAGAAATGCTTTCGGTGCCGGAGAACTAGCAGGTTGCTATAGTATTCCCCGGCTCCCTTCACTGTTTGACCCGTGAAGTTTTCAATGGGTCATTGTTCCTCGTGCCTAATCAGCTGGAGCTGAAGGCACTTTGTCGTTTTTTCGTTGATCAGATGTACCGAACAACCTGTGTCTAGTAACACCGTGACTGGGTGACGATCCTGGTCTTGGTATAGGACCATATGTATGATCGGACGAGTGCCACTGGTGGGTTCCTCCTTTTTTTGTTTTCGGGAGGTTCTACAAGTTATCGCGAAGCATTAGGAAAAAATTAAGAAATTATCCCTGCATGTCGGTAAGAATGACCTGCATCAGTAGCTTTACTAGCATTGCTAGCTTCGGTAGCATCCGTAGCTCCGGTAAGGATAGTGAATCTTACCGAAGTAACCACCCACTTAGGGAAACCAGGAAAGCTAGCAAAGCTCACAAAGCTACGGACGCACCACCAATCTTACCGACGTAACCACCAACCTTACCGATGCAACCACCACCTTACGGGAGCTAGGGAAGCTAGAAAAGCTAGAAAAGCTAGGGAAGCTTACAGGAGCAATGGTGTGCACTGTGAGCAGTTTCATTACAAGTTATAATGCTACTACACGCAGTTGGCTATGCTCTTCGATTGCGGGGAAAATCAATTATTGTATTTAAAATCTATATATACATTATGATACAAAGTCCAACGGCTGAAATCTCATCGTGAAGTACAGAGCAGCTACAGCGGCGCATAAGGGCAGGCAAGCAACACGTATTGGAAGTAGGACAAGTAGAAAAGCGAGGAGAATGACGCCAGCATGGAGAATGATAGCAGACGAGCAACCGGTACGAGCGGTAGGCCAGCGAGAAGAATGAGGGCAGATGAGCAATGCGTACAAGATGAAATTCAAAGAAGAATGAGGCAAGATGAGCAATGCGTACGAGAAGTAGGCCAGTGATGCGTAACAGGGCGTATCTGTAACGTGTACGACAATAGGTGAGCGGTACATAGGTTGGTGGTGTGTATTATTTCAACTCGTAACGACTTGGATGGGGTCTGTTGCAAAAAAGCGTAGTTATGGGTAAGTGGCAGGTGTGGCCGCACTAGGAGATAAATGAACTGACAGGGGGCGCACTTGGTGTTGTTGGTAGCGCTAATCACGTGACCAGTTTTTTGTGGCGGTTAACCTTGAAATGATCGAGCTGGAGACCGTCAGTTCATTGTGTTTCGAGATGCCGAAGCCTAGGTCTAGGCAATAGTGCCGAAATTTGAGTAGAAGTAAGTTCACATGGTGGGTAGGCAGTAAACAATTGAGGTGCTACTGCTACAGTCTTTGAATTAAGCCATGAGTAACTCGCCAACGCAAAGTTGTTGCCCGCATAGTTGATTATTTCCTCTTCTTTATAATCAGATATTTCGTAGGTCAAACACCACCAGTTTGGGTAGTGTAGTTGGTAGCATGTATCATGACAATGCACGTAATGACAGTTTGCCTAACCATTCAGTAGTCAGAGGAGCAGGTTCAAATCCTGTTGCACTGGTGCCCTTTTTTTTTGTGTTGATCAACTATTTACTAAACCTACCAACTAGTTTTTATAGTTGAACCTGACTTTTACCTTATCGATAGTGGCAGTCTTAGCCCTCACCATATGGGCAACAACTTTCCGTCGGCGAGTTACTCATGGCTTAATTCAAAGACTGTAGCAGTAGCAATTCAATTGTTTACTGCCTACCCACTATGTGAACTTACTTCCACTCAAATTTCAGCGCAATTGCCTAGACCTAGGCTTCGGCATCTCGAAACACAATGAACTGATGGTCTCCAGCTCGTTGATGTCAAGTTTAACCTCCACAAAAAACCAGTCACGTGATTATCGCTACCAACAACGCCAAGTGCACCCCCGGTCAGTTCATTTATCTCCTAAGTGCAGCCATAGCTGCCACTTACCCATAACTATGCTTTTTTGCAATACACCCCGTCCAAGTCATTACAAGTTGAAATAATACATATCACCAACCTATACCCCACTCACCTATCATCGTACACATTCCAGAAACGCCCTGTTACACATCACTGGCCTATTTCTCATACGTGTTGCTCATCTGCCATCATTCTCCTCCCTGGCCTACATCTCGTATGCGTTGCGCATCTGGACTCATTCTCCGTGCTGACTTTCATCTCGTAGGCGTTACTTGTCTTCCGTCACACGCCTCGCTGGCCAACATCTTGTACGCGTTGCTAGTCTGGCCTCATTCTCCTTGCTGGCCACTGCTACTACCCGTTGCTCATTTGACCTCATTCTCCTCGCTCGACAACATCTCCTATGCGTTGCCTCTCTGGCCTCATTCTCCTTGCTGGCCACTGCTACCACGCATTGCTCGTTTGACCTCATTACCGCTGACCTATGTTCGGGCATGTTCTAGAAACGCTGTGTTAGGCATTACTGGCCTACTTCTCGTAGACATTTGTCATCTGCTATCATTCTCATAGCTGGCCTACCTCTCGTTTGCGTTGCTCGTCTGCCGTCATCCTCCTCGCTGGCCTATATCTCGTTCATGTTGCTTGTCTGGCCTCATTCTCCTTACTGACTTACATCTCGTAGGTGTTCCTCGTCTGCTGTCATTCTCCTCACCTGACAACATCTCGTACGTGTTGCCTGTCTGGCCTCATTCTCCATGCTGACCACTGCTACTACGCGTTGCTCGTTTGACCTCATTACCGCTGACCTTCGTTCGGACGTGTTCTACAAACGCCGTGTTAGGCATCACTGGTCTATTTCCCGTACACGTTGCTCGTCTGCTGTTATTCTCCGAGCTGGCCTACATCTCGTTCGCGTTCCCCCTCTGTTACACCTTAAGTAGTCAGCTAGAGTACGTAGCAAGGGAGACTCATCACGGGCCTTCAGAAGGACACTAGTTGCCTTCGGGAGCACGGGTAATGATGTCAGAGAGTCTAGGTAGGAGATCGAGGAGACGGAGATTAGCTGTCGGCTGAGAAAACCGGACCACAGCTAACTCCGGAGATGAGGGGGCGAGTGCAAACGAACGGATCT
>Ga0307516_10001105_pt1 | contig 37638 bp, 31 predicted proteins | sample 19_EM_MG_FD_203310 | JGI IMG/M metagenome (GOLD analysis project Ga0307516, IMG submission 203310) | Populus trichocarpa ectomycorrhiza microbial communities from riparian zone in the Pacific Northwest, United States - 19_EM | ecosystem: Host-associated > Plants > Roots > Unclassified | place... | reverse complement strand
CCGGATCGGTGCCCGCCTCAAGACCCGCCTGGGCAGGCCGAAGACCCGTAATGCACCGCTTCAGGGCAGCTTCTCGACCGTTCGCCGCGGCCGCGGGCGAGCAGAATTTGCAACGGGTCCGACAAGAGGCCGACGGGAGCATTTCATTTTTGGAGACAGTCGATGAGTTTTCTCAGCCGCTGGCGCATCGGTCGCCGCTTGAGCCTGGCTTTTGCCGTGGTGGTCACGCTGACCGTCGTCTCGGCAGCGTTCAGCCAGATCCGGTTGGCCGAGATCCAGTCGCTGGCGCATGAGCTGACGGCCGAGCAGGCGGAGCGCATGTCGCTCGCCTATCGCTGGCGCCAGAACATCGCTGTGAATTCCAACCGCGCCGCGATGGTCGCGCTGATGACCGACGCGACGCTGGCCGAGCCGCTGATCGCCAAGATGAAGGCGACGACCGCCGACACGACTTTCCTGCAAAAGCGGTTCGAAGTGCTCGAGACCATGGCCGATGGCCGTGCGATCCAGGCCAGGCTGGCGGAGGTGCGCAAGCGCTACCTCGCTCAGCGCGACGTCATGACCAAGGCGGGTGAAGGCGGTTCGTCCATCGCCGCGACCATTGCCAAGGGGCAGGCGACGCAGGCGTTCAACACGATCTGCGACGAATACCTCGCGGTCGCCGACCAGCTCGTTGCCTTCGAATCGAAGCGCGCCGAGTCCGACGGCGCCGCGATTGCCTCGGCGGTGATGGCCACCAGCGTCGTCAACGTCGTCTGCGGCGTCGTCTGCGCGGTGTTCTCGATCGCCCTGGGCTTCGCGCTGACGCGCAGCATCGTCGGCCCGGTGCAGTCCGCGCAGAAGGCCGCCGACCGCATCGCGTCGGGTGACCTCACCGGCAACTGCCGCGCCGTGGGTACCGACGAGGCGGCGCAACTCGTGTCGTCGCTGGGCAAGATGCAGGACTCGCTCACGCGCATCGTGCGCGAGATCCGCAGCTCCACGGAACAGATCCAGGTCGCGAGCACCCAGGTGGCCAGCGGCAACCAGGATCTCAGCGCGCGCACCGAACAGACCGCCGGCAGCCTGCAGCAGGCCGCCAGCTCGATGGACGAGCTCACCAGCACCCTGCGCCACAGCGCCGACGCCGCCAACCAGGCGCACGGCCTCGCGAGCTCGGCCTCCGAGATCGCGACGCGCGGCGGCCGCGTGGTGTCGCAGGTGGTTTCGACGATGGACGAGATCAATGCGTCGTCGAAGAAGATCTCCGACATCATCGGCGTGATCGACGGCATCGCGTTCCAGACCAACATCCTCGCCCTGAATGCGGCCGTGGAAGCGGCGCGCGCCGGCGAACAGGGCCGCGGCTTCGCGGTCGTGGCCGGCGAGGTGCGCTCGCTGGCGCAGCGCTCGGCCGAGGCCGCCAAGGAGATCAAGACGCTGATCGGGGCGTCGGTGGACAAGGTCGAGAGCGGCGCGCGACTGGTGCAGGACGCGGGCTCGACGATGCAGGAGATCGTCAGCGCAGTACGTCGCGTCAGCGAGGTGCTGGGCGAGATCACCACCGCCGCCAGCGAACAGGCCGGCGGCATCCAGCTGGTCAACGAGGCCGTCAACAACGTCGACCAGATGACCCAGCAGAACGCGGCGCTGGTCGAGGAGTCGGCCGCCGCCGCCGAATCGATGCGCGACCAGGCGGGCAAGCTGGCCCGCACCGTGGAGCAGTTCCGCACCCAATGACCGGCGCCTTGCGGGAGCCTTGAGCATCGGTTCGATCACCATCGCCTGCGAAACTGCAGACACCCTCACAGTTGTCTTCAGCGGAGAGCGGCGTGTCCACGATTTCGAGAAGATCGAGGAGCAGTGGGAGTTCTGGCCCGCCGCCACGCTTCGGTGCAAGAGCCTGGGGATCCGGCGGGTGCTGGTCCGCAACGAGATGTCGGGGCCGATCTCGAGCACCTACGTCCGCGATTTCCATCTCGACCTCGGCAACTTCGGGTTCGACCGTGACATCCGCTACGCGATGGTCGTGCGCGACCCGCATGCCCGCGCCATCCTCGGCCTGGGCATTGCGCTGGCCAGGGACGCCGGGTGGGACATCGGGATCTTCGACGAGCAATCCCCGGCAGAGCACTGGCTCGCCCGACCGCTGGCCTGAGCGCCTCGGAGCGCGCGGCGCCGCGCCGACGCCGGGCTGGCATTGGCGAAGGCCGGTGTACGGTCGCGCCCCGGCCCTGAGGCGCGTGCGGCGCGAGGGGTTCCGCGCTCACTCGCCGCTGCGGTCGCGGCGCGTGCGCCGCCAGGCGAGTGTCAGCAGTCCGAGCGCAAGCAACGCCGCGGGCGCCGGTTCCGGCACGGCCGCGGCCGGCGCGAAGGTGCTGAAGACACCACTGAGATTCAGCGCCGCACCGCCCAGCAGGTCGTAGCGGCCCGTCTGCGCGAAGTTGGTGGCGTCCGTGTGCAGGAAGAAGAACATCGATCCGTCGCCTCCGGCGTCCACCGGCGTGTCGAACAGGAAGTTGATGGCGCCTTCCGGATGGGTGGCGGGATTGAACAGGCGCGCCGTGCTCGGCGCCGTCGAGCCCAGGCCATCGATGCGCCAGTCGGCGTCCGTCAGCTTCGAGTAGTCGAAGTCGATCAGGCGCAGCGCCGAGACGCCGACGCCGGTCGAGCTCGGGTCGAGGATCACGCGCCAGTAGAAGTCGAGCGTGCCGGTGCCGGTCTCGCGGACGACGCGGTTCTGGACGTGCCCGGAGAGCGTGCCGAACGCGAACGCCGTGTCCACGTCGGCTGCCACGGTGCCGGCCAGTTCCGGTCGCGCCGCTGCCGTCGTGCCCGCGATGGGGGTGTCGAGGAAGGGCTGGGCGGCGAAGCCGTTGTTCAACGGGACGGCGCCGACGCCGGGGGCGATGCCGGCGAGCAGCACGGTCGCGGCGACGGCCAGCGTGGACAGGCGAGGGCGGAAGGACAAGGTCATGAAAGGCTCCGGAAGGGATGCGGGAGCGTGCACCGTAGAGCGTGGGGCTGCGGGCGTCCATCCCGCGTGCCGCCCGAACCCCTAGACTGCGTGCACCTCAGGCAAGGGGGAGAGCTTCAACCTTCGTCGCGCGAATCCGGGCGATCGAAGGCGCGCACGAGGTACAGCACGCCGACCGCCGCGAGCACCAGGCTGGCGATCCAGTAGCCGGCGGAGATCGACATGTCCGCTTCGCCGTCGGCGTCTGTCTGCGTGTGCTCCAGCAGCCACAGCGCGGTGTTGTATGCCGAGTGCAGCGCGATGCACGGCACCAGCGATCGCGCGCGCTCGTAGAGCCAGCCGCACAACCCGCCGAGGAGCAGCCCGACGACGAACTGGTAGATGTTCTGGTGCGCCAGTCCGAACAGCGCCGCGGAGCCCAGGATGGCGTGGCTGCGCGAGTAGCGCCGCAGGAAGCCGCGCAGGATGACACCGCGGAACAGCATCTCCTCGACGATCGGCGCGATGGCGCAGGTGAGCAGCGTCATGGCGAGGTCGTCGCCGGCCATGCGGTTGAACATGGCGCGTTCGCCGTCGGACAGCGGGAACGCACGCGTCTCGATCGTCAACAGCACCGAGACGACCAGCACCAGCGCCGGGACGAGCATCACGACCCATGGGACGAGCGCGACGGCTGTATCGCGCATCGACGTGCCCGCGGGATGGAACAGCTCGCGGTAGGTCAGGCCCTGGAGCTGCATGACCGTGGCGAACACGCAGCCGTTGGCAATCAGCGAGTTCAGCGCCCAGGACTGCGAGGTGGTCAGTCCCAGCACGCCCTGCAGGTCGTGCAGCACGGTGCCGACGATGACCTCGACGACGAAAAGGGCCAGGATCAGCAGCAGGGCCTGGGCGGCGGAAGGGAAGGCCTTGTCGTTGTCGTGCATGAGGTCGGGATGCGGCCTGATCGCTAGCGGCAAGCCGCATCCAGCGGGTGCGGCTGGATCGTGTCTTCGCCGATCAGTGCGTACTGCATGGCCGACATCAGCGTGGCATCACGCAGGCTGAAGAGAAGTTCGACGGATTCATCGCCCGCGCGGTTGCTCTTCGCCCCGGCCGGGTGGATGCGCACCTGGACGTAGGGCGGCATCTGGTCCAGGTCGTGGTACCAGGAGCCGGTCAATTCCGTGGTCGCCTTCGACGCCGCCGGAATCTGGGCGAGCAGGCACGCCGGCAACCGCAGTGCATGCCCGGGCACGGAGAGCGAGAGCGCTGCGAGCGAGCTGACGCCAGGCCCGTTGAAGTCGACGTGGAGCCGGGTCGCGGCATAGGTTGCGGGCAGTTCGGGAATGGCGCCGTCGGCCGACAGCGTCAGGCGGCGATCCTGGTGCGCTTCGGCACCGGCCGCCAGGGCCGCGAAGAGCAGCAAAGCGATGCAGCGCTTCATCCGCGCGGCTTGTTCTGCTGGTACAGCAGATGCGCCTTGATCTCCGGCCACTCGCCTGCCGCGACGCTGTACATCACCGTGTCGCGCACGGTGCCGTCGCGCCGCACGGCGTGATGGCGCAGCACGCCGTCCTTGCGGGCCCCCAGTCGCTCGATCGCCTGCTGGCTCGCGAAGTTGTAGTTGTCCGTGCGCCAGCCCACGAGCTTCGCGCCGAGCGTCTCGAATGCGTGCACCAGCAGCAGCAGCTTGGCGCACGTGTTGACGTGCGAGCGCTGCGTGCTCTTGGCGTACCAGGTCCAGCCGATCTCCAGGCGATCGATCGCCGGGACGATGTCGTGATAGCTCGTCGAGCCGATGATGCGGCCGTCGTTCTCGAGGTCGACGACGACGAAGGGCAGGCGGTTGCCCTGCTCGCGCATCGCGAGCGCGCGTTCCACGTACCCGTGCGTGTCGTCGGGATCGGGCACCGAGGTGACGCGCAACTTCCAGAGTTCGCCGTCGGCGGCCGCGGCCTTGAGCGCGTCCACGTGGTCCAGCGACATCGGTTCGAGACGGATGCGCCCGTCCGCAAGGGTGACGGGTTGGACGTTCAGCATCGTCGGGCTCAGCGGTTGTTGCGTTGCATGAAGATCAGCTTCTCGAAGAGGCTGACGTCCTGCTCGTTCTTGAGCAGCGCGCCGATCAGCGGCGGGATCGACACCTTGTCGTCCTTGGACTGCAGCGCGGCCACGGGAATGTCCTCGGCCAGGAGCAGCTTGAGCCAGTCGAGCAGCTCCGAGGTGGAGGGCTTCTTCTTCAGGCCCGGCAGGTTGCGCACGTCGTAGAAGCTCTTGAGCGCCGCGGCCACCATCTCCTGCTTGATGCCGGGGAAGTGCACGTCGACGATCTGCTGCATCGTCGCGGCCTCGGGGAACTTGATGTAGTGGAAGAAGCAGCGGCGCAGGAAGGCGTCCGGCAGCTCCTTCTCGTTGTTGCTGGTGATGAAGACGACGGGGCGCTGGATGGCGCGGATCGTCTCCTTGGTCTCGTACACATGGAACTCCATGCGATCGAGCTCGCGCAGCAGGTCGTTCGGGAACTCGATGTCGGCCTTGTCGATCTCGTCGATCAGCAGCGCGCACGGCGTCTCGCTGGTGAAGGCCTGCCACAGCACGCCCTTGACGATGTAGTTGTGGATGTCCTTGACGCGCGGATCGCCGAGCTGGCTGTCGCGCAGGCGGCTCACGGCGTCGTATTCGTACAGGCCCTGCTGCGCCTTGGTCGTGCTCTTGATGTGCCACTCCAGCAGCGGCAGGCCCAGGGACGCGGCGGCTTCCTCGGCGAGCATCGTCTTGCCGGTGCCGGGCTCGCCCTTGACGAGCAGCGGGCGGCGCAACGTCATCGACGCGTTGACCGCGAGCATCAGGTCGGGGGTTGCGACGTAGGTGCTGGAACCTTCGAACTTCATGGCGGTGGGGGCGGGTTTTGCCTGACGGAGTGGGTCGTTCCAGTATAAAGGGACGTTCCTATAATCGTTTGGAGCCACGGTAGCCAGCCCGGACCCATGGCAGTGCTGCCTCTCCGGATCAACAAAGACGAGACGATGACAAGAACCCTGACCTTGCTTCTCGCCCTCGCGGGTATCTTTTCCACCGCCCAGGCGCAAGATGTGCAGCGCGGATCGACCAAGGTTCAGATGTGCATCGGTTGCCACGGCATCGTCGGCTACCAGGCCGATTTTCCGCAGGTCTACAAGGTGCCGAAGATCGCGGGCCAGGATGCCAAGTACATCGCCTCCGCGCTGACCGCGTACCGCGCCGGCGACCGCAAGTTCCCCACGATGCGCAGCGTCGCCGTGGCGCTGACCGACCAGGACATCGCCGACATCGCCGCGTACTACGCGCAACTCGGCAAGCCCGATGGCCCGGTGCCGGCGGCGCTCGAGGCGCCGGTGCCCGACAAGATCCGCACCGCGGTCACCGCCTGCGTGGCGTGCCACGGCGTGAATTTCTCCACGCCCACCGACGGCACCATTCCGCGCCTGGCGGGCCAGTACCCGGATTACCTGCAGAACGCGCTGAAGTCGTACAAGGTCGAAGGCAACCCGCACTACGGGCGCGCGAACGCGGTGATGGGTGCGATGGCCAAGCCGCTGAAGGACGACACGATCGTCGAGATCGCCGACTATCTCGCCTCGCTGCCGGGCGACCTGCGCACGGTGCCGCAGGCCAAGTTCAAGTAGGCGCGGCGGCCGGGGCGCCCCCCCCGGCGGCATTCGATCACGACAAGACCGCCGCGAGCGGTTTTGTTTTTTTTTTAGATTGCGAACGCTCGCTACAGTCGAGCCGCGTGCGGCCGAAAACAGGACAGCGCCGGCTTCCCGTCGGCACCTGCTCTGCAGTTCGCTCGCCAATGCTCAAGAAGATCCGCGTCGACCAGGTCCGCCTGGGCATGCACCTGCATGCCCTGGAAGGGGCGTGGATGGACCATCCGTTCTGGAAGACGCGCTTCATCATCCGTGACGTCGAGCAGTTGAAGAAGCTGCAGGACAGCGTGATCGCCGAGGTCTGGATCGACGCCAGCAAAGGCCTGGACGTGCCGGCGGAGAGCGCCGCGCCGGAGATCCTCGTGCCCGCGACCGCGAGCCCGGCCGTGCTTCCGGCCCAGCCGTCGCAGCGTCCCGCCCTGTCGTCCACGCCCGTGCCGCCGCCGTCCAGGAGCTTCGCCGACGAACTGCGCACCGCCACGGCGGTGTGCCAGTGGGGCAGGGCGCAGGTGGAGAAGATGTTCAACGAGGCGCGCCTGGGCCGCGCCATCGACGCCGAATCCTTCGCGCCGCTGGTGCAGGAGATCTCCGACTCCGTCATCCGCAATCCGGGCGCGATGGTGAGCCTCGCGCGACTGAAGACGCAGGACGACTATTCGTACATGCACTCGGTGGCCGTCTGCGCGTTGATGGTGGCGCTCGGCCGCGAGTTCGGTTTCGACGAGGCGCAGTGCCGCAGCGCCGGTACCGCGGGCCTGCTGCACGACGTGGGCAAGGCGCTGATGCCGCTGGACATCCTGAACAAGCCCGGCAAGCTCACCGACGCCGAGATGGACGTGATGCGCCACCACCCGCTGCGCGGCTACGAACTGCTGCAGGAGGCGCATGGTGCCGATCCGTCGGCGATGGATGTCTGCCTGCACCACCACGAACGCTTCGACGGCGGCGGCTATCCGCACAAGCTGCCCAACGACAGGCTGAACCAGTTGGTGCGCATGGGCTCGATCTGCGACGTCTACGACGCCATCACCTCCGACCGGCCGTACAAGAACGGCTGGGATCCGGCCGACTCGATCGGCAAGATGGCCAGCTGGAAGGGCCAGTTCGACCCGCTCGTCTTCGCCACCTTCGTCAAGAGCGTGGGCATCTACCCGACCGGCTCGCTGGTGCGGCTGCAGTCCGATCGCCTGGCGGTGGTGATCGAGCAGAACGCGGCCACGCTGACCGCGCCAGTCGTGCGCGTGTTCTTCTCGATGAAGTCCGGCATGCCGGTGTCGCTGCAACGCCTGGACCTGTCCCGCGGCACCAGCGATCGCATCGTCGGGCGCGAGGCGCCAGATCGGTGGAACTTCACGTTCCTCGACGAGTTGTGGGCGGGCGACGCCGCCAGGCGCCACTGAGGCACCACGAAAAAAGGCCCGGCGTCGCCGCCAGGCCCTTTCTCGTTCGACGTGTCGAAGGTCAGTGCGCCGGCTTCGGCGCCATCTCTGCGTCGAGCTTGCGTGCCTCGTCGTCGAGCGCCGCATCCTCGTCCACCGTCTTCTCGTGGTTCGAGCCGATCAGCAGGTAGAACGCGGGCACGACGAACAGCGTGAACAGCGTGCCGATGGACATGCCCGTGAAGATCACCAGGCCCATCGCCTGGCGGCCGGCGGCGCCGGCACCCGAGGCGATCACCAGCGGCACCACGCCGAAGACCATCGCGGCGGTGGTCATCAGGATCGGGCGCAGGCGGATGCCGGTCGCCTCGAGGATGGCGTCGAGCTTGCCGAGGCCCTTCTTCTGCTCGTTGTTGGCCACCTCGACGATCAGGATCCCGTGTTTCGAGATCAGTCCCATCAGTGTCATCAACCCGACCTTCGTATAGATGTTCAACGATGCGAAGCCGAGGAAGATGAAGATCATCGCGCCGAACAACGCCAGCGGCACGGAGATCAGGATCACGACGGGATCGCGGAAGCTCTCGAATTGCGCCGCGAGCGCGAGGAACACGATGATCACGGCAAAGGCCACCGTGATCAGGAAGCCGCCGGACTCGCTGTTGAACACGCGTGACGGGCCTGCGTAGTCGATGTTGTAGCCGGAGGGAGCGACCGCCTTGACGGCGTCGGAAAGGATCTTCAGTGCCTCGCCCTGGGACACGCCGGCCACGCCCGAGATCGTCACCGAGTTCTGCTGCTGGAAGCGCGTGATCGACTCCGGCTGCACGCTGTACTTCAGCGACGCGACCGTGCTGGCCGGGATCAGGCCCGCGTTGGGCGTCTTGATGTAGAAGTCCAGCACGTTGGACGGGTTCAGGCGATCCACCTGCTGCACCTGCGGGATCACCTTGTACGAGCGGCCCGCGATGGAGAAGTAGTTGACGTAGCCGCCGCCGAGCGCGGCGCCGAGCGCCTGGCCGACGTCCTGCTGCGTCATGCCCAGCGCCGCGATCTTGTCGCGGTCCACGTCGACGGTGGCCTGCGGCGCGTCGAGCTTCAGGTCCTGGTCGATGAAGTAGAACTTGCCGGACGCCTGCGCCTTGGCCATCACCTGGGTGGCCACGGTGTTCAGGTTCTCGAACGGCTCGGTGGTGGTGATGACGAACTGCACCGGCAGGCCCGACGAGCCCGGCAGGGGTGGGAACTGGAACGCGGCGACGCGAGCGCCGGCGACCTTGTTCCACTTGTCCTGCAGGTCCATCTGGATCTCGTGCGCGTTGCGCGTGCGATCGCCCCAGTCCTTGAGCAGCACGCCGCCGATGCCCGCGTTGACCGTGGGCACGCCGGTGATCTGGAACATCTGCTTGTACTCGGGCGCCTGGTGCGCGATGCCGAACACCTGCTGCGCGTACGTCTGCATCTGGTCGGACGTCGCCGTCGGCGAGCCCACCACCTGGGACAGCACCACGCCCTGGTCTTCCTCGGGCGCGAGTTCCTGCTGCGACATCATGAACATGACGCCGAGCAGCAGCAGCAGGATGAAGCCCATGACGATCAGCACGGGGTAGGTTCCCAGCAGGTTGCGCAGCCAGCGGCTGTAGGTGGAGCGCACCTTCTCGAAGATGTGGTCGATCTTCTGCACGAACTTGCCGTTGTCCTGCTCCGGCGTGAAGATGAGCGAGCACATCATCGGCGACAGCGTCAGCGCGACCACGCCGGAGACGGCGACGGCACCGGCGAGCGTGAACGCGAACTCCGTGAACAGCGCACCGGTCAATCCGCCCTGGAACCCGATCGGGATATAGACGGCGATCAGAACGACGGTCATCGCCAGGATCGGCCCGCCGAGTTCGCGTGCGGCGATCAGGGCGGCCTGCATCGGCGTCTTGTGCTCCTCCTTCATGTGGCGATCGACGTTCTCGACCACGATGATCGCGTCGTCCACCACGAGACCGATCGCGAGCACCAGCGCGAGCAGGGTCAGCAGGTTGACCGAGTACCCGAGCATCAGCATGACGAAGAACGTGCCGATCAGGGAGAGCGGCATCGCGACCAGCGGCACCGCGACGGCCCGGAAGGTACCGAGGAACAGGTAGATCACGACCGTCACGATCAGCAGCGCCTCGACCAGTGTCTTCACCACTTCCTTGATGGACGTGTTGATGAATTCGGTGGAGTCGTAGACGATCTCGCCGGTCACGCCGGTGGGCAGCTGGTTCTTCAGGTCGGGGAAGGCCTCGCGCACGCGCTTGGCCACGTCGAGGATGTTGGCCTCGGGTGCGACCTTGATGCCGATGAACACCGAGCGCACGCCGCTGAAGGCGACGTTGAAGTCGTAGTTCTCGGAGCCCAGCGAGACGTTGGCGACGTCCTCCAGGCGCACGACGGAATCGCCGCTCTGCTTGACGATCAGCTGCTTGAACTCGTCGAGCGAGTGCAGGTCGGTGCCTGCGGTCAGCGGCACGGTGACCATCTGGCCCTTGGACGAGCCGAGTGCCGCGAGGTAGTTGTTGGTGGTCAGTGCCACGCTGACGTCGGCGGCCGAGAGGCCGTGTGCCGCCATCTTGTCGGCGTCCAGCCACGCGCGCAACGCGAACTGACGCGCCCCGAGCAGTTCGGCGGTCTGCACGCCGGTGACGGAGTCGAGCTTGGGCTTGACGACGCGCAGCAGGAAGTCGGTAACGTTGTTGGTGGGCAGGTCCTTGCTGTAGAAGCCCATGTACATCGCGTCGATCGTCTGCCCGGTGGCCACCGTCAGCACCGGTGCCTGCGCCTGCGCGGGCAACTGGTTCTTGACGGAGTTCACCTGCGTGTTGATCTCGGTCAGGGCGCGGTTGGCGTCGTAGTTCAGGCGCAGCGTGGCCGTGATCGTCGAGACGCCCGCGGCGCTGGACGACGACAGGTAGTCGATGCCCTGTGCCTGCGCGATCGCGCCCTCGAGCGGCTGCGTGATGAAGCCCGCCACCGTGGCGGCGTCGGCGCCGTAATAGGTGGTGGAGATCGTGACGACCGAGTTCTGGGTCTTGGGGTACTGGTTGACCGGCAGGCTGAACAGCGAGCGCAGTCCCAGCACGACGATCAGCAGGCTGATCACGCCGGCCAGCACGGGCCGGCGGATGAAGAGGTCAGTGAACTTCATGGCGTGCGCCTCAATGTTCCTGCGGGGTGGGGTTGGGCGAGTTGGCCGGCGAGACCGTGTTGTCGATCACGATGGAGGTGCCATTCTTCAATTTCACCTGGCCGCTGGTGACGACTTGCTGGCCTTCCTTCAGGCCCTTCAGGATGGCGACCTGGTCGCCACGCGTCTCGCCGGTGGTGACGAAGGCCTGCTGCACCACGAGCCCGTTGCCGGAGGCGGCCTGCGCCGGTGCCGAGGCACCGCTGGCGGCCGCCTTGGCCGCAGCGGCGGCCTCGTCGGCCGTCATCACGACGAACACGGTGGAGCCGTACGGGTTGTACGTGATCGCGGTTTGCGGCAGCGTCAGGTAATGCTTCTTGTCGCCCACCTCGACGCTCGCGTTGGCGAACATGCCGGGCAGCAACTGGCGCTTGGGGTTCGCCAAGGTGGCCTCGACGACGACGTTGCGCGTGTTCGTGTCCACCTTCGGACTGATCGCGGTGATCTTGCCGGGGAAGCTGACGCCGGCGAAGCCGTCGCTGGCGACGTTGACCACCTGGCCCACCTGCAGCGAGCCGATCTGCTTTTGCGGCAGGTTGAAGTCGACGTAGATCGGGTCGATCGTCTGCAGCGTCACGATCTTGTCGCCCGGGTTGAGGTACTGGCCCGGGTTGACGGTGGTGATGCCCAGCTTGCCGGAGAACGGCGCGCGGATCGTCTTCTTGTCGATGTTGGCCTGCTGCTGCGCGGCGAGCGCGCGCTTGCTCTTCAGGTCCGCCGCGTCGGCATCGACCTGCGCCTGGGCAATGGCCTGCGCGTCGAACTGCGCCTTGTCGCGCTTGAGCACCGAGGCCGACAGCTCGGCCGACGCTTCGAGGGCGGCCAACTGCGCCTTGTCGGAATCGGCGTTCAGTTCGACCAGGACATCGCCCTTCCTGACGTCCTGCCCCGACTTGAAATGGACCTCGCGCACGAGGCCCGCGATCTCCGACGTGACGTCCACGCCGCGCACCGGCACGACGCTGCCGACGGCCGCCAGCGTGGGCTGCCAGTCCTGCGACGACACCTTGGTGACCGTGACCGTCTGCGGGTAGGGCTTGGGCGACGAAGCGATCAGCTTCTTGATGTGCAACGCAAAGCCTCCGGCCAGGATCAGCACCAGCACCAGGATCCCGCCAATCATGATGAGCATCCGCTTCGTCATGTTCTCACTCCAGATTTCGTGTTCGAAAATTCGTCGCGTTCGCCGGCGCGCGAGCGCGCTTGGCGGACGCAGGAAAAGGTTGTTCAGCGCGCCGCGGCCGGCGCGCTCGCGGCCGAGGCGACCGCGTCGGGCGCGTTCCACCAGCCGCCGCCCAGCGCCTGGAACAGTGCCGCCGTGTCGGTGAAGCGCGCGGCGCGCGCCTGCACCAGCGCCACGCGCGTGGACAGGTACGTGCGTTGCGCGTCCAGCGACGCCAGGTAGCTCACGGCGCCCAACTGGTACTGGCGCGCCACGAGGCCCAGCGATTCGTTGGCGAGCCGCTCCGCCTCGGCACTGACGTTGACCGCGTCGGCGTCGGTGTCGATCGCGCGCAGCGTGTTGGCCACGTTCAGGAACGCGTTGAGCACGGTCGCCTGGTACTGCGCCTGCGCGGCGTCGTACGCGGCCACCGCGGCCCGCTTCTTCGCCCGCAGCGCGCCGCCGTTGAAGATCGGCTGCACCAGGCCGGCGGCCAGGCTCCAGCCGGTGGTGCCGGTGTCGAACAGCTTGTCGAGCTTCAGGCTCTGGCGGTCGACGCCGGCGCTCAGCGTGATCTGCGGATAGAGCGCCGCCGTGGCCACGCCGATCTGCGCGCTCGCCTCGTGCAGCAAGGCCTCGCTCGCGCGCACGTCGGGGCGTTGGCGCACCAGCGCGGACGGCACGGACAGCGGCAGTTCGCGCGGCAGCGCCAGCGAGTCGATGTCGAAGCTGGGCAGGCCGTCGTCGCCCGGCAGGCGTCCGGCGAGCACTGCCAGCTGGTGGCGCGTCTGCGCCAGCTGTTTCTCGAGCGCCGGGACCTGCGCCTGGGACTGCGCGATCAGTGTCTGCTGCTGAAGCACCGCCGAACGGGCGAGGGCGCCGAGCTGCACCTGCTTCGAGATGACGTTGAGCGACTTCGTCTCGGTGTCGACGACGTCGTGCGTGACCTTCAGCTGCGCCCGCAGCGAGGCCTCCTGGATCGCCGTGGCGACCACGCTGGACGTGAGGCTCAGCCACGTGGCCTCGACCTGGTAGCGCTGGTAGTCGATGGCCGCGCGCACGCCCTCGAGCTCGCGCTTGTTGCCGCCGACGATGTCGAGCGTGTACGAGAGGTCGAGTCCGGCCTGGAACAGGTTGGCCGTGTAGCCGGCCGGGACCTGCGCCGACTGCGCGAGCGCCTGGCGCTGGCGCGCGGCGCTCAGCTGGCCGGTGACCGAGGGGAACACCTTCGAGCCGTAGTCGGCGCGGTAGTTTTCCTCGGCCTGGCGCAGCGTGGCCTGGGCCGCGGCCACCGTGGGGCTTTGCGCGAGCGCCGATTGCACGAGGGCGTTGAGGGCCGGCGACTCGAACGCCTCCCACCACCGGGCGGAGATGTCCTGGCCGTCCACGAAGTGCTGCGGCACGTAGGCCGGGCTCGCGCCGCTGGCGGCCATCGCCGGCAACGGCGCGGGGGTGTACGCGTGGCTCGCGTCGGCGACCTTGGGCGCGTCGGGCGCGTGGAAGTCGGGTCCGACGGCACACGCCGACAGGGCCAGGCCGACTGCGACGCTCAGGGCGGTGGTGCGCCAGGGCGGGCGTCGGAGGATTTCGTTAATCATTCCTGCTCCTCGGTATCCAGGTGCATCGCGGCCTCGCGGCGCGACGATCAGCGGGGCATGGTAGTTGGCTTTTTTCCTGCGGCAAGCTATGCCCCCATGAAATTACTGCCTAAGCAATCATTGCCAACGCCGGTTCCAAATCTGTGAACAAAGCAGCGGCTCGCCGGCTTGTCATCAGTTGATGACGTTAACACGACATTAATGGCATCCGGGTGCTCGATCCGTACTGGAAACGCGCGACGATTGCCTGCTGCACGCTCGCGCAAGCCGGCGAGCATGCGCCGGCATTCCTTACGCGCCTCTTTCGGCAGGGCCCCCAAAGTTGGGGGGCGCCGATCACGGAGGGCTCAGTCCTTGGTCGCCTTGCGGCGCACGCAGTCCAGGTATTGATGGCCGTCCGGCGGGAGCCCGCTGCGTTGCGACTGCCAGATCATCTCGCCGAGGCACTCCATCGTCGCGTGGTGCGCGTCGTGCAGCGACTGCTTGCGGGCGGCCAGCAGCTCCACCGCCTGGCGGATGCCGCTCGGCTGGTCGATGCTGCACTGTTCGCTGATCGTGAGGTGCATGGCCAGGTGCAGGAACGGATTCGTGCGGCCGTCGTCCACCTCGAAGACCGCCGCCAGCGCGGCGTCGACGTCGGCCAGGTCGGCGTGGTACTCGGGGTGCTCCGCGATCCACTGCGACGCGAGGATCTGGATGGGCGTCATCGGCGCCCCGCTGGCGGCGAGCGCATGGGTCTCGCAGAAGAAACGACGGACGTCGTGCTGGGACGGCTGGAACATGGGCGCGATTGTCGCGCGAACCCCAAGGCCAGGCCGGGGTCAGGTTTTGCTTCTTGCGGGGGCGAACGTCACGCGCACCTTCAGGCCGACGCCGCCGGGGCCGTCGAGGAGTTCGGCGACCGCGCCGTGGTGGGCGGTGATGTCGCGCACGATGGACAGGCCCAGGCCGCTGCCGGTGCCGCCCGCGTTGCCGCGTTGGAAGCGTTCGAAGGCGCGCTCGCGTTGGTCGACGGGAATGCCGGGGCCGTTGTCTTCCACCTCCAGCATCGCGCAGTCCGGCGACACGGGCGAGGCGCCGGTGCGAATCGTCACGCGGGCGCCGTGGCCGGCATAGTTGATCGCGTTGTCCAGCAGGTTGGCCAGCATCTCGCGCAACAGGAAGCCGTGGCCGTCGACGCGCGCGCTCTCCAGCTCGAATCCGAGGTCGACGCCCGCGTCCACCGAACGCGCGACCCATTCCTCGGCGGCCTCGCTGGCGATCTGCTTCAGGTCGAAGCGCTCCATCGCGGAGTTGTGGCGTTCGTGCTCGGCGCGCGCCTGCGACAGCAACTGGTTGGCGAGCCGTGCAGCGCGCGTCGTCGCGATGTGCAACCGTCGCAGCAGGCCCTCGAGCTGGGGCGGGTGGTCCTCGAGCAGCGCGAGCTCGGTCTCGGTGCGCAGCACCGTCAGCGGCGTGCGCAACTGGTGGGCGGCGTCGGCGATGAAGGCCTTCTCGGCGGCGGAGGCGGTGACGACGCGCGCGAACAGGTCGTTCAACGCCGTGACCAGCGGGGCGACCTCGCGCGGGATGCCGGGCCGATCGACCGGGCCGAGATGCTCCGGCGAACGTTGTTCGATGTCCTTGCTCAGGCTCTCCACCGGCCGCAGGCTGCGCACGATCGCGATCCAGCCCATCATGGCCAGCACCAGCGCCTCGACGAGCATCGCCGATGCCGCCGCCGCCAACACCTGCTGCGCCACGCCGTGCCGCTTGTTGAGGGTCTCGGAGACGCGCGCCTCGCACTGGGCCGCGGCGCGGCCCGGAGCGGCCGGGATGCAGGTCCAGCTGTGAAGCGCGACGCGCACCGGTTGTTGGTTGTAGGTGGCGTCGGAGAAGCGCCAGTCCACCGCGGACGGCAGCCCGCCCAGCGTGGCCAGCTCGCGGTCGCCGGCCAGCACGTGACCGTCGGGACCCAGCGCGACCCAGTGAACGTCGTCGTAGCGATCGGCGCGCAGCGCACTGTCGAGCTCGCGTGACACGACGAGCGACAGCACGCCGTTGTCGAGGCGAACCAGGCGCTCCAACGCCAGTGCGGTGCCGTCGAGCGCGTGATCCAGGGAATCGAGCGCCGGCGCGAGCGCGAGGCGATAGAACACGAAGGCGGTGGCCGGCACCAGCAGCGCCAGCGGCAGCACGAGCCACAACACCAGCGATCGGCGGATGCTGGGGCGGGCGTCGAAGCGAAGGCGGGCGCACAGCGCGCGCGCGGAGGGCGGGTGGTCGCTCAAGGGCACGTCGCGTCTGTCACGCGAGAAGTCATGCGCGAGTATCGCCCAACGTTTCGGCGCGGCTCCCGTGCCGGATCAGGCCTCTTCGAGAAGGTAGCCGAAGCCGCGGATCGTGCGAATCTTCAGGCCGGCAGGTTCGAGCTTGGAGCGCAGGCGCGATACGTGCACCTCGATCGCGTTGTCCGAGGTCGTGCCGTCCCAGTTGGAGATCGCCGCGATGATCTGCTCCTTGGCCACGATCTTGCCGGTGCGGCTGAGCATGAACTGCAGGATCGACCATTCGCGGCCGGCGAGCGCGAGTTCCTGCTCGCCGATGTAGGCGCGGCGCGCCTCCAGGTCCATGCGCAGGTTGCCCAGGCTCAGGACACTGCCGCCCCGCGCCTGGTTGCGGCGCACCAGCGCGCGCGAGCGTGCGACGAGCTCGCTGAGCGCGAACGGCTTGACCAGGTAGTCGTCGGCCCCGCTCTCGAGCCCGCGCACGCGGTCTTCGATCGCGTCGCGCGCGGTGAGCATCAGCACGGGCAGGTCGGAACCTTGCGCGCGCACGCGACGCAGCGTCTCGAAGCCGTCGATGCCGGCCAGGCCGACGTCCAGGATCAGCAGGTCGTACGGATCCTGGCGCACGGACACGGCCACCGGTTCGCCGCGCTCGGTGCAGTCGACGACCCAACCCTGGGAGCGCAAGGCCCGTGCGGTGGAATCGGAAAGGAGGGGATCGTCTTCAACGAGAAGGATGCGCACGGGCGGCACTCCGATGGGAGCGATGGGGGGTGGGGATCTGTGGATCATCGAAGGGCAGCCTCAGGCAGCGCTTAACGATACCTGAGGCCAAGCTTGCATGCTGATCGATGTCCTTCAGTGCTCCGGCGGGTCCTGCTTCGCCGGCACCTGCACCGGCGCCGGTTGCGCGGGCGCGACCTCGTCGAACTCCTCCTCGCCGTGCGACGCATCCCACGTCGGCGCCGCGGGCGGGTGGTCAAGGCGTTCCTGCGCGAACAACTGCTCCAGCTGCTGGCGACCCGCGCGCGCCAGCGAGATCAGCTTGGACTCGTCGCGGAAATGCGGCGCGAGCTCATGCAACTGCTGCACGGAATGGCGCCGGAAGCGCATGGCGAGCATGCGCGCGCGGTGCGGCTCGAAGCCCATGGCCTCCAGCACGCTGCGTGCGCTCATGAGCGCCGAATCCAGCGTCTCGCGCTCGATGTAGTGCACGCCGCGCTCGTTGAGCTGGTACCAGTGCTGGACGTTGCGGGCTCGCGCCACGATGGTCAGGTTGGGAAAATTCTCGCGCGCGATGTCCACCAGCTCGAGGCTGGGCTGGATGCCGTCGACGGCCACGACCAGCACGTGCGCCCGGGCGGCGCCCGCCACGCGCAGCAGGTCGAGTCGCGTCGCGTCGCCGTAGTGCACGCGAAAGCCGAAGCGGCGCAGCGCCTCGATCTGCTCGGCGTCGTGCTCCAGCACCGTGGCCGTGATGCCATTGACGTGCAGCAGGCGGGCGATGATCTGGCCGTAGCGGCCGAAGCCGGCGATGATCACCGGCGCGTCCTGCGGCTCGGCGATCTCGGACAGCTTCGTGCGCGGATTGAACTTCGCGAGCAGCGGGATCCACCAGCGGTCGGCCACGAGGATCATCAGCGGCGTCAGCAACATCGACAACGTGATGGCCGCGGTGAGCACGCCGGCCTCGGCACCGTCGATCACCTGCTGTCCCTGGGCCGCCTGCAGCACGACGAAGCCGAACTCGCCGCCCTGCGCCAGCAGCAGCGTGAAGATCGGCCGTTCAAGGCGCGGGATCGGGATGCCGATCTCCATGCCCCACAGCACCAGCGTCTTCACCACCAGGAAGCCGACGACGATGCCGGCCACCTGCCACGGATGGTGGATCACCACGCCCAGGTCGATGCCCATGCCCACCGCGATGAAGAACAGGCCCAGCAGCAGGCCCTTGAACGGCTCGATGTCCGTCTCGAGCTCGCGCCGGTATTCGCTCTCGGCCAGCAGCACGCCGGCGAGGAAGGCGCCCAGCGCCATCGACAGGCCCACCGCCTGCATCAGCGCCGCGGTGCCCACGACCAGGCCCAGCGCCGCGGCGGTGAAGATCTCGGGCGTCTGGCTGCGCGCGATGAAGCGCAGCGCCGGCCGGATCGCGAGGCGGCCGCCCAGCACGATCAGGGCGATCATCCCGAACGCGCGCGCCGCGGCGATGAACGGGTGGCCGGCGTCGGCGCCTGCGACGCGGTCCGGCGCCATCAGCGGGATCAGCGCCAGCAGCGGGATCGCGGCGATGTCCTGGAACAGCGAGACGCTCAGCACCGACTGGCCGACGGTGGTCTGCAGGATGTTGCGTTCGTCGAGCGTGGCCAGGCCGATGGCGGTGGACGACATCGCCAGCGCGGCGCCCGCCACGAGGGCGAGCGGCCAGGCGTCGGCGGAGAACCCCAGGCAGGCCCAGCCGATCAGGGCGATCAGTGCGAGGCTGCCCAGCAACTGCACGCCGCCCCAGCCGAAGATCGGCCGGCGCATGGACCACAGCCGCTTGGGCTCCAGCTCGAGACCGATCAGGAACAGCATCAGCACGACGCCGAACTCGGCCAGGTCGACGATCTGGGACGGATCCGTCACCAGGCGAAGTCCCCACGGTCCGATCGCGAAGCCGGCGCCCAGGTAGCCGATGATGGCGCCCAACCCGAGGCGGCGCGCCAGCGGCACGGCGATCACGGCCGCGGCGAGATAGGTGAGGGCGAGGGTGAGCCAGTGGCTGTGGGACATCGGTGCGGAAAGCTTTCAGTCGTCCGGGTTCAATCGTCGGAAGTGATGCGGCGCTCGTCGGCGGCGACCTCGGGCGGCGCGGCGACCGTGTTCGCGCGCGCCTCGCCCGCGAGGGCGAGCAGGCGTTGCGCGAACGCGTGCGCGTGGGCATGGACCTCGTGCATCTCGGCCTTGTGCGCGCCGTAGAACACGTTCGGCTCGAGGAAGCGCATGCCCACCAGTTCGGCGGTCTGGTCGTATGCGGGAACAAAACTGGCGAACGGGTGGCGGTTGCTGCCGACCTCCTGGTAGGACGTCTCGGTGCCGCCGGTGGACACGACCAGCCACAGGCACTTGCCCGCCAGCGCGCGGCCGCCCGGGCCGTAGGCCCAGCGGAACGCCAGCACCTCGTCGACCCACAGCTTCATCAGGGCGGGCATCGAGTACCACTGCACCGGGTGCACCCATACCACGGTGCGCGCGGCGGCCAGCGCGGCCTGCTCGGCCTCGATGTCGATCACGTAGTCGGGGTAGAGCGCGTACAGGTCGCGCACTTCGACCGCCTCGGGCGGCAACAGCCGGGCCTGCGCGGCGAGCGCGCGGTTGACGCGCGAACGCGCGATATCGGGGTGGGCGACCAGCACCAGAACATCTGCCATGAGCCTCATTGTGGCGGGTTCGGTAACATCGGGGCGTGCGGTCGAGCTAGAACAACATTACCGGAGAGAACACTCATGTCGGTCATCGTCGTTGCAAACCCCAAGGGCGGAGTCGGCAAGAGCACGCTCGCCACGCAGATCTCGGGCTATCTCGCCTCGCAGGGCAAGGCGGTCACGCTGGGCGACCTCGATCGACAGCAATCCTCGCGCCAATGGCTGGACATTCGCCCGGCCCACCTGCCGCGCATCCTGCCCTGGGACATCTCGCGCGACCAGGTCGCGCGCCCCGCCAAAGGCGCCACCGACGCCGTCATCGACACGCCGGCCGGCCTGCACGGCAGCCGGCTCGACGCGGCGATGAAGGTGGCCGACATGGTGATCGTGCCGCTGCAGCCCAGCCTGTTCGACATGCAGGCCACGCACGCCTTCGCCCAGGAACTGCGCGCGCACAAGCGTGCCGGGCGCGTGCGCATCGGCCTGGTGGGCATGCGCGTGAAGGAGCACACGATCGCCCAGGAGCGCTTCCAGGAGTTCGTGGCGGCGCTGGGCATCCCGCTGCTCACCACGCTGCGCGACACCCAGAACTACGTCCACCTGGCCGCGCACGGCCTGACGCTGTTCGACGTCGCCCCCGGCAAGGTCGAACGCGACCTGGCGCAGTTCGAGCCGCTGGCGCGCTGGCTGGTGCAACCCGCCAAGGCCATTCCGCTCGAATGAGGATCTTCGACCACCTGGCCGACCTGGAGTCCTTCGAAGGCCGGGAGATCGGCGTCGGCGACTGGATGGCGGTCGACCAGTCCCACATCGACCTGTTCGCCCAGGCCACCGGCGACGCGCAGTGGATCCACGTCGACGCCGCGCGCGCCGCGGCCGGCCCGTTCGGCACGACCGTCGCGCACGGCTTCCTGACGCTGTCGCTGCTGCCCGAGCTCGCCGCGGGCGCCTTCCGGATCGCCGACGTGCGCATGGGGCTCAACTACGGCCTCGACCGGGTGCGCTTCCCGTCGCCGGTGCCGGTGGACAGTCGCTTGCGGGCAGTGTGCGTGCTGGACAAGTTCGAGCCGATCGCCGGCGGCGCGCAGCTGACGCTGACCGTGACCCTCGAGCGCGAGGGCGGCGCCAAGCCGGCCTGCGTGGCCGAATGGGTCACCCGGCACTACGCGTAGCGGAACGCTCTTCGCCGCCGGCGCTCGAACAGGTGCCGGGAGGTTCAAGACAAGGGAAGCGAGGGTCGCACCCGGGCCGATCCGGGCGCCTCCTTGGGAGAGCGTAGGCGGCAAAGGGCTTGCGCAGCAAGACCCCGCCGAAGCGGCATCCGGCCTGCAAGCCGGATGCTTGCCGACCGTACGGAGCGTGGAGGCTGTCAATTCTGTTTTCCCTGCCCCCCCCATCGGAGGGTCGGCAAGACGGGGTGCAACCCGATACGATCGCAACGAGGAGTGTGTCGCCCGACATGAGGCGGCGCAGGGCCGCCTATAACGAGAGTGGGAGCGGATATTCATGAAGGTGTTGCTGGTCGATGACCACCCGTTGATCCTGTCGGCGCTGCAGGCCATGATCCAGGAGCTGGATCCGGACGTGAAGGTCACGGCCGTGGGCAGTGCCAGTGCGGCGCGCGCCGCGTTGGCCGCCGACGCGAACTTCGACCTCGTGCTGCTGGACCTGCAATTGGGCGACGCCAGCGGGTTCGACGTGCTGGTCGAGATGCGCAAGGCCCACCCGGCGCTGCCGGTGGTGGTGATCTCGGCGTCCGACCGCGCCAGCGACGTGATCCAGGCGATCGACCTCGGCGCGATGGGCTTCGTGCCCAAGCGCGCGTCCAACGACACGCTGGTCGATGCGCTGCGCCTCGTCATGGCCGGCGGCATCTACGTGCCGGCCATGCACCTGGGCAGCCAGGCCGGCCCGGGCAGCCGCTCGGCGTCTCCCGCCATTCCCGTGGCCGAGACCGCCACCTACCAGGTCACCCCGTCCTTCGAGGAACTGGGCCTGACCCCGCGCCAGGCCGACGTCCTGACGCAACTGCTGCAAGGCAAGCCCAACAAGGAAATCGCGCGCCGCCTCGGCCTGTCGGTCGAGACGGTCAAGGACCACGTGCAGGCGGTACTGCGCGCGCTGGGCGTCAGCTCGCGCACGCAGGCGGTGCTGGCGGTGAGCCAGATGACACAGCAGCGCCTCGAGCGCCGCGCCGTTCCACGCTGAGCGGTCGTTTTCCGACCGCCCCCGGATTCGCACGCACCCCATGCGCGTCGCGATCATCTCCGTCTTCGTCGACTACCACCGGCGCGGCGCGCACCACCGTGGCGTGCTGCAGCCACAGGTCGGCCCGCTGATCGCCGCGCTGCTGCCCGACTCGGCCGAGATCGACATCGTCAACGACACGTGGATCGACCCCGACTGGTCGCGCCACTACGACCTCGTGTTCCTGTCGTGCATGCACGCGGAGTTCGACCGCGCGCGCCAGATCGCCCACTACTGGCGCAGGCGCGGCGCACAGGTGGTGATCGGGGGCTCGATGGCGTCGCTGTACCCGCACCTGTGCGCGCCCTGGTTCGACGCCGTCGTCGTGGGCGACCCGGAGGACACGGTGCCGCACGTCTACGAAGACGCGTCGCGCCACCAGCTCCAGCGCCTGTACCGCTCGGGCGGCGACGCCTCCGCGCGCGCGCCGACGCCGCTGGTGCATCGCGTCGCCGACCAGCAGATCTTCCCGCTCGCGCTGGAGGTCACGCGCGGCTGCCCGTACACCTGCGACTTCTGCGTGCTCACGGGCATGGGCACGCGCTTCGACACCCGGCCGACGGCGCGCGTCGAGCATGACCTGGTCACGCTGCGCGAGGCGCTGAAGGGCCGCGTCACCGGGCCGCTGAAGAACAAGCGCCGGCGCATGGCGATGTTCTACGACAACAACATCGCCGGCAATCTCGGCTACCTGCGCCAGCTGTGCGACCTCACCGAGCGGCTGGGCCTGGAGTGGGCCAGCTCGGTCACCTTCAACGTGCTCACCAACAAGGCGCTGCTGCAGCGCATGTTCGACAGCGGCTGCCGTGCGCTGTACGTCGGCCTCGAGACCTTCAACCCGGCCGCGCTCGACGACTTCAACAAGCCGCAGAACCGCCTGCCGCTGATCAAGCGTGCGCTCGACGACGCCCGCGACGTCGGCATCCTCGTGACCGCCGGCATGATCCTGAGCCCGCAGCACGACGACATCGCCTACATCCGCTCGCTGCCGGCGCGCCTGCGCGAAAGCGGCCTGCACGTGCCCACGTTCCTGGCGTTCGAGACACCGTTCCCCGGCACGCCGTACTTCCACCGCCTGGCTGCGCGCAACGCCGCCGCGCTCGAGCGCGGCGAGCGCGCGCTGTTCCTGCCCGGTGCGCTGCTGCGCGACTTCACGTCGTACACGCTGGTGGTCGAGCCCACGCTGGCGCCGGCGCAGGACTATGTCGACGCCTACCAGCAGACGCTGGACGATATCTACGCGCCGCGCCGGCGCCTGGCCAAGCTCGTGCACGACGTGCCGTCGTACGTGCGGCGAGGCGCCTGGACCAGCGCGCTGCTGGACATCGGCGACATGGCCATGGCCGGCTTGCCGCGCACGCCCGGCCGCACCTACCTCGCCGGCACCGACCTCGCGCCGCCCGAGCGCGTGCCGCTGACCGCGGCCGATTTCCGGGACGAGGCCGAAGCCGCCGCCTTGCTCGCGCCTACCGCCGTCACGGACGCGACGGGCCGTCTGTTGCCACAATGGGCGCCTCTCGACGAGTCGCTGCGGCGCGTCGCTCCTCCCCGCAAGAACAAGACGGTCGTGGTCTCATGAAGCGCGAAGATTCCTCCCCGTCGTCGATCCTGACGCTGCCCACCGAGGGCCACGCCGAGTTGCGCGCGTTCGACCGCGCCACGGGACAGGCCAACGAGAACGCGCTGCCCCCGGCGTCCGGCGACGACACCGACCTGACCCTCGGCCAGATCGATCCGCTGGTCGACCAGGTGGACAACCTGCACGCGTTCGCGCGCACGGGCCTGGTCGGCAACACCGTCGGCGCCAGCGTGATCGTCGCGCTGTACGCGCATGGCGTGCCCACGCTCACGATGATCTGCTGGGCCGTCCTGTTCGGTGCGGCGCTGGTGCTGCGCGCCGTGCTGACGGTCACCTACCTGCGGCGCTGGCGCGGCTCGTCGGCGCTGCTGCGCAGCTGGCGCAACCGCTACCTCACCGGTGTCCTCGCCACCGGCGCGATGTGGGGCATCTCGGTGTGGCTGTTCTACCCGTATGGCGGCAACCTGGAGCGCACGGCGCTGCTGCTGACCGTCTACAGCTTCTGCATCTCCGCGGTGCCGGCCCTGGCCACGCAGTTCGGCGCGTTCATCGCCTTTGTCGCGCTCACCTTCGTGCCGATGATCCTGCGCGTCGCCCTGCTGCGGGAGCACGACGCGTGGAACCTCGCGGGCATCCTGTTCCTCATCTTCGGCATCACCGTGATGCTGGGCCGCAGCTACCAGCGCTCCTTCGCACGCGTCGTCGCGTTGAAGCAGCGCGGCCTGCAACTGCTCGCGCAGCTGCAGGTGGAGAAGGTGGCCGCCGACCAGGCGCGGCGCGAGGCCGAAACGGCCAACCGCGCCAAGACCCAGTTCTTCGCCGCCGCCAGCCACGACCTGCGCCAGCCGCTGCACGCGCTGGGCCTGTTCGCCGAGGCGCTGCGCCACCGCATCGGCTCCGACGCCGAGGTGGCGCACCTGGTCAACAGCATCAACAGCTCGGTCGACGCGCTGGAGGGCCTGTTCTCCGAGCTGTTGGACATCACCAAGATCGACACCGGTGGCGTCGAGGCGCGGCCGGAGAACTTCAGCGTCGAGGCGATGTTCGCGCGCCTGAAGCTCCACTACGAGCCGACCGCGTTCGAGAAGGGTCTCGCCCTGCGTTTCCGCGGCGGCAAGCACTTCGGCTACGCCGACCCGCTGCTGCTCGACCGCGTGGTGCGCAACCTGTTGTCCAATGCGATCCGCTACACCAACGACGGCGGCATCGTGGTGGGTGCGCGCCAGCGCGGCGACAAGCTGCGCTTCGAGGTCTGGGATACCGGGCTGGGCATCCGTCCGCACGAGCAGAATCGCATCTTCGAGGAGTTCTACCAGGTCTCCAACGACGCGCCGCCGCTCGATCCGACGCAGCGCAAGGGCCTGGGCCTGGGGCTGGCGATCGTGCGCCGCCTCGCGCGCTTGCTCGACGCGCCGCTGCGGCTGCGCTCGGTGCCCGGCCGCGGCACGATGTTCTCGATCGAGATCCCCCTGGGCCAGCGCCCGAAGCCGAGCGAGCCATCGGTGCCGCAGCGCACGGCCATCGGGCTGACGCTGGACCGGCGCCTGATCGTCATCGTCGAGGATGACCAGGCGGTGCTGGGCGGCCTGCAGGTGCTGCTCAAGAGCTGGGGCGCTGACGTGATCGCGTTCGCCTCGTTCGCCGCCGCGGCCGACTGGGCCGGACCCGCCGCCGCGCGCAAGCTGATCCAGCCCGACCTGCTGATCGTCGACTTCCGCCTGGAGAGCGGCCACACGGGCCTGGAGGTGATCGAGTTGATGCGCGGCGCCTTCGGCAGCGCGCTGCCGGCGGTGATCGTCACCGGCAGCCTGATGTCCAACCAGGAAGGCGAGGCGCACGCGCACGACTTCCACCTGCTCCTGAAGCCGGTCGTTCCCACCAAGCTGCGCGCGATGATCGCGTTCAAGCTCGGCCAACGTTGACGCTTCCTGCCGAGGAAACCATGAGCGCCATTCCCGACACGACTCCGCGCGCGATGCGCATCGACGGCCCCCTGTCGGCGCGCGCCGTGCTCGATCACTTCAACGAGAAGGGGCGAGGCCTGCTGGGGCTCGGGCAGGAGGACGTCGCGGTGCGCATCGCGCAACTGCTCGCCCACGAGGCCGACCTGAGCGCCGCCTGGGGCGGCCTGCCCGGCACCGACCATCCGCGCCACTGGCAGGCCGCCGTCGGCGACGAAGCGGCGATGAGCGACAAGCGCTCCGAGCACCGCCGGCTCGACGTGCACCTGCCGCTGTGGTGGGCGCTGCCGCTGGCCGTGCGCGACCGCCAGCCGCAGCGCGTCACGCTGCCGCTGGGCGCCAACCGCGAGGCGCTCTGTGCGCTGATCCGCCGCAACATGCCCAGCGCGTGGTGGAACAGCACGGTGCACGTGAGTCTCGACATCGAGACCCGCGTGTACTGGGGCGCGCGCGGTGCGGTGCACCCGCACGCCGCCGCGCGTCACGCGTGCGCGCATCGCGGCGACGCGGGCAGTCCGTCGTTGAAGCTGATGACGCTGGAGAGCGGCCGGGCCGTCGAGACCGCGCTGCCGGACCGCCAGGTCGATCCGGACGTCGTGCTGAAGGTGCATCCGGGCGTCGGCTGGCTCGTCGCCGTGCCGCTGCTGCGCTTCGAGCGCGAGCTGACCTCGGCAGAGCGCCTGCAGCAGAAGGTGACGCTGTGGTGGCGGCGCATGCGGGGCAAGTTGGGCAGTCCCGCGCAGCGCGATCGCGATCCGACCTTCGCGGCGCGCCTGAAGGCGGACGAAGCCTGGTGGGCCGAGCAACTGGGGGTGGCCACGGATGCCTCGCGCACGCTTGCGCACGAGGCCAGGGTGGGCGGGTCGCTGCGGCCGGCGAGCCGCATCGCCGCGCAGTCGTCGGCGCTGCGCACGCAGGCGCAGGTCATCGTGATCCACGGCGGCCTCAGCTCTGCGCGCAGCGGCTTCGAGGCCGCCCTCAACACGAAGGCCCGCGCCGTCGCGAAGGCGATCGAGGCCGGGCAGCCCGCGGTGCCGGGTCCGATCGACATCAAGATCGACGTGGGCCATGCGCCCGCGGCGGGCGTGCCAAGAGCCCGCGAGCTGTCGCTGGTGGCGACCGCGGCCGCGTTCGATACTGCTGCGCTGTCCAACGCGCCGCCGCCGGCGCCGAGTGCCGCGCATGTCTGGCCGGGACTGCCGACACTCGACGAGCGTGCCACCTGGCGCTTCGAACACGATACGTTCCTGGGCATCGCGCGGAACGTGGCCCACCTGGTCGCCGCGGTGCGCAAGCACTGCGTCGCCAACAGCCCGGCCGACGCCCGGCGCCACATCGTGCTGATCGCCCACTCGCGTGGCGGCAACGTCGCGCGCTTCGCGCTGATGGCGCTGCGCAAGGCGTTCGGCAAGCAGGGGTGGACGTTCGCGGCCGTCACGCTCGGCAGCCCGCACCTGGGCACGCACGTGTTCGAGCGCGTGGGCCACCGCTGGCACGGCCTGGCGACCGCGGTGGGCGGCCTGCGCCATCTCGGCGCGCCGTGGATGAACCGCGACACCCTCGCCGAGCTCATCAACCTCGAGCGCGGCCTGGCCTACGACGTGCCGCCCGGTTTCCACGACGTGGAGCCCGCGGGCGTCGACCGCATGATGCGCGGACGGCCAGCCACCGAGCTGCCCGAGGGCATGTGGCTCGTCGGTTCGCACTGGGGCCCGGGTTCGGGCGTGGAGGAGAAGACCTGGGACTGGCTGTTCGAGGACGTGATGGGCGCCGAGGAAGAAGGCGACGGCCTGGTGCGACGGCTCTCCGCCCTCGGTGGCCGCGCAGCCGAGAACGATGCGATGCGCATGTCGCCGGCCATGTGCCCGGTGCAGTTCGACGCTTCCCCGGTGTTCCACACGCACTACCTCGTGCACGAGCAGACGCGCTCGCAGATCGCGCGCATGCTCTCGAGCGCCTTGCGCAACGGATCGACCGGCGATGACGCTTCTCCCGTTGCTCACAAGGAAGCGGCATGAACCCGAACGCCGCGCGCACCACGCGCCTGGTCCTGCTGGCCGGCATCGCCGGGGCGACCTGCGACATCGTCTACGCGATCCTGTACTACGGCTGGAAGGGCGTGTCCGCCGTGCGCATCCTGCAGACGGTCGCCAGCGGCCTGCTGGGCAAGGCGGCGTATGACGGCGGCTGGCCGGTGGCCGCGCTGGGTCTCGCGTGCCACTACGCGATCGTGATCGTCGCGGCGGCGCTGTTCTACGCGGTCGCACGTCGCTGGGCCTGGCTGCACGAGGAGCCGATCACCGCCGGCCTGGCCTACGGCGTCGCGATCTACGGCTTCATGAACTTCGTCGTGCTGCCGCTGTCGGCCTACCCGTATCCGCTGCGGTTTCCGCTGCTGACCACGGCCACCGGGCTGCTGGTGCACATGGTCGGGGTGGGGCTGTCGATCTCGCTGATCACGCGGCGCGCGCATTCGGCGGCTTAGGGTCGGATACGGGGCGATGGGGCCGGTGACCAGCGCTCCTTGAGACCAAGCATGAAGTCGGGGGGCATCTTCGGCCAGTTGCGGTCGATCACGAACTTCGGCTTTGCGGCTTGCTAAAGGAGATCGATGTCTGTGCTCCGTGCCGCTGCAACAACGCCGGTCTCGGCAGGCGGTGTCCGCCGCTTCGTGGATTTGAGTGAGGGAAGAACATGCGGGGCTTCGAACGGATCGCCATCATTGTTTTCTTGACCGTGCTGACGAGTACCGGAACCGGCGTGAGCGCGGCAGCGCAGCAAGAGGAGTGGCCAACGCAAGGCTGGCGCCGCTCTTCACCCGAAGCGCAAGGGATGGACTCGAATATCCTCGCCGAAGCATTCGACGAGATTCGCCGGCGCCAGATCGCCATTCATAGCCTGACGATCGTCCGCGACGGGTACCTCGTGCTGGATGCGTACTTCTGGCCGTTTCAGGACAAGCTCCTGCACGACATGGCGTCGGTAACCAAGAGCGTCACCTCCACACTCGTTGGCGTCGCCATCGGACAGCACAAGGTGAACGGCGTGACACAGCCGGTGACGGAGGTTTTGGGCGCGCCGACCACCGTCAACCTCGATTCGCGCAAGAAGCGCTTGACGGTGGAGCACTTGCTCACGATGACATCCGGGCTCGACTGCCACCAGCAGCAGGGGGAGATCACCCTCACCCAGATGAGGGGGAGTCCGGACTGGATCGGATTCATGCTCGACCTCCCGATGGTGGCCGAGCCCGGCGGCGTCTACGAGTACTGCTCCGGCGGTATGCACTTGCTCTCCGGGATCATCACTAAAGCGACCGGCGTGAGCGCGCTCGACTTCGCTCGGCGCACGTTGTTTGCTCCCCTCGGTATCGGCGACTCCGCGTGGCCGTCCGACGCCCAGGGTATTTCCCACGGCTGGGGCGACTTGCACCTTCAGCCTCGCGACATGGCGAAGATCGGTTATCTCTGGCTTCGAGGTGGCCGATGGGAGAATCGGCAACTCGTTCCGGCAGACTGGATGCGAGCCGCAGTCCAGGTGCACTCTCACCCAGGGCCCAGTCCTGGACCGGGGTACGGCTATGGTCTCTGGATCTATCCCGACAGGATCCCGCCGATATTCGAAGGACTCGGCCGAGGCGGGCAGCGCATAAGCGTCGTGCCAGCGAAAAACCTCGTCGTCGTGTTCACTGGTGGAGAGTTCGAACCGGGCGACATCGGCCAGTTCATCGGCCGCGCAATCAAATCTGACCGCGCGTTGCCCGAGAACTCGGCAGGCGCGGCGCGGCTCGCGACTGCCGTACGGGCTGCGACGGAGCCGCCGGCTGCGCGACCAGTCACTACCGCGCCGCCGCAGGCAGAGATGATCTCGGGCCGCACCTACGCGCTCGACGCGAATCCTTTCGACCTCAGGTCGTTCTCGCTCACCTTTTCGGGGGGTGCAACGGCCGAGCTCCAGTTGGAACTGGTCGACCGGCTTGACAGACCCCGACCGGTTGGCTTGGACGGCGTCCCCCGCGTTTCGCCTGATGGACGATTCGGATTGCCGGTCGCAGCAAGTGGTGCCTGGGAGAGTGACAGCACGTTCGTCCTGGACTACAACGAGGTGGGGAACATCACCAACCGCCGCTTCCGCCTGACCTTTGTCGATAAAGGGGCCTCCGTGGAACTCACTGATAGGTCCGAGCCGCTGGTCACGGCGCGGTACCGCGGACGCGCACAGTAGTTGGCGGGCAGGTGGCAATGCGTCCTTGAATGCCTGCCGACTTATGGCGACGCGCCAGACGATGCCAGCGTGCCAGCAATGCCGTCAACCCCCACTTGATGAGACCTGGGCGGAGTGCCTGGCTAAATCAAAGGCGCATGCAGAGGCCGTCGCTGCGAATCGACGGCTTCCCCCGAAGTAGCAACAGACGGCCAGAAGCGGTCGTTCCAACGAGTCCGCCATGGGGTACTTCCACAAGCGGTTTTCGATGCAGTTGCTGTGGTTTGCGAAGTGCGGCAAGTTCCCGGCACATCGCGTGCGCGCAGGCGTCCTTGCCGCATCGCTGCCGGTCAAGTTCGGCATTGCCTGGCACTCAATTTGACAGCCACGTGACACGTCACAAAGATGACACCGCGAGTCGCGAAGATGCGCAGATGAACGATCTGCACGCGCCCTCACTCCGAATTGCAGTTGTCGTCCCCCGGGTCTTGGTACTGCCCTGCTTGTTGGCTGTCTGTGCCTTCGCTGGGGCGGCTGCGCTTCCCGACGTTCCGTCGTTGGAGGCCACCCCCCTGTCCTTCGCCGACTTCTTCAAGCACCCGGTCGGGCCTCGCGGGCTGGAGCCTGGCGCGCGCCTGCTCGCACTCGCCGGGGAGCGCGTCGAGATCGCCGGGTACCTTGTCCGGCGCAGCGACCCATCCGGGCCCCTGATCGTTGCGCCGGTGCCCGTGGTCATCGGCGATGAGGACGAGAGCTTTGCCGATGACCTGCCAGCCGGTGTCGCGTACCTTCATCCGGTTGACGCTCGCACGGCCGCGGTCCTGCAGGGCTGCCGCGGTGTTCTGCGGGTGCGCGGGCGGCTCGACATCGGCCGCATGGCCGAGGACGACGGACGCCAATCGTTCGTCCGCCTGCATGCCGATGCCGCTCAGTGCGCCAGGACACCTGAGCGCTGAGCCCTCCGCGCCCCGTTTCTCGTCATCGTTGCTTCCATCGAGAGGTCTGAAAACCATGCTCCCCACGTCTTGCTTCGTTCCCGCGGTCGTGCGCGCCGCTTCGCTGGTGGGGCTGGCCGCCGCCCTGAATGGCGCCGTCGCAGCGCCGAGCGTCAGCCGTCTCACGCCGCCGAGCGAGCTGTTCTCCTCGAACAACCCCAACCCTCCGGTGATTGCCCGTTTCCTGCCGGGACAGCGCTTTGACCTTCAAGCGACCGTCCGGCTCGACCCCGGCGCGACGCTCAAGAGCTTCGTGTTTCTCGTCGACGGCATCGAAACGCATCCAGCGGCGGCTACGACAAGCATCCTCGCGAGCGGGCTCTCGCTGCCGAAGGACGTCAACGCGGCGGTGGTTTCCCAGCGTGCCTACTCGAACGTCAGGCCTGGCGTCCACACGCTCGTCGTGCACGCGACGCAGAGTGACGGCCAGACCGTCAGCGCCACCGGCAACTTCGAGGTTGTCTCTCTCGGGCGCGAGGCGCAGCCCGCGAAGAACATCATCATCCTGCTGGGCGACGGCATGGGCGCCGCCCATCGCACCGCCGCGCGCATCATCGGTCGCGGCTACGCGCAAGGAAAGCCAATGGGCCGGCTCGCGATGGACGCGTTCCCGTACACCGGCATGGTGATGACCTCGTCGCTCGACGCGATCGTCACCGACTCGTCGCCAGGCATGTCTAATTACGTGACCGGCAACAAGGCGGCCAACAACCAGGAAGGTGTCTGGCCCGACGATACCGTCGACGCGTTCGACAATCCGCGCGTCGAGTACCTGACCGAGTTCCTGCATCGCACGCAGGGCAAGGCGCTGGGCATCGTGACGACCGCAGACGTCTTCGACGCGACACCCGCGGCAATGGCCGTGCACACGAGCAATCGCGGCTTCGGCACCGGTATCGTCGACCAATTCCTCGATGACCGCCGTCTCAGCGGCCTGAGCGTGCTGATGGGCGGAGGCCGCAAGTGGTTCCTGCCGAACGGCGACGCGCTCAAGGCCGACGGTTCGCGAGAAGGGCAGCCGATGAACGGTTCGCAGCGCGACTCGCGCAGCGACTACGAGTTGCCTGGCGACCTCGTCGCCGGCTGGGATGCCGCCCCGGGCAAGAAGGACCCGGCGCGCGACCTGATCAGCGACTTCGGACACGCAGGCTACCTCTATGCGTCCGACCGGACGACGCTGCTCGCGCAAGCGCCGCAGGCCGACAAGATGCTCGGCCTGTTCGCGTACTCCAACATGAACGTTGCTTTCGACAAGATCGGCCATCGCCGTCAGTCCTCGACGATTGTCGAGGACTACGGATTTCCCGACCAGCCGATGCTCGACGAGATGGCCAAGGCGGCACTGGAGGTGTTGGCGAAGAACAAGCGCGGTTTCATCGCAATGATCGAAGGTGCGTCGATCGACAAGCAGGCGCACCTGATGGACACCGACCGCTGGCTGCTCGAGATGATCGAGTTCGACCGAACAGTCCAGGTCGCGAGGGATTTTGCCGACAAGCACCCCGATACGATCGTCATCGTCACGGCCGACCACGAATGCTCCGGCGCCGCAATCATCGGGGCCTCGACCAAGCCCGTCTCCGCGTTGCGGGATGCGACCGCCAAGCCCGGTGCGGCCGAGCAGCGGGACAAGATCGTCGGCGTCTATCAGGCCGCGAAGTTCCCGAAGTACAAGATCCTCGACGACGGCTATCCGGAGACGACCGATGTGGACTACAAGATGCTGATCGGCTATGGCGCGAACGCCGACCGTTATGAGACCTGGCTGTCTAACGTCACCCCGACCCGCGACGCCCAGCAGCCGTTCGGGACCCAGGGGACACTGGGCACCTACCCGGCCGATCCGGCCGTACGCAACAAGGACACAGGCTTCCTCGTGACCGGACAGGTTCCCGGCGATCAGGCGGTGCACACCGCGACTGACGTGCCGCTCTCCGCCTATGGCCGCGGCGCGCAAGCGTTCACCGGCGTGATGGACAACACCGAGGTGTTCTTCAAGCTGGCGCACATAGTCGGTGTGCGCTGATCACGGTGGCCGCCGGCACCGAAGTCGCATGTCGGCCATGACCGGTACTGCGCGAACGTCGGCTCCCGGGAATCAAGACTGGAGCCGGCGGATCGTCTTGGGGCAGACGCGGGCGTCAGGTTCTGATGTGCGGCAAGCCGGCATGAACTTGCTTGCAGCTCAATGAACCCGCAGCACCTCAAACTGCTGTCGGATTGGAGCGACCTGTAGCGACACCTCATCACCCTCGCATTTACCCAGCATGGCCTTGCCCAAAGGGGCTTCGCTGCTGATGACCTGGACGAGCTGAGCGCCGCTGACCAACTTCATGCTGCCCCCATCCGGGCCGAGAAAGAGCTGTTGCTGCTTGTCGTCGGAATCGACCAGGCAGACCAGCGCGCCGAGCTGTATTCCTTTGCTGGCGTCGTAGGGGCGCGGGCGGAATTGGCGCCAATTGGCCATCGCCTGGCGGATGGCTTCGGCGCGACGAGCTTGGCCGGTGGCCAGGTAGGCGGCTTCGAGTCCCAATGTGTCGTATTTGTTTTCGGCGATGTTTTCTTCGTGAGTCGCCGTCTCATGGGCCGCCCGCACTGCCTGTTCGGCTTGCAGCAGGTCCTCGGCGAGCCGTTCCAGCACCTGCTGCTGCAACAAGAATTTATCCATGATGAAAGGTAGGCATCTCGAACAAGCGGGGGGCAGGTCTTGATTATGAAGGGCTCCACCAGCCTTCGACGCTTGTAGTTTCCGGCACCCGGGGTCCGAAATGCGCACCCGCCGGCTGGGCAGGCCTGCACCGCACTAGCGTTCAGGCGAGCGCACCGCGAGTGGTGCATGCCCATGTGGACGAAGCCGCCCCAGTAGGTGCAACGCCGGCAGGCTCTGGAAACGTCGAGTGGATTTCGCTCTGCTGAGACGCGCGATCTGCTTTTCCAGGGACTGAACACGGCGCTTAAAACTAGCGATCTCGGCACGATGCGCCGCGGCGACCTTCTTGAGGCTACGGGACGACGCGAACGCCGGCGAGCACTTGAACGGGAATGCCGTCGCAGCCTACCTCCCCCACGCTGACTGCGACGCTCAACCGTCGAGTTGCGTCATCAAAGTAAATGTGGACTCGCGAAACCTCTTGCGGCATCCTGCCGCAAGCGCGCTCCAGGAGACTCGGAATGGCGACGTCGAAGATTGTCCTGCTTGGCGATCTGGCATTGCACACGATGATCGTGCGCAATCGTAATGCCGTCGAATCGTCAGTCCATCCCTTCAAGGGCATCAGGCGCCCCGCCACCGAGCCATTGCTGGTGGCCATGATCCTGAAGGCACTGGAAGACGTCGGTGTCAATCCCGCGGAGAGCGACATCTTCTGCCCCCGACACGTTGCCGGAGCCGACATTGCCGATCTGTGCGGCGAACTGATCAGCGTGCTGGACAGCTTTCCCGAACGTTCCTCGTCGCGCAAGGAGCGTGATCGCGTGAGGGTCAAGGCCGGCTACTTCATCGCGCCAGCAGAAGTTGATCCGAAGAAGAACAAGACGTTCGAACAACTCTGCCGGGAGGCCCTGGGTAAGCTGCTCCAGGATGCATGCGTCGCCGACCTGTCGACGGACAACCCGAACCTTTTGGTTCTCTATGACCATGGATCGTTCCTGCGAACGGCCCTCAAAGGCAACCCTGGCGTGCTGTCGTCCCTCGTCGCGAAGTCGCGCGGAGGGGTGATCGTGGGCATCAACAGCGACCTGTCCCGCTTGGAGTGGCTGGAGGATGCGCTGACCCCCGTGGCCAGGGAGTGCGATCCCGGCGTGGTGATCCAAATCACGGCGGACGGGCTGCGCAAGGCCGGGGTGAAGATTACCAAGTACGGCACGTTTGAGGAGACGATTGCTGACATCTTCCACCATTGCGAACTCAAGACAGGGCCGTTGGCACCCCTGTTGCGGCTCGCCGATCACCTCGTCATCGTGTTTAGCGAGACGGGTGGCCTGCACCTGCATCGACGGGGCGGCGCCCTCGAGGGCTCGCTGCACTTCTGCCCCAATTTCGACCGCATCGCGCAGTCCGACCCCAGGACCTATGGCTCGGTGCCGGGCAAGTTCTCAATCTTCCTGGTAGCGCTCGTGAAGGCGCTGCATCATGCGGCGCGCTCGGGCCACCCGGTCGACTTCGGCGGCGCCGTGGCGCTGGCGACGGTCGCCTACAACCATCACTTCGGTGAAGGCCTCGGCCCTGCGGGAAAGGTCGATACTGCGGACTTCGACCCCTTCGCCGCCTTCGAGAAGGCGCTATCCAAGGAGAACTGCAAGGACTTCGCCGAGCGCGTCGGGGACACGAAGAAGCGGCATCTGCTCGTGTCGTCCATTGAAATGAAGAGCTCGGATCCGCAGTCGCGAAAGCGTGCAGCGTCGCTGCTCGCCGCAAATGATTTTGATCAGAGGTTGCGAGATATCGTCTGCGTTGGGCCGGATGCCGTCCTGGTGCAAGAGGCCGAAGACTGGGCCGCCATGAATCCCAAGGCGCTGCCGTTCTTTCCGAAGAATCTCATCACGGTGCCGTACGCGACGATCGGCAGGTTGACGTTGCTGGACGACACGGAGATCGCGAAGTACTACAACCTGGCGAAGGTGATCCGCAAATACCTCGAGTCACCGGACTGGAAGACGCCACTGTCGATCGCTGTCTTCGGTCGTCCAGGAACCGGCAAGTCGTTTGGGGTCAAGCAGATCCTCGACGCGGTCGACCCGGGCCGCAAGGGTGACCCGCTGACCTTCAATCTGGCACAGTTCGACGCCGTGGATCAACTCACAGAGGCGTTCCACCTGATCCAGGATCGCGCCTTGGCGAACGACGAGATTCCATTGGCGATCTTCGATGAGTTCGACGCCTACTTCCACACGCCCTATGGGTGGCTCAAGTATTTCCTTGCTCCAATGCAAGACGGCGTATTCCGCGGCCAGAGCGGCGACTACAAGGTCGGTCGGGCGATCTTTCTCTTTGCCGGAGGCAGCGCCGACAGTCACAAGAAGTTTTGCGAGCCGCTGCAACTCCTGACGGCGCCGGCCGACGAGGCGGGCGAGAAGGACAAGAACGTCGACCCGAAAGGCATGGACGGCGACAACAACCTCGTCGACCGAACGATCAACGGCATGACGGACGCGGACGTGCGCAGATTCAAGCTGTCCGACTTCAACAGCCGACTGAGGGGCTTCCTGGACATCACGGACATCAGTCCCCTCGAGTCAGAAGCCGAGCTGGGCAAGATGACGCAAGTGCGGCGTGCGGTGATCCTGCGTTCCCTTCTCGAGCAGCACGCGCAGCCCATCTTCGTCACCCACGCGGACGGGGTCCGGCGGGCCCGCATCCACGAGAAGGTGATCGACGCGTTTCTCGGGCTGAGAAGCTACACCAACGGTGTTCGCTCAATGGAGGCGCTGATCCAGATGAGCCAATGGATCGGCGGCGAGTTCGTGCCGGCGTCCCTGCCAGCGGATGAATTGTTGAAGGCACATACTGCTGGCGCGACGTTCATCGCGGTGGCATGAGGAAGGGTGATCTCGGCTTGAGCGTGCGTTGGCGCTACTTGTCGTTCCGTGAACTCGCCGCCTACCGCTGAGCGGCCTGGTCGCGGGCGCCGAAGACTCAGTTCGGCCAGCAGCGGTCCTTCGCGTATGACTGCTATAAGGTAGGCCCATGAGCGCGAAATATCACTTCAGCTACCAGCCCGACTGGCGCGCAGCGCCGGTTGCATTCTGGGTTCATCGCCCGGTGGATGGCTCCGACGCCTTCGATCCTCCTGTTCCGCCTGCCATCCCGCACAAGGGGTTCGCTTTCCTGCATGTGGGGTTCGACGCAGCCGAACTTTGCTTCAGCGCCCCGGCCCAACTCGATCATTTCATCGACGTTCTGTCGAAGAAGCCGCTCCCAACATCGCGCGCCCTGTCGTCGCAACGCGGCCTGCCTGTCGGCCCCAATGGCCATTGGCTCAGCCGCCTGCCCGCTACGCTAAAGTCTCCGCGCAATCGTATGCGGTTCGTCGAGTCGCTGAAGGCGATCAGGGCGAGTGTCGTTGCGCCAGGCGGCGGGGTCTCGTTCAGGGTCCCGGCAGCGGCGTGACCCTTGATTCCGAAACCGGCCAGGTGCAGTCGTTCATCGCCGTCGGCATTGGAGGCACCCAGCGCTCCGTCACATTGGCGAGTTGTAGACTTCAAAGATGCCTGACGTTCTCGCGTCGCGCGATGCCTGTCCGTCTTGCGGGAAGACCGTTGCTGTGCGGCCCAAGCTGCTCTTGATCGACGAGGCCTGGGTTGCTGAGCCGGGAAAGGATCCTCGGCTCGCGCATTTTGCGGATCTCCGCGTCGACGACGTCAAGCCTGAGCTACTCAGCGACCGCCCGCTTGAGCAGTTCATGGAAGGGCTGTACTGCGATGCTTGCGGTCGCGGCTTCGTTGCCGAGGACTCTTTGATGGCCAGCAGTCGCAAGTTGCTCCCGCGTCGTCCTCCGATTCCGCCCGCCGAGTGACCGCCGGATGGACGCAGTTCGGCCACCGGCAGCCTTTAACCGGCGTCGGCTTTGATGCTGACTACCGAGCAAGCAAAGGTGCACTGCCACATGATCAATTCAGCTGAGGAATTCGTTCGGTTGAGAACCAGCGCGGATACTGAGGAGTACCGCAGGGCCGCGAACGATGAGGCGACGATTGAGGTGTGGCAAGACGTGATCCGGAGATTTCCGGACATGAAGCGATGGGTGATCCACAACAAGCAGATTCAGCTCGACGTATTGGCGGCGATGGCCAGCGACCCGTCGGCGTCCGTCCGTTCATGCGTTGCCGACAAGCGCAAGCTTGGAGCTCAACTTTTCGACGCCCTGTCTCGAGATGCAGACGAAGGCGTGCGGGCCAGGATTGCTTGGAACCAAAAGGTTCCCGTCGAGATTCTGCAAAGGCTCATGGGGGACGAAGCCGAGTTGGTTCGGCAGGCTGCTGCGGCACATCTAG
>Ga0307516_10001104_pt1 | contig 37669 bp, 47 predicted proteins | sample 19_EM_MG_FD_203310 | JGI IMG/M metagenome (GOLD analysis project Ga0307516, IMG submission 203310) | Populus trichocarpa ectomycorrhiza microbial communities from riparian zone in the Pacific Northwest, United States - 19_EM | ecosystem: Host-associated > Plants > Roots > Unclassified | place... | reverse complement strand
GGAGGGGAATCGGAGCAGGAAGAGGAAGAAGAGGGTGAGGACTTGGGGCGGGAGGAGGACGAGGAATAGGGATGTAGGGGCGAGTTTCTTTTCCTGTTGTCCGTCCTTTCAGTCCTTCTTTTGTCTTCCCTTTGTCTTTTCTTATGTCTTTTGAAGCGGGGATAGGCCAGGTGGGTGCAGGGAGGGTTACCGCGTGCCACCTGCGGACTGCAGTGTTCTCCATAGTCCGGTCCGGACGGGATATTGGCAGTCTCATCCAAGCTCATGATGTGTGGAGGACGGTACTGAGATAGCCCGTCCAGTCTGTGATTGGGGGAGGACGGGGACCGTCCTCGTCCACGCTATGGGACGGACGGCAGTAGTATTGTTGTGTGATATTTCGCATAATTGCATCCGGTGAGTGGGGATTTCCCTGAATCTTGCTCCGACGGAGTCTCGCACCCCCACTGCAACCAGATAGTGCAGCTTCTGCCGAACTCCCGCTAGAAATGGTGGCTTTATTGATGAGATAACTCAAATCTAGCTGGGTTCTGGAAATATCACCATTTTTGCGGTGTCTTGGAGGTCGACCGCCGTCGGTCCCAGTCCAGAGGTTGGACGGACGGTGTAAATCGCATCTAGTCCCGTCCGAGGTCAAGGACGGACGGAATGGAATAGTCCGTCCCGCCCCAGCCATGAACAGACTGGAGACATACAGTTCAGTCCCGTCCGAGGGCCCAGGACGGACGGACTGGACTATGGAGAACACTGGCGTACTGTCTGAAGTCGAGGCGGACGGTGAACGGGAACGACCTGTAAATTATATCGCCATGTCCCGGTAGGGTCGTATGAATTAATGAACCGCCATCGCCACCACCACAACGGCGCCCCCGGCAGTGCCCGCACCGAACCCAGACACGGTGCACCTCTTCGAGGATTGCCCTCACTGGAAGCGCCGGCAGAAGATCCTGTGGGAGGAGGTGCGAAGGGACACCGAGAGGGGCAAGGATCGTTTCAAAATTCGGGACCTCTTCGCGAACGAGAAGTGCAGCCAGGCGGCCCTGGACTTCCTCTCCACCATGGATGTGGGGAGGCCAGTACCGGACCCGGCTGAGGAAGACCCCCAGAGCGACGCGTCGCAGCGGAAGGTCTGGGAGCGAGAAGAGAGGGAAGAGGAGAGCAAGCAGGAGGCCGAGGAGGTAGGGGGTTGGGGTTGAGGAACAGCAGTTCTTCCCCACATTCTCCTCCATGGCATCGGTTGAAGAGGATCGAGGATGCAGTTTTCTTGTCTTTCCTTTCGTCTTTCCTTTCGTCTCTCCTCTATTGTTTCCTTGGTGTGCTCTACATTCCCGGGACAGAATAGGGCGGAGGGCAGAAGGAGCCACAACGAACCGCAAGGACAGTGGACAGGAAACGGAAAAAGCGTGTACAGCGCCATTATCTATAGGTCGCATGCGATTCATGAGTAAACAAAAAAAAATCACAATGGTGCCCCAAGAATAAAATTGATGAACTGCGCAGCGCCAGTCATCGTGCTCCTACCAAAAGCTCAGCCAATGGCTATCGAAAAATCTGCCCCCAAAAGGCAAAGAAGCCATCCAGCTTGCAGGATGGCCTTCCCAAACTCAATTCGTATCCAGTCAATCCCGCCAGACAAAGGTGGGTGTCGCCGCAAGAATGAGGCAGTAGATTGTTATTGATTTCTATGTACGCAGTAACTGGCTGGGTATGTATACGCATAGGTGGGCTCGCCAATCCACTGTCTTTGCACCTGGCACAACTAAGACTAGAGGAGTGAATAGCTCTTCGCCGGCCATTCGTCTTTGTGCGGAAATTATGTGCATGTGGATCGTACATCAGAAAGCTCTATGAACCAAGCACACACGCAGATCGCATCACACGGGAAATGCAGCGTATGAGAAACCAGTACGTCATTGCCAAAATTAACGCCATCCGATAATTGAGCCATTACATGCACGTCCGTTGTCCTCGTATGAATTCCTTGATGCTCCCATGGCCCAATTCAATGCAATGCTCCCACCAACAAAAGAAAGATGTACCCCTCCTCTGCCGCCCCTCTCTCTCCGTCGTCGTCATGACGTTGTCTGCAGCAGACCTCGCGGCTAATACGAGGAGCACCCGGCATTCGCGGGGTAGTCGCAGACCCAGGTGCGTGGGGAGAAGTGCAACCCCTGGGGACAGTGGAACTTGACGGGGCCGGAGTGGTCGCAGATGTAGAAGACGTTGCAGTCGGCAGTGTCAGACAAGAACGTGGTTGGGCTGTGGTCGGTGACGTACGGGCACGATCCCGAGGGTCCGCCGGAGCGAGCTTCGACAGGCTTCTCCGGGACAGCGCCGGCGGCAGCCGTGGCGGCGAGGGAGACGATGATCGGGAGGATGGACATGAACTGCATCTTGCTGGTTGGGTGGAAGGAGATGGGAAGAAGATTGTTTGGGTGTTGGATGTTTGGATGTGAATTGGATGTGGATGCAGATGGGGATGAGGATGAGGACGACAGACGAGAGAGGAAAGACCGCCTTTATATCACGGTCCTGCGCCGTCGCCGTGGGGGCTGAAGCCTCGCATCCCAGCTCCAAGAAACCAGACTCCCGCGGGAGCAGAAGTCCGCAGACCTGACCTAGTGTGGGCTGTGATACTCTATGCCATGTACTTTACACAGCCTCGATGCTGACGTTGAATTGGCCCATTAACGCTGCAGTACCACAACACCTGGTAGACGATAATAGTTCGCTCGGATTAGTAGCAGTTGGCCTAAGCACTAAATACATCACTTACTACTAATAAGTAGCAGGGATGACATGATGGCAAGACTGCAGCCAGGACTGAGTGTGGGGCAACTTACTCGCCGCGCTGGAGCTCCGAGCCAAAAGGCAGCAGATGCTACTTTAACAAGATGTGCTGCGATGCTAGAAACATCCCAGCATGTACCCACAGAATATCACTCATCCGAGTGATTAGTAATGAATGGAAAATATCACCCAAGTGGAGGGTTTTTTTTTTGTTTAATCATACTCGCATTCGACCTATATAGATCATGGCGGCGTACATTTTTGCCCAGTTTTCTTGTCCGCAGTCCGTACGGTGACGGCTCGTTGCAGGCTCCCCCTTTGCCCTCCGCCCAGGGCTGTCCCAAGAAAGAGTAGATGCGCCCAAGGAAATTAACAAAGGGAAGAACAAAAGAAAAACGCCATCCGTCCCCTACTCCTCGCCTTCAGATGCCATGAATGAGGGGTGGGAAGGAACAGCGGGAGTTCCTCCCCCTCCTCCTCCACAGCCCCCGGCGTCTCCGCCTCTTCCCCCCGGGCCTCCAGCCGTTCCCGCCGCTCCCGGAGCTCCCACTCGGACACCTCACTCCCGGCGTCGCCTCCTCCTTCCAGCGGCACCCAAGTGGGGTTTGAGTCTTCATAGGGATGGATCTGGCCAAGAACGCACGATGCCGGTTCCCTGTCGCCACCGCGCGCTTGTCTCCCTGCGCATCTTGAGCCGGTAAAGCATACCTATATACGTACTTGGTCATAGCTTTCTCGTCTAGACTCCCTGCAGTCAACTCACATGGGGCTACGTCGATGCAGATTTGCACGCAGGACGATTACATTTAAGAGAGATTCGGTAATATCAGATTTGTAAAGCAGTCCCTTACTCGACTACGAATATCCTCTCCTCCTCTTCCTCCTCTCTTTCCAATGAAGGATCTGGTCAACGAGATACAATTTGGTACATATTCTGTCTGCCCTGAAATCAAAAAAAAAAAATGAAAAAAAAAGGTACCAAAAGAGAGGAATCCCTCAGTGCAGCCATAACTACCGGGGCGATATTAAAAGTCCGTATTTCCAACCACAAAACGAGCGCTGGTACGTAGAATACAAGAAAAAAAAACTACAGGGAGCGTCCCCTAAAGCCTCGACCGCGACTTCCCAGCAGGCACCGCTGCGGTGCCTGCCGTCGTCGTCGCCGTCGTCGCCGCTGTCATTCCGGTCCTCCTCTTGATCTCCTTCCCCTCCTCGGCCAGCCGTCGACACTCCGCCTCGACGGCAAACACAGCACTCTGGAGTTCCAATATATAATCCCTCGTCTTCTTCAGTATATTAGCCTTACTCTCCTGCTGATCTCTGCAAGCCGGGACCAGCTGAAAGAGCGCGTCCATACCGCTCTTGATATTTTCCCGACGCTTTTTTTCGGACTCTAGGTGGTTCCGTCGGCGTTTCTCGTGCTTGGACAGCTTCTCGTCGTGATGGTTCTGCATATGGTGGTGGCGGCCGTGGTCGTGGTGGTGGTGGTGCGATGCGTGCGAAGGTGCGTGAATGTTGCCTGGATACACGCTCGGCAGGAGTGGCGCGTAGCCGGGCTTGCCGATACGGTCGTGTGTGTATCGGAGAACATCGCGGTTACCGTTGGCAATGCTGAAGCTGCCCCTGTTGCCGTTGCTGGGGCTGCTCTTGCGGGCCGGTAGCGGCGGTGTGATGGCGGACGAGGCGGAGTAGTAGATCCGGTTGGTGAGGGAGGGGCACCTCGTCGTCCGGGGCGAGATGGGACTCGGCATCGAGTAGCTGCTACTTGTGGGGGTGCCGGAGTCGGCTTCGAGGGCTTCGAAGCTTGGTGGGGCACTGTGGGCAGGTGCCCGCTTAGGCATGAAGAGGTGGTGGCCTTGGTGGTTATGGTGATGCTGGTAGGATTCGAAGGGACTGGACATGTCCGCTGAGGGCTTTTGAGGATGTGTGGGCGCCTCCTGTGACGGCATGCCTTGAATAAGGATGGACAGCGACCTAGTGAGACACGAGTTAGCTACTGCTGGGTGGGTGCTAGATATGGTAAGAGGCTTACGGAAGAGCTGCGTGTGCTGTCTGTGGTGCTGAAGCCATTGCGATGTCTAGTATGTATGGTAGGTAGTCTAGTGGTGCGGTGGTATGGTGTGAAGTATGTGACGATAACTAACGAGGGAAAGGCGGAGAATAATATATGTATGAACGGCGAAAGCTTGCTAAAGCAACAAGTAATGACTGCACTGGTTGCTGGAGAGGAAGCAGGATCAAAGGAGGGAACGAGCGGGGCACCCAGGCACTGCAGAATAAAGGAACTGACCGACTACAGACGGGGGGTATAGGGTATACTGCTGGGGTATCCCACCCTTTATACTGATTTATAATTGTCGATTCCTTCAGCAGCCCGGTACCACCGCCATTCTGGTGGTCATCCAGGTGTTTGGAGGCTTCTCTTCCACCCGCCCCCCAAGGAGCTTATTGTAGCCCGGAAAAGAAGTGCGTGGGTCGGAGTCCGGGAGATACCTGCTTCGAGGTGAATTGGAGCTGCTGTGTTTCATTGCACGATCCAAACAGGCAACAGACACCCCGATCCGAACATCTGCACCCGCCATGCCTTCACCATCCCCATCCCATCATGCCGCTGTCAGGAGGGAACACTCTTCCCATCGGCAACAACAACAGCGGCAACAAATCAGCACCAGAAAAAAACAGCCCCATATCCACCGGTCATCAACCCGTCTTGACAGAAAACTGCGCTGAGCTCGTGAAACAAGCAGCCGGCCAAGCTAATTTCCTCCCTGATCTCCTCTCGTGGGTGAGACCCACGCCATCAACACTTCATTTGTGCTATTGTCGTGCTGTGATGTCTCGGGAGCAGCGGTTGCCAATTACATGAGCATAACGGATCTAGATTCCAGGCCGGGAAAGGAAACCGCCTCCCACTCGCCGGATCAGTGCTGGGCCAGCCGCCACGGCCAGACTTCATCGTGACCACCTCCCCCACCCAACCCTACCCGTCACCACCACCGCTACCGCCACCACCCACCTGCTCCCCCCTATGGAGGAGGAACGGAGAGGAAGAGCAGCGGCTGCTAAGCACTTGAGTCCCATCGCTTGCAACATTTTGGTTCGCATTGGCAGGCGGGACACTACTCTTGCGGCTGTACGAGAAAACCAGCTCCTGTCACATCTCACCAGCTCCATCAGCCAGTCTCCAGCGGCGCCGACAAGGCAATTAAAGTCGGATTTTGCCTCTTTATCCTCCAGCTCACTCGCCAACCGGGATAGACGATGCAAATTGCAATGCCCGCCTACTGAGCGTACAGCCCACCTGCCCATATACAGGGAAGTGCTATCCACCGGGGGGAAATGAGCGAGCCAACCACAGATAATGAGCATGCGGTAGGAACGAGATGCACAGCAGCTCGTTTAATCCCCAGAATCCCTCTCCGCGGTTGCATTCGCATCGTGCAGATGACGATGTGTGATGTACGATGTGGTTACGATGTGTGTATCGTGCAAAAGCCTATCTACCTTACCGTCCACAACTGGGGGCTTTACAGGTATTTCAAATCATGCTTCGCCCCGATGGCAACTAACTACTTGCGTGCGCTGGACGTTTGCGTACTCTCCAACCCCACTCTGAATCCCCAGCTGCAAATAGCAACCGTACAGCTGATTCCCTCTAACCTGTATTGACACCTTTAGCTATCGGCCAGAACAAGCAGAGCACTACATGAGTGGGTGATTGGCTGGAGGCGAACCTGCGTCCCCCCTCTCTTTTCTCTATTCGGCTCACGATCCACAGCAGCAGCCGTCTCACTCAAGGCGACCAAGCCCACTACCGATTCACAGCCGTAATCGGATCTCTCGTGGGGCGGGAGGGAGCATGCATACAAAACCTCACTGAATTACAATTACAATTAGCCTTTTATCTCTGTTGTTGCACTCATCACATGGGTGGGGCGGGCTGGTCGAGACCGAAGTGTCCTCCTAATCCCCCATATGCGGGATGCCGTGCCCGAAGTCTCGGGAGGGATGGTGGGTGCTTCACGGGTATGCGCAGCTATATTGGGCGTCTTAGACGGTTTGAGGAACCGTTGGATTTAGATTTGGAATTGTAGGTGTGCTGCGCTGAAATTAGATGGTCCAAAGAGTCGTCATAGATCGTCATTCGTTGGTTGGGAGTTCAAGGTTCGCAATGGAGGGCATACGAGGGCTTCACCTTGTTTTGATACATGCCAGAGGTTGGGGACTTGTCCTACTTACTCTGGCTGGAGACGGAAACCCGGCCCTCATGGAATCCAGCCGCTCGATCGACTGACCACGCGTGACCGATCAGCAAAAGCTAGTGTATGTATTTGGACATGTTTCGTTAGTGATGCCGCCAACCCCATGTCGTTCTTTGCGAGCGGAACCTCCTCATCCTCCCCGAGACACTAAAACTCACATGGGCTACAGCCAGGAGCCCTACGATGCGGAGTGCACCGCCCTCGCCCGCGCACTGGAATCTGCTTCGAGGAGATACATGACCCCGGAACGGGTCACAATCTTCACGGACGCGCAGGCAGCCATCAGACGGATGGCATCAGACGAACCAGGCCCTGGGCAACAGTACGCCCTCCAGGCGCGGAAGCACATCGCCACGCTGCGCCAGGCACCACCATAGAGACCCGGTGGCGCCCAGCCCACAAGGGAATCGCCAGCAACGAAAAAGCCGACGAATGGGCGAAGATTGCGGCGGAGGAGCCAGACACCCGCGGAGTGGAATGGCAGAGCTACTCGGACCAGGCGGAGGCGCGCGCAATGCCTGTCCCTAGGTCTCTCGCAAACATCAAGCGGGAGATCTCCAAGAAGAAGTGGGTGGAGGCGCGCCAGTGGGCTGGGGGCAGGACCTCCAGGACGAAATGCCGTATGCCGAAAAGCCAAAGCCGGACGGCGCGGTGGCCGGGAGCACCAAGAGGCTTGCCTCGCGGCTCTCCCAGCTGAAGACGGGGCACTGCCTATCCGGGAAGTACCTTCATTGGACAAAGAACCGGGCCACTCCGCAATGCTGGTGGTGCCGGTATCAGAACCAGACTCGGGCGCACCTCTTCAAGGTGTGTCCGGAGTGGAAGGCCTAGCAGAAGATCCCGTGGGCGGAGGTGCGGAAGGAGACCGGGAGGTGGAAGGATAGGTGGAAGATCCGGGACCTCCTGGTGGGTGAGAGGTGCAGCCGGGCGGCGCTGGACTTTCTCACTTCTACGGACGTGGGAAGGCAGGTGCCGGCCGAGGAGGAGGACACCGTGAGCGAGGTTCCAGAGGTGGAGGTCCGGGAGTGGGAGGAGGAGCAGGGGGAGGGGGCCGAGGAACCAGGTGATGGGGAGCCACCGCTGTTTCTCCCCACGCCTGACTTCATGGCGTCCGCAGGAGAGGGCTAGGGAGTCGCACTTTCACTTGTCTCTCTCCTTTGTCTTTCTTTTGTGATTTCCTTGGTGCGCTTCACTTCTTGGGACAGGCCTGGGCGGAGGGCAATGGGGAGCTTGCAACATACCGCCACCGCGCGGACAGCGGGCGGGAAAAACGGATAAAATGTACGCCACCATAGTCTAGATAGGCTGAATGCGAGTATGATTAAACAAAAAAAATCCTCCCTGAGACAGGCGTACAACGTACCCACACCCACAGCATCTCAGCTCCACTCACGCGCCCGAGAGGCCATCAAGCATCCCACTTTATTCCGCCACCGCACCATACCTTGCTCTGTACGCCACCATCCCCTCCCTCTGCTCCCCTACGACGCCCTCGATCAGGTCCTCCAAGGTCAGTACGGGCAATACGGGCACGCCGAGCTCGCGTCTGACACTCATGATTGCACTCTCGCCACCCTCCTCCTTGAGTCTCTCCTGCCTATCCAGGGCCACCACGATACCCACCACCTTCCCGCCCGCAGCCTCGATGATCCCGACCGCCTCACGGATTGCCGTACCCGCCGTAATCACATCATCGACGACGAGCACTTTCTTCCCTTTGAGGTCAGCGCCCACAATGGTGCCCCCCTCACCATGGTCCTTCGCCTCTTTGCGGTTGAACGCGTACCCGACACTTCCGTACTTCTTCACATCGAGGGCGAATAGTGCCGTAGCAGTGGTGGCCGCAAGAGGAATTCCCTTGTACGCCGGACCGAAAACGACGTCGAAGTCGAGCGAAGCAGTCTGTGCGATCGTGCTGGCGTAGGCACCGCTGAGTGTCGATAGCAGGGACGCAGTATTGAAGCCTCCGACTTGGAAAAAGTACGGTGACGTGCGCCCGGACTTGAGGGTGAATGAGCCGAACTTGAGGATTTGACGGTCTATGCAGGTGCTGATCAGGGCAGCTTTGCCGGTGGGAAGAGCCATGATGGGTATAGGTAGAGGCGGAACGGATATCGTGGGTGGAAGATATAATGGGGAGTAAGTTTAAGGTATTTCCCTTCGGTGCGGGGTGGAGGGAAACGTTGGGAAGACAAGATGTGTGAGGATTGGTGAAGAGCACTGTAACTGCAGTATAAACGATGGAAGTTGTTGTGCTTCTGGTCGTTTTTCGCTGTTGTATGGCTCTTCAGTACCCGGTGCAGACAGCTTTTATATTGTTCTCAAAAAGTGTACCCTTGGGTCTGACTTGCTACCCTAAAATCCCCTGTGGGTTTGTGGGTAGCATGTGAGTAGATACAAATACTGAGAACCACTAGGCTGAACCTGCTCGCTAGGCCGCGTAGATCTCGGGGGAATAATTGTAACTTTAGGGCATACTAAATGAAAATTTTATAATTGTATGTATACCGTATTATCTCACTTATATGTAAGGTACACCCTATAAATGCCACTGTTATAGGTACTAGTAGCGCAGTATTAAATCGCGCTTGGCAAAAGGACCGAACTTTCGCAAGCATAGCGCTCAGTCCATAGAATCTACATACTCAATACATACACACATACAGTAAAGGTCCTCAAAGTTGCAGGAGGAGCAGTTGGTTGGGAATTAGCGTGCATTAGCGGTGGCTGAAGTGTGGTGGGAATGCAGTGTGAATGGCTGACGAATTGGGTTAGCGGCCAACCACTTTCCAACTGCCAACCAGCCAAATCGTCGGTTGGATGGATGGAAAACGAGTGTAAGCTAACCTCGTATGCCGTGATAGGGATACATAGGGCAAAAATGAAGGAAACTCGTAGATAGCTAACTTGAGAAGCTAGTGAAGTTCAAAAACTATACCAAACCACCGACACCATGCCCCGCGTATGACGGAAAAAACGCGTGCTTCAAACGATCAACACGACTGTGCGCGGATTTCAAATTCTCAACCTCATTTTCGACAGAAACGTTATTGGACACTACGGTAGAACCCCGAGACCCCCTTGAATGCTCCACATTGGTGGTTTGATTCCCTCTACCATTGCAACAACAGTCGCAAATTCCGATCTCTATTTCGTATGGTGCCCGAGCATTTTAGAAGTCTATGTTGTCTTATCGAAAATCACACGGTGTTCCAGAACAAGTCCCAAAATCTACAAAATCTACAACAAACACCCCGTTACCAACTGGCAATCTTTCTTTACCGGCTGTTGTTATTGTAGTTAGCTCCGTGGGGGCGGACCATCTCTCCTCAGAGTTGACCGCTGGTTATGAGCTTTTGATTGGTTCTACTATCCTGCCCACTACATGACGCTAATTCCCAACCAACCACTCCTCCAGCAACTTTGAGGACCCTTTATCTACACATCTGACTAAAACTCATCTGCGCGCAAACGAAAGTCGTACTCAAGACCATCCTCATCTTCACCCTCATCACCCTCAGTGTCGGTAATTGCGGGAAAGAAATAACTTGACTGCGTTGAGGTTTTCCTACCAGCCTAGCACTTCGTGATCATCTCACAGTGCTGTGCCGGTGTCTCCTGAGCTTGGTTTGTGATGACACGAAGTGCGATATCATTGCGGTGAAGGAACCGAGAGAACCAGCCATCCGAAAAGCAGAATTCAATAGTAGAATAAGGATAGATCGCTGAATAACCGCTTCGAGGTACGCTCGAACCACTTGCGACGTACAACACGCCCCAGTTTTCGCCGCTCCTCAAATGCGGCGCATAGTGTTTCTCAGGTTCCTTCCACCGTGGGTGCTGCGCCGTATGCATACAGTGCGTTGATTCGCTTGAAGCAGCAATGCCTCGTTCTTTGAAGACTTCCATCAGCAACTTACCGAATAGCCTGATAATCTTACAGCGTACCTTTTTCCATTTCAAGACCTGGTTCCTTTGCTTGAGCCCGAATCGTACTCGTACCTCCTGAGATGTAGGTTTCCGTTGCCCACCGTTTCCGTCGTCCACCCGCCCGTGTTCTGCCCAGGACAACACTCTGAGCTTGAACTCAACTGCTCTGCATTTCCTGGCCCTGAAAGGAGTAGCCGCTGCCAGAGGAACCCAGCGAGGGCCCACAGCAATTGGGTGTTTGCGAGGTCCTGGCCGTTGTTTGAACTTAACCAGAGAACGCTTGTTAGGGGTTCGAGGCGTGCCGGCAGTCGGCTGTAAGGAAGCTTGCGAGAAGATATCTGTGAGGGCTTCTACCGGCTGCGTAGAGCTTGATGCTTGGTCGTCGATGATTGATAGCCGCATTTTTCTTTCTACCGTGTAGTTGCGGATACCCAGGTGCCCTATTCGCTCGCTGGGCCGATCACCTGACGTCGCAAAAAACTCGGCGCGCTAGATAACCCTAAGAGGTCTAGCGCGCCACGACCTACATAATGTATGTAGTACTGGCGTTTATAAGGTGTACCTTAAGTGAGATAATACGGTATACAATTATAAAATTTTCATTTAGGGCCTGTTCTTTTCGAGCGTATGGAGTCTATTCACAACACACGCTCCCTAGCGCGTAACTATTATTTCCGCACCCAGACCTCTGAACTACTCTAGTAATCGCGACGCCATACCTACTACTACTACGAGAAGTTCCAGCCGGTAAGAGTAGTTGGAGGGGAGCAAGCGCAGGTGACCCATTACTGATGAAGACAGATTCATCATGTAGCGGGAAGTTTCCTTATCCACATATCCACAATTCTCAGCGGGCAGCTCCCTAGGTGGACTTTCAATTGGGTGAGCAGAGTGCTGATTCAGAGTAGGGGGGTGTCTATTTCCATCTTCTCTTAGAAGATAGATGTTCCTCGACATACTGGCTGCCGATCAAAACTGATGAATGGGATGGAATCCTATCATGCCAAAGAGAAACATCGTGTTGGGCAACAAGTACAGCAATGTTGAGTAATATTTGCAGGCCAACGTAGAAAAAGTTTGGCGGATTACAACTGATAGTCTAGAGAGACGGCCCCCCTTTTTTTTGTGGCTCAGTGGATAACCGAACATACTTGTATGTGGCTCAGCCCAGCTTTGCGTATTTTTAAAATACGCGTTAAGCCGAACGCTTACCGAGCCACCGTATGTCTAATATACGGTACGTCAGATTTGTGTGGCAGAGAAAAAATATACGCTGAAAGAGCAGGCCCTTAGTATGCCCTGGGTTAACATCTTGTCTTCCCAACGTTTCCCTCAAGCTCAGCTCCACTCACACGCCCGAGAGGCCATCAAGCATCCCACTTTATTCCGCCACCGCACCATACCTTGCTCTGTACGCCACCATTCCCTCCCTCTGCTCCCCCACGACGCCCTCGATCAGGTCCTCCAAGGTCAGTATGGGCAATACGGGCACGCCGAGCTCGCGTCTGACACTCATGATTGCGCTCTCGCCACCCTCCTCCTTGAGCCTCTCCTGCCTATCCAGGGCCACCACGATACCCACCACCTTCCCGCCCGCAGCCTCGATGATCCCGACCGCCTCACGGATTGCCGTACCCGCCGTAATCACATCATCGACGACGAGCACTTTCTTCCCTTTGAGGTCGGCTCCCACAATGGTGCCCCCTTCGCCATGGTCCTTCGCCTCTTTGCGGTTGAACGCGTACCCGACGCCTCCGTACTTCTCCACATCGAGGGAGAACAGTGCCGTTGCGGTGGTGGCCGCAAGAGGAATTCCCTTGTACGCCGGACCGAAAACGACGTCGAAGTCGAGCGAGGCGGTCTGTGCGATCGTGCTGGCGTAGGCACCGCTGAGTGTTGATAGCAGGGACGCAGTATTGAAGCCTCCGGCTTGGAAAAAGTACGGTGACGTGCGCCCGGACTTGAGGGTGAATGAGCCGAACTTGAGGATTTGGTGGTCTATGCAAGTGCTGATCAGGGCAGCTTTGTCGGTGGGAAGAGCCATGATGGGTATAGGTAGAGGCGGAACGGATATCGTGGGTGGAAGATACAATGACGGTGAGTAAGTTTAAGGTATTTCCCTTCGGCGGGGTGTATGGTGGGGTCGTCGTTTACTCTAGCTCCATCTGATAACTCCACGGTCATGGGTAATGGTTCGTCTATATATCTATCACTCGGTATGTTTAGTCGTTGGATTAGTTACCACGACCCGGTGAGGCTGGATCCTTCTGTCACTATTTCCAATACAGTCAGGTAACCCTACAAATTCATATAGTGAATCACCAGTGCACGGAATGGTCTAACCGAATAGCTACACCCGGGTTCTTAGCCACCTAAGTGAGGCGGCCCACAGATGTTTGTCTATTTAACTATCTACCAGCGATCTCGAGTCGACAGCCCAGCGAATCCGCCCAATGTTCTCGATTCTCTAGTTAGTCACTCTAACAGATCGCCACACCAGATTAGGACTAATGGTTTGCTCGCATCGGTGTTGTTAACATAAATAGTAGCCAGTCTCACTGGTGTAATGAGCCATGGTGCAGCAGTGAAGTCCCAGGAAACCAGGGTCGTGGCGCTGCGATACCGGGTGATACTCAGGCCCACTCTCTGGGACAATCGGAGCTGTGAGTTCGGTTTCCGAAGGGGGGGGATGATCGATGTAAGGGGTGTATTATTCGGTGTGTTCGCCGACTCGTCGCGTCGTACATGATATCTATGAGGAGTGACCGATGAGTCCATGGTTGTGGGTCGTCCACGATCGGATAGCAATCATGACGCTGAAAGGCTGACGCCGAATACCTGTAAAAATGAAGCTGCCGTACGGATCCATAGATTCTCGGATGAATACTACGCTTGGGCCGTGATTGACCCGGAAGTATAGCGACCTTCGTGCGAGTGATTTTTCATGCAGACCTCGGGAATTGCTCTTTTTCTTGCGATGGAATTTCCGTTTCCTTACCAGATCGGCTTTTGGCTAGTTTGAATTTCTATTCAATCCTCCACTTCTGACGCAACATCCGGGAGTTTCTTGTGCTTCCCATGATAACCTTCTAGGTACTAGTTAATCCCCGCCAAGCCACCGCCAAAATCCTTCCCCCAAATTAATCACCGCCTGCCACACTTGCATCCACCCCACCTTGCAGTTCGCAGCTCACCCTCACCACCATAGCGATGGAGAAACTCCTCTCGCGGGCCCTCCGAGCCAAAACGCAAGCCGCGCAGCGCCTAAAAAAGGGCAATGATTTGAACAACCGCCGCCGCCTCAAAGACGCACGGAAGGAGCACATCGCTTTCCACAAGTCACTCAATGTGGAACGGCGCACCTCGCGGTTCGAAGAGAAGGAGGACCACCGGCTCGGACCGCTCGCACCACGTCGTGCTGTCGGGAAGGAAGAAATTGAACTTTTTGGTGCGTTCGAGCAGCACCGGATCGTCTCCCCGCCGTTGCCAAGGGAGAACAGGATCAAGCACTGGAATATCGTTGAGAAGGACCGTGTTGTTGTCCTCAAGGGCCCCGATAGACATAAGATCGGCGTCGTCAAGAGCTTGGATAAAGCGAGTAATTCATTGATTGTTGAGGGCATGAACATGGTATGCTACCTACCTTCGAGGACGCCGGCGGAGGAGTGGGAGTGCTGATTCCCTTCCAGGTTCCCATGAGAGTCCCCGATTTCTTCAGGACGCTCGATGCGAACCAACCCACCGTTCTGTTCCGAGAGATGCCCATCCACTACGATGACGTACGCCTTGTGGTATCGCTTCTCAACCCGGAAACGAACAAGCTACAAGACACGGTCGTGGCCAATATTGCCATGTCGAATGTGTACTTCGACAAGACTGAGGGCGTTGCGGAATGGTCGCGTTATATTGCCGGCACCACCACTGAGATCCCCTGGCCCGAGAAGGAACCTGAAAAGGAGTACTTCGACCTGCCCGGCGATACTCGTATCATGCACGTCGAGACCAGTACCTACGTTCCGAAACTGCTCGAGCCGCCGTTCCCCGTGTCCGTAATGGATGAGCTGAGGAACAAGTACTCAAAGTTCAGGATGAGGCATGAGCCCGAGTATATTGCCGATATCGAGCGTAGGGAGAGAAGGAAGCTTGCGAAAACTGCTATGAAGATCTCCACCCCAGTGCAAGAGCTCAACAAGTCGCTCAGGCAGGAGAAGAAGGCGCGGGGACCTCCAGTGATGACGGAGAGCATCATGGAACAGATTGGAAGGGTGATGGCGCAGAACAAGCCAGAATTATTGGAGAAGGTGCAGGGCCAGGATGTGGGTGTGGACTAGAGGGAAGAGGGCTACGTTGGGTGTATAGTACTGTCCGTGTATGTATAGATAGGAAAAGGATGGCCAAAAGCGCTGCCCGTCTGCCTCTTTGTCCCTCGCAAAAGGACCGGTATCAACAAGTTGAATCTTCTCATACGAACACAACGCCAGCCAGCCAATGGTACTAAACAAGGATCCCTCTATACTCCGCCCTAGGGTACCGCTCCTTCAATTTTGGCCATTGCACAAAAAACCGGTCAACGAGAGGATACAGCAGTTTCCCACTCAGGCTCAGCGAGCGAGTCCTAGCAAAACTCTCCACATACAACGTCCTCGTCTTCGCCAACCCCAAGAACCGGCCCCCAAGCGCAACAAGCACCATCAGCACCGCACTTCCGGGACCATTACACACGAGCACATCCGGAACACCACCGTCGACGAACGCACGGAAGCATCCGGCCAAGCACAGCAGACAATCCCACGGCGTCGACAGCCAGCTCTGTCCCACACGGCGCGCACGCGGCACAATCCGGATCGAGCAGTTCCTGGATGTGCAGAGCACGTTTTCGTAGGCCGCGGCTTTCTGGATGGACAGTGTGTCGCCGGATGTCACGATGTAGGTGCGCCTGACATGCTGTGAGGGCGAGGACGAGAGCGAAGCGAGGAGGAGAAGCATTTCGGCAGTGTGACCGCCAGATCCGAGGAGAAGCATCAGGTGCTTTGCAGCATGATGCTTTTGCGGGGGTGGTGGACGGGTGCTGTGCACCACCGGGAGAATGTAGAGAAGGCGGAGCTGCAGCGGTTAGCTGACTTTGTTGTGAGACTTTCTTTAGGACGAGAGAGGTACTGTCGGAAGTGCCAAGAGGATGAACGTTATCAACAAGATCGCGGGGAGCATTGCGATGTTTCTGAGTCAGTTGTCGCTTGCTGTGTCATGACGAATGATGCGCTCCGGCCTGGTATAGGCGTTGCTAAATCTCTGCCTGACAGCCTTGTCACGTGTTTGGCTTTTAATAGTTACGTTGAGCCGCAAGCACGCTACCTGCATCGCTCTTCTCATCTCAACCTCGGAAGCTCTAAGGACCACCGGCTTTCTTCTTGACGACACTACAACTCCGGGAGCCCCGTTTGCTCTCCACACTCAACACGGACGATAGAAAACGGTCGCTTATAACAAATATACCCCCCGTTCTCTACGACCCCCGCCAGCAAATGTTGTAACATGTCCGCCATGTTCCGCCGCCGAAAAGTCTCCTGTTTCTATTGCGGCCAATACAGTCTCCCCGGTGAAGAGGCCAGATACCACCCGAACCGCCGAGTCAGCGTCTTCACCTGTCCCCACTGCAATGCCGACAACCACCTCGACAAGGTAGGTCGCATTATGCCCCAGCTACACTCCTAGAATGATGTTAACGTAACTCCCAAGAACGGCGAAATCGTCGACTACGTTCCGGAAACACCTCCGGCGCCTGTGAACTTCGGACATCGGCGCAGATCCGGCCGGGCGCCCAGTGGCACATCTCCCGATCCTTCATCACCGACCTTCTGCACTCAATGCCAACACAACCAACTGATCCTGCAGAACGCCAGGCTGCAATACGAGAGCGACATGCCACCGGAGGACCATCCTGACTACAACTCGTTCGCAAACACAAGATATCCGAATTACGTCAAGGAACTGGAAGCGAAATACCCGCCAGTGTGTGCCGAGTGCATTCCGCGCGTCAAGCAGAGGTTGAAACAGGTCAATTACGATGCGAAGGTCGCTACCTTGGGGCACATGCTTGCTAGGAGCGAGAAAACATCAGCTCGGGTTGAGCTTAAACCTATGGAGCTGTTGAAATGGTGCTTCTGGGGATTGAGGGGAGCTGTCTGGTGGTGGGGGAATGCGCTTTTCCTGGTATGGCATCTCAGCTCGATCTTCCACCCCGCTGCCTCCGCCGCCGAAAGTGCTGTGAACCCGAGCTGGATACGATGCGTCCTCGGCAGCTTCAGTAAGTCGGAAGTTGATGTCGCATGTCACGATGTTTCGTACCGCCAGGCATCGCAGTACTTTCCTTGGACTCTCCTGGGCTTCTGGTGGCTCTACCGGCAGTTGGGCGTGGAGATGCATCCAGAGAAGAAGCTCGTTGGCGGCAGGGAGTACCTGAATATCGAAATTGCGGTCGCCGTCATACGGACGGTGGCATGGCTGTTGCTTCGTCAGGGCGGCTTGATACGAGGCCTTGATGAGGAGACTCGTTTACACGCACATGCTCTGTTCTTCTTTACCGGTTTAATGGTACGCAGTTCCCCAGCCAAGTGCAGATCGGTTCGATTCTAACCTTATGTAGTGCTTCATGTTCTCGGTCACCTGCCTGAAGCTGGAAGACCCCCCGGCGTTCTCCCTCCGCGAGACCGGTCCTCCTTCACCGCAAAAGACTCAGCTACTGTCGCCCAATTCATTCGCGGCGAAAGTTTCCCCCAAGAAGCAGGCGCAGCAACAACAGCAACAACAGCAGGCGCCACACTTGTCGCTCACTAGAACTCCACCTTTGCGCCCAGTATATCTCAATCAAGCCATTCCACCCATCACTCCTTCCTACCGTAACAGCAACGCCGAAATCGTCCCGTCTCCTTCGCCAACCCCAAAGAGGCGCCTCGATGACGACGAAATGGATTGGGACCCAGTTACTCCTGTACCCTCGGTGCGCGGCTTCAGTCCTTGGGCAATTCGCCAACCGTCCGAATCACCCACCCGAAGCTCCGGCATGTCCTCCCGTCCAGTCAGTGGCCGCCTCTGCCTTGATTCCAATGACATCCGTTTTGGCCAACCACAAACCCCTGTCTCCATTTTTAACCGGCCACCCATGACCGCCGACTCCTCCGATCCTGTCAAGAAGAACCCCACTCCAGCCATGGCCGAAGCGCGCTTCCGCCGCATCCTCCCGCAAACTGTCGACGACACTGGCCTGGAGGGAATCTTCGATGGCGGTCTCAAGCTCTCGGACGAGCCCGAGGAAGTCGCCCAGGACGGAGCGGCACAAGAGCGTGAAGGACTAACCGAGGTTCTTGGCCGCCTCGGTCTCCTCATCGTCGCGGCGAGCACTGCCGGTCTCGCCCCCACTGCATCCAAGTCCATCGCCCTTCCCATCGTCGTCACCGCGGCGCTATGGCGCATGGCCCGCAACGACACGATCGCGCGTATCTTCTCCGGCGTCGAAGTCCTCGCGGCCCTCGCTATCGGAACGATGAACGCACTCAACGCAGCGCACGAACGCACCCTCGCTAATTCCGGCATGCTCATCGTCGCCGTCGCCACCGTCATGGAGGTCTGGAGACTATTGCTTAGGATGCAGCGGCAACGCAAGCGTGCGTTCTGGCGCCAGGAGCGGGCGGAGATGCGGCAACGGCAGACGGAAGCTGCGAATGCTGGTGCTGACAATGCCGCTGCCGCTGCGCGCGACAACTATGGGTTCCGACGCGCGACGACACCGACGGAGCAGAGAGGCCGGGGGAGGCCGGGGCCGGCCATGGGCAGGAGCGGGTTGTTCGATGGCTTCTCTTCACAGTGATCGGTTGTATAGTATCTTTTTCTTCTAACTTTGTACCTACTTCTCTTTCTCTTACTTTTTTTCTCTTGATTTTGGGAGTTTGCTTTTTATTTCATTTTGGGTCCTCAATGATCAGTGAACGGTGGGATGGAATCGATGATCCATCTCCCACTGCCAATCGACAGCACCGTGAAGGGATTGCCATGTCCGCAGAAATGCTCGTGAATGGCGTCCATCGCGGCCGTCGCACCGGCCAAACACGACACGACGCCGGTACCAACCGATCGGCCAAACATGGAACACGGATACAGACAAACGCAGCCCCCCGCCGCCCGCATGGTCCACTTTTGTATAGGTATATATGTTGTCTCACTCGACGGAAGAAGGCGGGAAGGTGTCGAGTCATATTTCGTGTTGCTACCCACCTGTGGCTCGACTCTGCTCTACGCTAGTTACCAACCTGCCTGCAACTCCACCCCGCCACAGCACCACCCTCCATTACCACGACGACGACGACGACGAACAACAACGACGACGACAGATGAAGATAACGGGCCGCACGATCGCGGCGCCCGCCGCCGCAGCGACGATGGCGCTGCTGCTGCTCGCGTACACGCGCAGCTCGATCGCGGCGGCGCGTGCGTCTCCCGGCAGAAGCCTCAAGTCGCCAGGAGCCGGTGTTCACGGGACGAAGGCAAAAGTGGAGGGTGAGAGGGGAGAGGGAATTTGATGTGATGTGATGTGATGTGACGGGAAGGGAGGGAAACTGGGGAGGAAGGGGGGAGGGGGGGTTTCTTTCTTTGGTCGAACAACGAGCGAAGTGAGACGCGTGATGAGACGGTTTGATTTTATGGTTTTATGTACTATACTTTGACTTTCGCCGAGACCGACGTGTCCCCCATCGCGTCGATATCGGTCCCCTCGCAGCGCCACATGTACCAGCAGAACAATGCTGGATAATCCCCCCCCGACTCGCCGTTAGCTCAGCACTCCGCCCAGTAAGCAGGTTGGGTATGGACATACTCCGATAGGGCTTGAACGGTTCCGCGAGCTGGAGCATTTCCTTCTCGGTCATGTACTTCCACTTCTTCGGTCTCGCACCGTCGCCGGCCTTCTTCAGGGCCTTGACGTTGCGGCCCTGCCAGGCGGCCATGCCGCGCTGGATGCCGAGGTCGCCGACGGAGAAGACGTCGATGCGCTTGAGGCCGAACATGAGGAACATCTCGGCGCTCCAGCGGCCGATGCCGTGGATCTTGGTGAGCGCGGCGACGAGCTCGTCGTCCGACGCCGCGGCGAGGAACGACGGCGCGAGTTCGCCGGACGCGAAGGCGCGTGCGAGCGAGTGCAGGTAGTCCGCCTTGCGCGACGAGACGCCCGCGCTCTGCAGCGTCGCCGGCGTGCGCGCCAGGACCATCTCCGCCGTCGGAAAGCGCAGCGACCCTGCCGTTAGCTCGGATTCGAACAGGGCGACGAACTTGGCCTGATGTAACCGGTCAACTCAAGGGGTGCTCGGAGAGAGAGAGAGAGGGGCGGAGGGAGGGACGGACCTTGATCGACCGCGCGGCCGCGCCCGACACCTGTTGCGATATGACGCCGCTCGCCAGCGACGCGAACGGATCCACGGCCTCGGCGAGCCCGGCGGGAGCGAACAGCGGACACGGGTTGGCAGCGATTAGCGGCGCGAGCGCGGGCGATACCGAGATCAGGTGCGCCTCGGCCCGCTGGAGGAGGATGTCGCCGGTGCTGCTCGGCGGCGGCGGCGGCGCGTCGAGGGCGCCCGGGAGGGAGAGCGCGGCGGCATCGATGCAGGGGGCATCGGCGGCGCCGCTTCCAACGGCCGAAGGCGCAGGTTCTTCCGCGGCTTTTGGCTTTCTGCCGGTCGTTTTCGCCGCCGCCTTGCTCTTGGCCACGCCGGCCGGTTTCGCCGACTTGAAAGCCTCGAGGAGAGTCCCGTTCGCCTTCGCGTTGCCCTTGCCCTTGCCCCTCGCCTGCCACCGCCCCTGTCCCTGCGCCTGCCCTTGCTTCGCCGCCGCAGTGGTTCGTCGCGTGGTTGGCGCCATGGGGCTCTCGTTCCCGCTGCTCCTAATTGCGGTGGTGGGGGTGGTGGTTGCGGTGGAGGTGGAGGTGGAGGTGGTGATGTACCTGGCGTCCGCGGTCAGGGGAGACGCGAGCGAAGAATGGCGTCGCGGCGCAGCTGGTGGCGATGGTGGGGCAGCGAGAGGAGGCGGTGCCGCGCGCGCGGAGGGGACAGCGTCGAAACGGAAACGAAACATTGCGCGCTCGACGAATCCGAATCGACGGTGCATAGCAGCCCTGGCTGACGGCGTGCATCAGGAGTGTGTCATGGCATGCCCTCCGTGGGCGTGCGTAAGCGTGCGACCGCCATGCTGCCCTCCTGCGTGCGCGGTTGCTCGTTATCTAGTGCACATCTGCTCTCGATACATAGAGTACATCATACATGGATTCGTGCAGCTTCACGAGTCACGGCCGTCCGCAGACTGCGGGAGCGTTCTTCGTGGCGAAAACCGCTGCTCTGGAGCGCCCGTCCATCTCGATGCCGGCCTCTGCGGCGCGTGGGGTAGATGGAGAGTACAGACTGCATACAGCTCGGCGGCGAGTATGTAAGCACTCTGTCCATCCCTATCCGGTTGGGCATTTCACGCCGGAAGTGGCCGCTCGGGATCCGGCAGCGGAGTGGAAATTCGTCATCACGTACGTACGATGCGTGTGTCCGGCTCCTTTCCTCTCTCGTTCTCTGTTGCCCCCCCCACACACCACGAGAGTCGAAAAGTGCCGTGGCGGAACCGTGAATGTGTCTCGACGTCTCGGTGCTTGTGTCTGGTGTCTGAAGTGTTGTCACCACCCAGCGACCGGCGGTCGCGATGACGACTGCCCAGCTGCAATTGCAGTGCGCGGTGGAGAAGAGTGCCCGGTTCGTCCGTGCTGGGCCGGAGGGATCGTCGGCACACGATGGATGCATCCGATCTGGAACGCGCAACTTGCAGTAGTGGAGGACGATGATTCGTTCCACTCGTGGCTGCATCTGCACGGCGGCCAAGCATATTGCTCTCGATGCTTCGCCGTCTGCATTACGCTCCGCGGCGACGCAAGAGCAGCTCGGACTTCCGCACGTGAACGGGCGGATGACTGGCCCGGCTTTTTTTCCCTTCAAAATCCTGAGTTCGAATTGAATTGAGACGGTGGCTGCCCGGGGGGGGGGGCGGGGCTGTGCTCCGGTAGGTAGAACATCCTCTCTCCCCGTCTCTCCATAACCAAACGAACGAGGTGCGAACGCAGGACGGTGTCCAGTCAACGGAATTGCGATCCGTGGACGGTAGCCATATACACACGCATATTTGCAAAGTGCAGATGATGGTACTATGCAGTAGAGAATGTGTATGTGGGCACGGGGTAGGTATATCTTTACGCAGCTGGAAAGTGGGGTTCGTCAGTGTCTCGCTCTGTGTCGCAAGGAGGTTTCGCTTTGGGAAGCCACTCGCGCTATTTTTTTTCTTTTGAAGGTGCACTTCGGAATTTTGGCGGCCAGGGACGGGGTCAAGTTTTATTGGCGAGCCAAGGGGTTAGATATGTTTTGTTTTATTTTTTGACGCAGCAGATCGAATCCACACGGGGGGGAAGGGAAAAATAAATAAATAAACAGATTCAAGCACGGAAATAAAAAAAAAAGGTACAGGCTCAACGATTGGACCGGGCGCGATCGAAGGGAATCGAATTGGGATGGCAAGCAGCCCGTTGCAACGTGGAAGCGTGGGTTTCTCGAGTTGAAACGGGTCTGGCCGTCCGGTGAGGCCCGCGAGAGCGGTGGATAGCTCTCTAGCAATGGCTGGCTGGCTCCGTCCACGGACGGCGAGCGAGGCCCGCATTGCGCTCGATCGCGAACAACAACGTTGGTTTGAGCGCCGCCGTGCCAGCAGCCGCCTGTCCGGCAGGTGTGCTGGCGGGTACGCGGCGCTGCGTTCCGCCCGTACTGCCCGCCGGATGGCGTGCAATGGCGACGTTTCTTCGCGATGGCAACTGCTCGAGCCCTGCCGGGGGGCGCATGTCTTCCCTTCCTCCCGGTCGTTGTGCGTCGCCGGCGGATGGCGATGCTGCTGCTGATGACGCTGACGATCGCGACGGCTATCGTCGTGATATGTAGATAGCCCGGACGGCCATCGACGTTGTCCGTCGTCCGTCGTCCGGGGGGATCCGTCCGCATTGTGCTCCTGTTCTGGCCGCCTCCTTTCCGCGGCCCAAGGTAGGCTCGATCCGGAACGCCAGACCGCCGCGACGCAGGCGTTGTCCGTCCCGCCGTGCTCCGACCCAGTAGTCGCTCTCGCGCGGATGCTTCCTGTGCGCGTAATGGGCGTTGGTGGGTGATAAGGCCCGAGCCACCTCCCTTGGTCTCCGCTGCAGCGGCAAAAAAGAAAGGAAAAGAAAGGGAAAAAGAACGGAAGAAAAGGAAAAAGAAACCACGGCGTGGAGCATCACCGAATCGCAGCGCATCGCAGCGTGTCGCGTATGACGTCCCCTGCTCAGCAAATCTAACGGGCAGAGAGTGCTCTGCTGCAGTCGGGGCGGGTGTATCTTTCTCTGAAACCTTTCCGTCACTCGCCCACTTAGCAACAAGAGCCCGGCCCCCCCCTTCCCACCACCTCCAGGTAAACAACGCCGCCCGGAAAAGTCTCGCTGACCCAGAACTGCCACTTGACCTCCAAACCAGAATATCCCCCCCCCTTCACTTTCTCTTTCTGTTCCCGCTTAACCCTTCCAAGCCCAATCGCCACACTCTCACCCGTCCCACCCTAGCGCCCCCGCTAGCTCCCAATCCGATCAGGCACATCTCCCCGGCCCGCCCTTTGAACCTCCTCTTCTTCTCTTCCTCTTCTTCTTCCCTCTCTCCTCCTCTTCTTCTCTCTCCAGTCTCTCGTTGATCATCTCACCCGCTTAACTTGCCACACCTTCTTCTTCTTTCACCACCTCCCCCTTCTCCTGCACTATCTCCATCCTCCGACTTCTCTCCCCGTCATCAATCCACATCCCAACGACCACACTTCGAAGAGTGGAGAGAGAACCTTCGTCGGCTTCACCTTACCACACTCCTCTACACTCCTTGTAGTTGATCCGGCTCGAGCACTACACATACCATCACAATGCTTTCCCTCCGGAAACTGTTGTTCGCTGCCCTGGCTGTCGGCATGGCTGCAGGTATGTTGATTGTTTATTCTTTGTTTGCTCCGTTTTCTCTGCACACGTGCTGCTATTATCCCGCTGCTGCTGCTGCTGCTTCTATCTCTGCCCTCCTGCCGACCCCAATTGCTGTCTCTGACATTCGATGTTTTCGCGGTTGTCATCGGTCGAATGATATTCTTCCCCCCTTTCTCGCCTAAACACTACGAACCCTCTTTTCGCGTGGGATCAGGAACAGGAAAAGCTAATACCACCGCAACAGCCCAGTGTGACGTGGATGTGACCATCGAGAGCGACGGAGACGTTAGCCAGCTGAACAGCTGCTCCAAGCTGGACGGTACAATCAACATCAAGAAGGGTGTCTCGCAGATCCTCTTCCCGACTGGCTTGTCGAGCATCAGCGGTGACTTGGTCATCGACGGTGCTACCGGTCTTACCAGCTTCACCGCCCCCGGCCTTAAGACGATCAGCGGATCCTTCAAGCTCAACGGATTGACCGTCCTCTCTACCCTGGCTTGTCCCGAGCTGGTTTCCGTCGGTGACATCTCGTGGAGCACCCTCCCTGCCCTGCAGACCTTGTCCTTCACCAAGAAAGTTAGCAAGGCTAACACTGTCCTGATCACGGACACGCTGTTGACGTCGCTCGAGGGCATCAACTTGGTAACTGCCGAGCGCTTTAACATCAACAACAACCGCTACCTGAGGTCCGTTGATGTAGCCATCGGAAACGTTACGGACGTTTTGATCATTGAGGCCAATGGAAAGGGCGTCAACGCTTCGTTCCCCAACCTGAAGTGGGCCAACAACATCACTATCCGCGATGCCGGCGATGTGTACTTCCCCGTCCTCGAGGAGGTCAGGAGCTCCGCTGCGTTCGTCAACAACACCTTCACTACCGTCGAGTTCCCCGAACTCACGGAAGTCGGCGAGTCGCTTGCTTTCGTCTCCTGCTCGCGTCTGACCACGATCAAGGCCAACTCCCTCGAGGAGGTTGGTGGCACTTTCCAGCTTGCCAACAACACCAAGCTCGCTGTCATCGATGGTTTCGAGAAGCTCGCCGTCGTCGGTGGTGCTGTTGACTTGTCCGGTGTCTTCACCAAGTGAGTAGTTTCTGATGCCCGAGTATATATACGTGTGTACTGACACTCCATCCCAGCGTCACCTTGGATTCGCTCGACGATGTCCGCGGTGGCTTCAACCTCCAGTCCACCGAGGATATCTCTTGCAGCGAATTCACGGATCTTAAGAGCTCCGGTGTGATCAAGGGAGACGACTTCACCTGTGCTGGAAAGAAGGAGACCGCTGAGTCCAAGACCAGTGGCCTCGGAACCGCTGGAAACGGTGGCGGTGATGATGACAAGTCCAGCGCTACTACTTTCGGTGTGAGCGTGTTCGTTGCCACCTTTGCTGGTGTTGCCGCGATGATTGCTTTGTAAATGTAATCCACCTGGGCTTTCCTTGTTTCTTTCCGGTTTTCTTTTTCTTTTTTCTTTTTTCTTTTTTTTACCGGGAGCTATCTTGTGCATTGTTCAATTCATTGTTTGGCCCTTCGTTTGTTTTTTCTCGGGAGTTCTCACTCTGGGTTGGTCTTCGCAAAAGGAAAGAAAGAAGACCTCTTGGTACTTGATCTTTACGTTGTCGGGTGAAGAACGAACGATGTGGAATTCGGTCAAACGCGCATGGGAAAGTGACTGACACTTAGACGGAGAAACGTTTGTTTTTTTTGTTTTGTTTTTTTCTCGGACGAAGCGAATAATTACGGGTTAATGGGGTGTTTGTGTGTGTCTTTTCTTCTCTTTTTTTTTTTTTACTTTACCCTCTTGTATGCTTTTTTAGTCTCCCCCACCTGTGTATTCTTTTCCTTTCTGGCACGCCAGATTGTTTTGTTCGATTTGTGTTGGGGGTGGAGGATGGGACGATAAGAGGATGTTAGATGTGTCGGTTGGGGGAATTGAGCGTGGTGGCGATGGAGAGAGGCAATGAGAGACTGAGAGTGTTTGTAAGTAATGTTTTTGTTCGAATTGGCATGCAAAAGCATAGGTATTGATTTTTTTTTAAAAAAAAAATCACGCCGCAGTGGTTTCGATCTTTTTTTTTCAAAAGGGTTTCCTTTTCCTCCACCTCGCACGTAAATAGGACATCCGGCCGAACGATGGGTGATATATATCAGAGTATCTACGTGCAGTTTGTAGATGTAGATGTCAGTTGCAGAGGGCGAGGCGGCTATCTAGATACATAGATACATACCTACCTACTCGGGTGTTCGGAAGGGGTTTGCATATGTATGCACATATGTACAATGTACATACCTATTTCACTCGTTGTATGTACTTCGTACAGGGTACTCGGCGAATGAACGCCCAGGATTATCTAAGGCTATGGGGTAGGGTTGTGGAAGAGCAGATTTGAATTATGTATCTAGATAGGGCCTGCGTTAGCGTCATGAACCAACAACACCAACACCACAACACCAACGCCCCGCTGCCACCGCCACTACCACCAGCACTACTTCGGCCCGACACAACAGAGAGAGACGGAGGACAAGAAGAGAGTGAGCTGTGCGAACACAGCTACCCCGTTGTCGACGGGTTGAATACAGATAGCTAACTGGCGGTAGACATTCACTGTGCGGCTCAACTAACTACGCGCTAGCCAACAATGGTGGTAGAGATATCACTGCACTCGAGTACGGAGGCCAGTGCAAGCGGCACAGAGGCTCGCGATGCTTCCACCGTCTTCTCATCGGACGCAATTTAGGGGATCAATGACCGCATAGAAGGAGAAGGAGAGAGAAGCAGAACGGTGTTCTCGAAAATTCCAGAATGATGTCTTTGCGATCCGCCGCCTTCGACCTCCGCCCCCCTTGTCAGACAGAACCCCCCCCCAACAGCATCTCCAACGGCCCGTCAAACTCCAAGAAAAACGACGGCGAAGAGAACGTGAATTCATCCAGTTGTTCTCACGCAAGTCGCGTTATCTATCGGTGTGTTACCGATGAGATCCGCCACAAGGTTTGCACTTCTACGGAGTATAGCCGGCTGGTCGTATGTACATATTGAAAAATCCGGCCCGAGACAGGGTTGCCTCTGGCTACCATTCACTATCATACATGGCCGCCGACCGCAAGAGCCGAATGAAGTCAAGGATCGTTTGATCGCCCTAGCTACCTCCGACGCTGCTCACCGCCGAATGCCGTACATGGAAATCGCGAAAGAACTTAACATCGAAATCAGCGCACGAACTCTCCAGCGGTACTTCACGGCTGCCGGCTATCACAGACGCGTTGCACGCACGCAAAAATGTCCTCGTCAGTGGCCGCAACAAGGAGAAGAGGTACGAGTGGGCATCGCGTTGGGAGAATTGGAGTTTTGAAGACCGGCAGGAGGTTATCTTTCTCGGATGAGAGTTCATTCTGTTGTGGGCAAATGTCAGGCCGTGTTGTTCGTCACACGCCGCGCCGGTGAAGAGTTTTTGGAGGACTGTATTGTCCCGAAGTTCAAGAAGCAGACGTCAGTCATGGTTTGGGGAGCAGTCAGTGGTACTGGCCACAAAAGCGAATTGATTTTCTGGGACCGGAAACGGAAATATCACTTATCCTAATTACTGCGAGAAGGTGGTTGACGGTTCTCTCCGCAGTTTTTGGCGTGCTGTGAGCCAGCTCCAGGAAGCAACATTCAACAAGCAATCATCTCCGCATGTCGCCAAATTTACTCGTACAGGGCTACATACCGGCGATTGAACGCTTTAGTATGACAATTAGTTTCAGACAAATATCGAGATTGAACGCTGGTCAGTGCACCAAAAAATGGCGCTAGTACAATATAATTAAACGGAAGGGTGACCAAAGCGATCCCCAGAAATCAGGCCGAGATGCACGAGATAAAGGAAAAGCACAAAGGAGACAAGAACACAAAAAGCGAACTTAATACGGGACAAGATGTAATAATAATCGAAAAATATCAGAATCTGGTATGTCCTCCGTTAGTTCAAGGAGGGGTGGTAATGCGCTGTGGCAAGGTTGAAACCAAGGCTTGGATTTCGTCTTGAGTAATCGCATCCCACTCTTCCTGAATAGCATCCCGGAGTTCGACTACCCGGGTAGGACGAGGATTGCGGCGAGAGACTCTGCTTTTCATTCGTCTCTAGATTTCCTCGATAGGATTCATATCCGGCAAGGATGCTGGTCAGGGAAAAAGGAAATTGTGAAGACCAAGCTGTGCCATATGGGTTTTTCGTAAATTTGGCGACATGCGGAGATGATTGCTTGTTGAATGTTGCTTCCTGGAGCTGGCTCATAGCATGCCAAAAACTGCGGAGAGAACCGCCTTCTCGCAGTAATTAGGATAAGTGATATTTCCCCGTTTCCGGTCCCAGAAAACCAATTCGCTTTTGTGGCCAGTACCACTGATTGCTCCCCAAACCATGACTGACGTCTGCTTCTTGAATTTCGGGACAATACAGCCCTCCAAAAACTCTTCACCGGCGCGGCGTGTGACGAACAACACGGCCTGACATTTGCCTACAACAGGATGAACTCTCATCCGAGAAGATAACCTTCTGCCGGTCTTCAAAACTCCAATTCTCCCAACGCGATGCCCACTCGTACCTCTTCTCCTTGTTGCGGCCACTGACGAGGACCTTTTTGCGTGCGTGCAACGCGTCTGTGATAGCCGGCAGCCGTGAAGTATCGCTGGAGAGTTCGTGCACTGATTTCGATATCAAGTTCTTTCGCGATTTCCATATACGGCATTCGGCGGTGAGCAGCATCGGAGGCAGCTAGGGCGATCAAACGATGTGAATAACTGGATGAATCCACGTTCTCTTCGCCATCGTTTTTCTCGGAGTTTGACCGGCCGTTGGAGACGCTGTTGGGGGGTTCTGTCTGACAAGGGGGCGGCGGTGCCGGAGGATCGCCACAGCGGGGGCCGGAGTTTTTGTGGGCGAGGAGGGGGGGGGGGGGGGTTGGAGGTTTTCTTGATCTGAGTCAGGCTCAGTATCAGAATGTCAGGAAAGGCTTGGTAGCGAGATGTAGGGTTGGTGGAGGTGGCAGCGTATTGTGAAGTCTGAACGAGTTGGTGGACATCCACTCAATGGAGGAATCACTCCAACCCTCTTCTCACCTCTCGCTTCTCTCTTCTCTCTAGTCAAGGCTTAAGACACCGTTCTAGAATCCTCGAGAATACTGTTCCGCTCCTCTCTCTCTCTCCTTCTATGCGGCCATTAATCTCCTACATTGCGCCCGGCGAGAAGACGGTGGAAGCATCGTGAACCTCTGTGCCGCTTGCACAGACCTCTGTATTATACCCGAGTATAATCCCCGCCACTGTTGCTGGCTAGCGTGTAGTTGAGCCGCACAGTGAATGTCTGCCACCAGTTAGCTAACTACTTGTATTCAATGGGGTAACTGTATTCGCACAGCTCCCTCCCTCTTCTCGGCTGCCTCTCTCCTTTCTCTGTTGTGCCGGGCCGAAGTAGTATACAGTGTACCCTGTACGAGTACATATGCACGTACGTACGCATAGATCGGTATCGCCGGAATGAGATGGTGGGCTTATGGAATGGCCGGGGGTTGTAGATTTATTACCGAGGTAGGTAGGTAGAGTACATACATCGGGATCATAGCGGATCTACTCTAGAGTGGCTGCGTAGGTACTAGTTACTGTATAGGGGTATGTACCTAGTACTTCATCCAGGGTCGCCTGCACGTACGTATCCCATGTCCGTTTTTGCCAGACGAGTGTTTCGGGCAATGTACTTACATACCCAAGTAGAGTACCTACTTTTACGCACAGACGGCGGTTGGCGGATGACGGACCGTCGTCATCGGCACGCACTCGGTGATTGGAACTGCACCCTGAAAAAGAGAAGAAAAGAATACAATGACGCACGGTGCAGAACAAACGTATGCGCGACCGTTATTACGACGCTTGACCACGGTAAACAATCGAGAGATTCGCTACAAACCAACAGCAGCAGCAGCACACATTCCCTCCGCCTATTCAAAGATCAGTGCCTCGAACTTATCCTTAGGATAGAACGCCGCCTCCGTTTTATTTCCCTCAAAGATTTCCCTCCTCTGTAATCCATTGACGGCCTGCGCACGCCCCACATCAGTATCCCATCCTCCGACTGGAGAGAGGGAAGGGGGAAAATACCATCTGAGCACTGCCTGCATCCGCAAACAGGACATATACCCGAGCACTCTCCGCAACCGCCTCATCCTCGTCCTCTTCCTCCTCCGGCTCCTCCTCCCAGCAGATCTTGATCTGCACGACCCGTCCGTAGCGTTTGTACTCGTCTCCGATCTTCTGCAGGAGCTCGGCCTCGTCGAGATGTCGCTTGCCGTCGACGATGCCGCGCATCACCACGACCTCGGACCCATCCGCGTCGGCAGTGGTCCGTTTCTTGTTTTTATCGACGATCCGGCCGCGGCCGGGCTGGCCCTTCTTGCCGGAGGAGACCATCTGGATCGCCTTGGTGATGCCCGTGCCGTCGCGACCGAGGCCCTGGCCGGCTTTCCAGCCTTGGCGCTCCATCAGTCGCTTTGCGAAGCCAGCCTGGCCAGGGCGAGAGGAGGCTTCTGGGGAGGGCTCGCGCTCGGTGTAGGGGCTTATTGCTGGGTCGGACGGGGGCGAGTTGGTGGTGGCGGAGGCCTCGGGTTGCGCGTAGAAGACCGGCGGGCGGGAGATGGTAGAGTCGACAGCGAGGGGAGGAATGGCAGCCGAGGGAGGTGGTGGAGGCGGCGGCGGTGGAAGTGGTTCGGAGGTGGGTGCCGCTGCGTAGCCGACTTGACCTTGTTGGGACATTCGCATCCGGCGGGCAAACGCGTCTTCTCCCGAGACATCGTCGGGGATCTCGACGGCTGGAGGAGGAGGAGGAGGAGCAAACTGCGGTGGCGGAGCGAACGAGTAATTGGCCGGGGGTGCGAAGCGACCTAGAATCCAAGTCGATCAGAGCTCAAACCGACACAAGCAGCAGAGACACCGTACCTCTCATAGCGGGACGCCTTTCGTCCTCGGAGTCACTGCTATCACTGTACCGGCTCCTCCGCTTCTTGCCGTACAACCTCTCCCGCCAATCCTCCATTTCGTGGATCTTCTCGTCCCCTTCTTTGTACTCCTCGTAGTTGTTGGGTCTGAGCGGGTCATAGATATCGTCCCAGTTCGTCGGCGGCGGCGGAGTGGCCTTGTTCTTCTTCCTCTTCTTTCTTCCAGCACGCTGCCGCTCTTTATTGGCACTGTTGTAGAACCCATTGACATCTTCGCCATCGCCGACCCAATCTTCGAGGGTGGTCTTCACCGCCGGTTTCGGCGCCTCTGGCTTCACCGGCGCCGTGACAGAATCCTCGCCGCTGCCGCTCTTGGGTGCCGCGCCGCCAATCGGTTTAAAGCCCATTCCCTTCTTCTGCGGCGGAGGCGCAGGGCGTTTCGTGACGGTAGGTTGAAATCGTAGCGCAGCTGTAGAATATCCCTTGCAAGAAACATCTCGCACATCCCGTGAGCAAAGCTTCATTCAGACAACAAATGCATAGCCCCAACCAGGCAGGGAAAGTGGCATGCGCGTGACTACCGGCATTGATTTTTTTCTGTGCGTTTGTGTTTCCGCTTGCGGTATCCTCCGCCGTGTGCGGTCCGGAGGCTCCTGCGGACGGCTTTGCGAACACCACCGGCGCTTTCGAGACCGTCGCGGATGAGCTCTTGGGCGTTGTCGTGTCGCCGAGAAGGTTAGCGTACAGTCCGGACATGCCGCCGCCGGGACGCGCGGGGGGCTGCGACATTGTTGCTCCCGTATATGGTGATGGGTATCGTGCGATGTGGAGCGGTGAAGATTGAGATCGAAGATGGGGCGGTGGTCGTGAACATTCGTGGTGACACCCCAAGCAAACAAAGTTAGATACACAGTTAACCGCGTCGGAGCAAGCGAGCTAAGCCGAAAACGTTGATCGTTACCCGCCCCTCTGGGACCTGCCGCTCCCCACCTCCGAACTCTTGATGACGTCTCCTGGCGTCCCTGCTACCGTCCTTCCAGAATACGAGGAACTAACTCTAGCAAGGAGGAGTGCTTGTATGCAGAGCAGCATGGACCATCTGGAGCGTGTTGGGAGCAATTACCGCACCGGTCCCCACCTCCAGCACAATCATCAGTGGTCCATACTTAGCTAGTGCAATGACCTCTCTGTGCAAATACCTCAGCCCCGTTTCTCACCGCCAGCTCTCCAAGTCCCTCCTACTCTACCTCAACCCCATCCACCGCTCAACAATGTCTACCGCCACTCCCAAGCACGAATGGCTCTGTATCCTCCCCGACGTCGAGGGAGCGCGCGAAAAGCGGCTCGCCGTCCGCCCGCTCCATTTCGCCGGCGTAGAAGCTCTCGTTGCTGACGGATTCCTGACTTGGGGCGGTACATACTGAACCCCTTATCCGTCCTTCAAATTTACACACACTAATCCTATGTACCTAGGCGCTGTCCTGAATGGCGTCCCGACGGACAACGCGGATGCGAAGACGTACGACTTCCACGGGAGCATGTTGACCGCGGTGGCGGCTACGAGGGAGGAGGTCATTGCCAGGCTCAAGGAGGATCCATACACGAAGCATGGCGTGTGGGATTGGGACAAGGCACAGATCTTCCTGGTGAGTGCTCTGGTTTCGCTTAGGGACTCGGTATGGCCAGGTGACTAACTGGCATGCTCGGGTGAAGTTCAAGTGCGCGGTTAGGGAGCCATTGAAGAAATAGACGGAAGAGCCGGATGTAGATACATGCACATAACGTGTTTCCCACCAGACAGAAACCTGATACAAAGACGCAAGGCGCTAACAATGAATGCGATATCATCAACTCAATCCAGTGTAACTGCCCAAGGATGAGTGATTCCACAAATTCTACCTAGTTAAGCGCAGCACGGAAAGGCATGTGAACAAAAGGTTACAATTGTGGTGTGGTTGCATACATTATCACTCGGACGCTGAGATGGTATCTATCGCGAAGTTGCGGCGGCCCTTATCCGCACCATGATCGCTGTTTCCCCTCTATGTAGTATACAGTCCGTCTATTTGGATCCGACGGAGCAACGAACTCCCTCTATCTCCAATTTTCTCCATCTCCATCGACGCGAATCATCCTCTCGTCGGATTCCGAGTCTGAAAATGAAGGAAGAGGGAAACCCAGACAGACATATCCATCCACCCACCCAATTCAATCCGAATCAAATCCATCGGCCATCAATGCAACGGAGTTTCACTCTCCCCAACATATCCGCCATTCCATCTCATGTACGCATTTCATCAAGAAAAAGGGCAAAAAAAAGAACAAAGGGAAAAGACAAAGGGAAAATGCAACCGTAATAGAAGGGAAATCAAACCCTCAAGGAGACAAACCCCAGTGGTAAAAATTAAACCGGTAAGCAAGGAAAAGAAACCCGTGCGAGCAAAAGCAGAGCGCCACCCCCCACCCACCAAATGATGAAAACCAGTAGAAGAAAAAGAAAAGGAAAGGAAAGGAAAATGATGAAGCAGGAAGAAAAAGTATGGTTGTAACGAAGTTCAAGCAAAGGTATCCTCGCAATGACAATGCAAAACGTGACTGCTGTACGAAACAAGAACAAAACACCCCCCCCATTACGCCTCTAAGTAAAAGTTGTAACAGTTCTAGTATTCTGTCGAGAGATGGGACGAAAAAAGAAAAAGAAAAAAGAGATCCGCCGTCCTCGTCATCTTGGTTGTCGTCGTGATGTGGTCATCTAGAACTTTCCTCCATCGCCGTAGTGCTGGATGCTCTCGTCGCGAAGTTGTTTCATAAAGCCGTTGAAGACTAGTATCCCAGTTTCATTAGTACGGCTGCGGTCAAACGGGAAGTGGGAGGGCACATACACTCGTAGGTCAGAAGAGTAATAGCACTACTAGGAACTGCACGGACCAAATTGGTTCCCATCCCGTTATACAAGGCACGTCCGCCCTCCTCCTTGATAATAGTGGAGACGGTGTGGGCGATGCCGCGGTACTTGGGGTACAGGCTCTCCCGTTTGTATCCTCCCTTCTCGGCCATGGCGTTTAGAATCCTCTGCCGCTGGAGACGAGTCCGGAGGACCTCGTGAGGGTAGGTCGCACAGGAGGCGCAAATTTTACTGAGGCAACTAGCCAACAGTATACCGCCGAAATGGTTCACACCATCTGCATCCTGCTGTCCCAACTCGACACCACCGGTGAGGCGCGTCTTGAGATACTCGTACACCGGGAATTGAACGCAAACATGGGAGAGACCGAGTAGGGCAGGAGAGATTCCGGAGTAGAAAGAACGGAGTCCCTCGTAACGGTACATCTTCTTAGCCGCGTCCAAGGTATTGTGGTAGAAATACGGAGACGACCTGACAGACGCTGAGCTGCTAGCGGCCGGCTGCGACATCAGACGCGTCTTGATGACCCAGATAGGATTGGTGCACAAAGTGCTCGAGCCGCCAGCAAGCACCGACGACCATACGTTCAACCACATTCCAGGCTCCAGTACTGCAGGGCACACACGCGCATGATTAGAACACGACATCACATACATGACCTCGCACGCAGGATTCCCAAGAGATACTAACCCTCCCTCAAATCGATCTTCGCTTTTTCGTAGACGGTGAAGTATACCATCCAGGTAGGAAAGTAGCCAAGAACCAAAGGCCCAAGGCCCTTATACATCCCGCGCAAACCATCCTCCCTGAGAATGGTTTTGGCCGTCCCCACCAACCCGTTGTACTTCAGCTCGCCCCCCGCCGAACCACGCGGACGTGACCATCCAGCCTGGGCTTGGAGCTTGGTCTTCATGACATCTAAGGGGCAGGTGAACACCCCCGAGACGAACCCCGCAATACCACCAGCGATTGAAGGGATAAACCTTGGGTTGATCGACGAAGCGTTCCAGTAAAGGGCGATCGTCTTAGCCAGGCCCTTTTTCTGACCTTCACCACCATCACCACTCGGCACTCCCGGTAGGCGGGCATGAGCATGAGGATACAGCTGAGTCTGTTCTATTGGAGTTGTAGGCGGGGTGCCGGACTCCTCGGATGATGAAGGAGATATTGAACGAGACATCGTTGGTGGTTTTGTGTTTCGTTCTGCCTTTTCGGGGGTGCTGTCGGAGCTTTTGGTGGTGGTTTCTAGGTGTCCTTCGACAGAAACACCGGGAAACAACAATTGGAAATTATACCCGGTTGACGATCTGAGGGAGAAGCCGAGTCGGCGTCGAGTGTATTGTAGTTTACGGCGGTGGGAATGCACGAAGGGGGAGTGAGCAAACGGTGGTGGTGGGGGTGTCGTATAGTTGAAGGGGTGGTGGGAGTGGTGGTTGGTTTTGGTGGGGGAATTCTGGTCTGGTTGGAGGAAAAGATGCGAAAGAAAGGCGGGAGAAACAACGCACAACAACTGGAGGGGGGTTGGCTTCTCGGGTTCAAGCCTCCTCAGTGTTGTGGTTGGGTGGGAAGGAGAGAGGATGAAGGTAGGAAAGGTGGTCGAGGAGATAGAAGTGGGAAAGAAGAGAAGGTACGTCGAAGCTGATGCACCAGTACCGTTCCGCTCCCTCACCTCCCCCACACTATCGGCTGCCACTTGATCCACCCATGCGGCTCATACCTATCAAAAGACCGAATGAGTTTAATTGCGGGAGAGGGACGAAAAGTACCGGAAGCTGACTAGTTGAAAATTCGGAAGAAATAGCCACAGAAAAAGGTTCAGGGAGCAGAGAATTTAACATAAACTTCCTTTTCGCTGTCGATCCCTCTGGTCCAATCGTCATCCGTCAAAGAATTAGGGTTATTGCTTTCCAGAAGAACTTTACTTTTTCAGCAAAGAGCCTAACATCATCGGCTCCATCATGATGATCGGCCAAGAGATAACCTCCATATTCGCCTTGGAGCCGCTTCTGAGGCTTTCAGTTACCAGTTACCACTCACCACTTCGTGCAGTCCGCTATTTGACAGCCTTATCGGTGCCGCCGCACCCCCCGCCATGTACAACGGCATTCTTGGGCTATCTACTATGTACTTCATCCCACTTCAGGCTTGCCTACTTCTCCAGGTGATCTTTTTTTGGGACATAACTCCCATGCTTCTCCACAGTGAAAATACTGCGATGTATCCCCTGCCTTCCACCACTCTACGGGTCTCCGGGATCAGTTCGTTCCCCAGCACGACCGGACGCCTGCCCTCCGTGAATCGCTTGGCAGGGCGATATGTAAGGCTCACCCCACGTGGGTGTAGACGGGTTGGCTATCGATATCTATCTAGTGGAGCTATGTATGTATCGCTCGCGCAGAAAGTCGCCTACATATTCTCGCGGACCCCTACTTCCTGGCCGCATCGCACATCCCGCTCGCCCAATCCACAGACATCCGACGATCGATCTTGTGGCCCATCCTCCTCGACGCAGTACTGCCTCAACGACGAGCGCGACCATGGGTTCTCCGACTTCACCGCAATGCGGACATTCCACATCGAAATCCGAAACTACCGCACAGATCATTGCGACAGAACAGTCTTCCATCCGTCCAGCCAACCACTCTGATCGCGCGGTCCACCAGTTCGGTATATGGACCGATGCACTGAGCCAGCGTGCCCCCGCATTTTGGCGGGCTCAATGGTTCACGGTTGGGGATTTGCTTATCCTTGTCGGCCGCATACGATGGAGTTGCCGAGGATGTGATGCAATGCGACTTGACACTTGCAAAAATGCGCCTTGCACCCCGACGTCATCGGTTTTCATATGGTTGGAAGTCCGTCATCATCTTCGGATGGACCGCGTTTCCACATTCAGAGGTTACTGAGTGGTTGGAACCCCGAGCCTGAGGGTGATACATTTATTGGGTTTGGTAAGGACTTTATCTCCTTTCTTCATCGATCCAGCCAAGCTAACTCCTTCTAGTGACTGCTCCGCCCGAACAGATGCGGTCTCCGAGATCGAGGAACCAAATGCTCGGCATGGCTGCGCTGCTCGTCACTTCAGTTTAACCCTTACTTACGTAGAAATAGCTTCCCCGGCCGGTGGGTTAACTCCAGATCCCAGACTGGGCATTGACGGCTTAGGCTGGTACTTTTTTGAGATATTTCTTAAGAAAGTTCTGGGTGTTGATGGATTGGCTCAGGCAAGTCGTTGACGTTATCATTGCCGTTGCCGCCGAGATCGCCGCCGCAAACCAGCCGCTCCGGGCGTTTCAACGTCACCGCGAATGGCCCCAATGGTTGTCGGTGATGAGACTCTTGTGTATGACATAAAACAAGGATCCACCCAATGGCCAACATCTGTGCTGTGAAGAGCGCGGATAAGGTTGGGTTTAGACAGTAGAAATGCCATTTCCCTGCATGTGCCCTGAAGTAATAGTGGATCGTGAACATGAACCTCTCTAACGTTAAAATCTCGATTGCGCCCATTCTAGAAGCTCACTGCGGGTCACGTGCATTTTTGATCAAGAATCAAACTTTGTGTGCTCTGTTCGTGGACAAAAATCCTTGTTCCACCAAAATACACCGTTTGGCCGTTACCAATGAGAGGGTAACTAACGTACCGTAGGGGTTTACCGGCCACTACCCCTTACCCGGACACCTTAGTAAGCTGTGATTTAGCCTGTAGCCCCACCCTATAACCCCGCTCAACCCACTAAAAAATCCTCAACACCTTTCAC
>Ga0307516_10001103_pt1 | contig 37669 bp, 33 predicted proteins | sample 19_EM_MG_FD_203310 | JGI IMG/M metagenome (GOLD analysis project Ga0307516, IMG submission 203310) | Populus trichocarpa ectomycorrhiza microbial communities from riparian zone in the Pacific Northwest, United States - 19_EM | ecosystem: Host-associated > Plants > Roots > Unclassified | place... | reverse complement strand
CGTCCGGAAAACAAACCATCGGATTGTGACAATAGGTTCAGGTGCGTACGCCCGCACTGCCCATTCATGGGAGTCGAGACACCAACTGTACTAGTTGCTAATACTTAGGAAACCTTACAGGAGTATAACCAGTCTTACCGGAGCTTGGGAAGCTTACCGGAGCTAGGAAAGCTACCGGAGCATCGGACGCTGGCAGGGGTTACCGACGTGCTCGCTTAAATTTTCACTTTTTTCCTGATGCTGTGGCTCGATGGATTACCGGACTTCCACTCAACACTCGGACAACGAACCTGACCACTCTAGCCCACCTACCACCTATGGAAGCATATCTTGACTACCTGTCATTGCGGTATGCTATCCGGTTGCACTTCCTTCCTACCCACCATGCCCTTGAACCCCCACACGACCTGGCGGATACACGCACCAACCTCCCAGGGCTACACCGTCTTTACAATCTAAGCAAACACCTCGTGCAAGGCAAACTAGAGGACCGCACAGCAATGTCGACAGCGCCTGGAGTAGCGAAAACCACATCTCCAAACCCCGACAAAACAACACAACCCAGACAACTCCACGAAAAATGGCTACGAACACTCACTGAATCAACCATCGTCATCTACACTGATGGCTCCAAACTGGATAATGGCAACGTCGGGTGTGGTTGGACGATCCACTACTCCAGGAACCAGCAACTCCACTTTCTGAGTGATGGTTGCTGCCACCTTGGCAGGAGGGCCGAGGTGTACGATACCGAACTCCACGCGGTGCAAGAGGCCGTCACCCGTCTCCTTATTACCACAGCTCCACGCGCCCCAGTGTTCATCTGCATCGACAACCAGGCCGCTGCAGATGCTCTTCGATTTAACGCATCCAACCATGAATATGCACCCCACACCCTCAATGACATCAACAACCTCCAGCATCTGGGCTGGCACGTCTCTACCGTCTGGTGCCCCGCATACTGTGGCATCCGTGGCAATGAGAGGGCCAACTTTCTTGCCAAATCAGGGGCGTCTGACACAGTCCCCTGCCGCTTCGCGCTCACCACCAAAACATGGCTTCTGGCCCAAGCACGAAAGAAATTCCTCAAGCGGTGGAAAGACGAGCTTCCCCTCTCACGCCTCTCCTTCAAATTTTCAGACCATTTACACGGGGTCGACTGGGCTGATACCCACGCCATGTGGAGAGTTTTCTGCAATCGATCGCATTCGGATTCACCACCCAACATCACCGCTAACCCATGCCCATGTGGGCTGAGTCTGAATTCATCGCACCACCTTCTTCGTGACTGCTCCCTCCTGGCAACAGAACGTGCAACGCTCCTCCGGTCCACCACCGGTGACATCCAAACTGCCAGCTTCATTATAGTACCTAAGAACACCCAACCGATCCGCCGCTTCCTCCGAGCGACCAGCTTAGACCACTCCACCCGTCTCTGCTTTGACAAAGCTGATGACTCCACGATAGATGGTGCCGACAACCCTAGCTCAGGCTCACCTGAACCGGACTTTGACGCCTTCGAACCTTAAAAATGACACGATGTCTGCGAAGAGGGGGAAGGGCTCGTTTTGCCTGTGTGATTCCCCTTCACTGCATTTTTCGTCGTACCTGACTTGTTTATTTGTTGCTTTGTTGCCGATTTTCTCGGCGCGATTTGCTCTGTTTGTTTGTTTTTGGGCAGTTGGGAAAGATGGGAACCCCACGGGGGTGGTATGGCATGGAGGAGTGTACGTAGCCTGTAGCGCTAAACACAATGGATTGAAGTTGCATATTCTCCCGAACCCCACCACCACCGTTTCGCCACAAACTCCTCTCTCCTGCCATCGAATACGTCCGAAATAGTCTCAAAACGTTCCCAAAGAGCCAGCCTACAGCCCCATTAGCTAGAAAGTTGATTCTCTTGAGTTCCGTTTTCGACCCCCCCCTCGACCCCACTATGGTAATCTCGGGTTTTTGCGTGCCCAACCATCACCATCACTCTCACCAGCTTCATGACTCCCTCCGGCCGTGGGCTAGGACCTCCTGATTCCTCTATTGGCACCAGTGGTACTGGAATCAGCTCTGGCGGTCAACCTTCTGCTGCCAATTCCAACAACTACTCATGCTCCCCTATGAAACGCCCTCGTACTGAATCTGGCTCTGAGAACGACACTGACGGTGAATCAGAGATGGATGCAATGGAGTGTCAACCTACCCAGCACATTACTGCAACCCTGGCAATAGGAGACGTTGTCGATGAGCTCCCCACCGTCAATCCTACGATGACCCCTCCGCTCAGCCCTGAACATGCAGCCATTCGAGCAGACTTCGAAATCATCATGGCCACAGCTATGGAGCAACTCTACTTGTGAATTACAGCCGAAATCACTACGTCTGTTGCCGCAACATTTCAGAAGACCACAAGCCATCTCAATCAGCAAATTGGCTTGCTAAATGCGCGCATCACCCAAATGCAGCAGCAACTTCTCACCAACCAAAATTCGACCCTTCCTCCCCAAACCACTCCGATTGCAGCCCCAACCAAGAAGATTCACAAGACAAAGTTGGAGAAGAAGAACACCAGCGAGCACCAAGCCAGAACTGACATTGTCAGTGCTATTTCTGATATCACTGAATCGTCGACTACACTGCCAACACCAGTCTCCAATACACGCGGTTGGGAGACTGTGAAGAGTACTGGCCAGCAGAAGCAGAAGAACACCACTCCGACGAAACTCATCCTGACGATCTACCCACAAGTGGAACGTGAAGTGTCATGTCACTTCCTCAAGCAAAAGGACAACAATACGCCAGGCAACAACTATACCACTCGACAAAACGCCGCCGATACAGCACTCCGCCGTGTCAACTCTTCTCTTGTTGACAACAAAGATGTCACTGCACCACCATTCATACGTGCACGTGTCACGGTACGTGGCACGATCATCTTTACCACCAGCACTACCCAAAACAACATTGTCTACGAGGACTACAAAATGATAATTGCCGATGCTCTTACCTACTACAGGAAGTGCGAAACAGTTGAAATTGGAAAACGCTTCAGCCAGTTTCTCCTTCACGGTGTCCCCACCCATCTTTCCCTACCCGAAATCTCAGACAGTATTGCCACTAACTACCCCCAACTCGTCTAAGGCCAGACGCCACGGTAGCTTACTCCTGCCAGTCGACGAGAAAACAAAACGAACTCTACAATTGTCATGACACTTACAGGGAATGTCAAAAAGGCAAGCATTGGCCGCCAGAACCTCATCATCTGCAACCGCCAATGTCAGCTGGAGGACTATATCGCATACGGTCGAAGCACCCAATGTCACAACTGCCAGGCCTACGGACACCCCGCTGCTCTGTGCCGAAACACCCCCTGCTGTGCGGTCTGCGCAAACCCCCACGAAACTAAAGAACATCCGTGCACCCTCCCAATGTGCAAGAAGGGCCCTGCCTGCACCCACCCTCCGACCTGATGTGCAAACTGCAACTCACCACACAAGGCCAGCGATCCGAATTGCCCCGAACGAATCAAGATACGCATTCTCACCAAACCGACTACAACCAATCAGGGAGACGCCCCCATGGCGGGAGTAGCCGAATAAATGACCCTACACGCCATTGGGTCCGTACAGCTGCTGAACTGTGCGAGAGGCCAAGCAACGACAATTTCAGCCCTCCAAGATTTCGCCAAAAACCCGGAAAACCTCATCTTACTCCTTCAAGAACCATGGTACGACAAACATGGACACCCTCCCACACTGCCAGACTTCAACAATTTCACACCAACACCTATCAAACCAAGATGTGTGACATACGTCTGCCGCACACCTGGCCTCACTGCAAGAACATCATTTACTGCCCAGGACTCTTTCCTCGAAACTACAATTACCTCAATACAGAATTCTACAACAATCACCTTTACCCTCTACAACTTCTACTCGCCAGGGCGCCCAGAACCTATCGCAAGACTCCTTCCAAGCTTTCCAGTACCAAAAGAATGCATCCTGATGGGGGATCTCAATGCTCACCATGTATGGTGGCAAGGACCTATACCTCACACAGCATGAACCTCACCAGCAAGCCATCGTCTCGCAGAATGGCTCGAATCCAACAACTTTCAACTACATAACAAACCTGGACTGCCCACTCACCACCCCAGGAACGGAGGTACCCCATCTACCATCGATCTATGTCTCTCTAGCGGTGACATCACCACCTCGATCCTTTCACTGGCTGTAAACCACGACACCACCTCCGATCACAGCTCCATCACTATTATGTTATCCCTTCCCTCCTCAATACCTACAGCTTCAGTGAGGCGCAACTGGAATAAAGCAAACTGGGAAATCTTCAGTGAGCATATCCGTTCCACTGGTATTGACCTGACAAATCTGCAAGGAAAAGAAGATACATTACGAGCAGTTACCAATGTTACAACCATACTCCACCAAGCTATCAATGCTGCTGTCCCTACAGGCACTCCACGGAAACCTGAAGCACCAAGGTGGAATCACAGCTTGACACTTGCAAAACTGTCGGTTAAAAGAGCAGACAAACAGGTACGACGATGTCCATCTCCGGAGAATCGAGCGGACAGTCAAAACAAGCACCACCACTGGACAACGATAGTACGAGCAGCTAAAACGGCATACCGTATCAAGCAACTGCAAACCACGAATACCAAGACCGTTTGGAAAACTATCCGCCATCACAATACACATCATCGCCCCATCCTACCACTCGAAGGACAGACCGAATTTCGGGCCAAATGTGCATCACTACGGAATGCACTCTTTCCAGCTGTCAACAACCTACCCCGCCAACATCTCCCAGACAACTTCCTCACCTCGAAACTTGATTTGTATCGACAAAGCCATCCAGTCACAGCCCGCGAAGTCTCACTAGCCATCACCAATCTGAAATATGGTACATCAGTTGGACCAGATGGGATCAGCTACACTACACTCCGCCACCTACACGACACCATGCCTGGAGTCCTCCCTCTCCTCTTTGATGCTTGTCTAACCCACACAGTCCACGCACCGGAATGGAAAGTGGCCAACTGTGTGGTCATTCCGAAGCCAGGCAAATCATCCTACACACACCCGAAATCATACTGACCCATCTCCCTCCAATCCTGCTTCGGTAAACTCCTCGAATCAATTGTGGCAAATCGACTTGCACATGCTGCTCTCCGATGCAGTGGTACCCACCCCTCTCAGATGGGCGCCCAGCCTGAAAATTCTGCGGTGGACGCCCTTCTCCGCACGATTACACCGATTGCCAGGGCTATCAGCATGAAGAAGACCAACAAGAAATGTGCCCCCCGACCAGCGGTGCTGACGCACGATATCGAAGGAGCATTCAACCAGGTCCACCCCTCAACACTGCAAGACGTTATTCACCAAAGACGTATGCCAACATACCTAATGAACTGGGTTTCAGCTTTTAATACGGACTGAAAAATTGCCTTCGGCTTTGACCAGCAGTCCGAAGATCCCCAACCTTATGAATGCGGCCTCCCCCAAGGTTCACCAGTCTCACCCATCCTATTCCTCATTTTCAGTAATGCTATGCTGGAAAAACAACATTACCCAGCAGATGCCACTGATACTTCATATGTCAATGATGTCTGCATGGTACAAATGTCACAAAGCATAGCAGAAGCGAACACACTACTGGAAGATCGAACTGAACAACACCTCCACCGTGGTCTGCACCTTGGACTCACCTTTGCACCAAGCAAATCGGAACTCCTCTATTGTCTTCCCCTTACCAGCAAATTCAAAAACATCAGCCTTTCCTCCCATCCTCCCCTCCAAGTAATGAACACCACGATTACACCGAAGCGTCAAATCAAATACCTGGGTGTTTATATTGACGAATCTCTCAGCTTCCTCCACCATGCTTCTATGGCAGCCAGTCAAGGAAGCAGGGTACTCGGCAGTTTCAATTTCCTACGACACCGGTCACGTGGTATCCCGGCTCATATTGCACACCACCTGGCACTGACGGCCATACTGTCTGCTATGTTTTGGGCCTCTCCAGCATGGTGGACTGGCGCTCCGATGCTAATTTCCACCCTCAAAATCACCTATAATGCAATAGCACGGTGGATTACTGGACTACCATACAACACCCGGCTTACCAATCTCCTCACACTCGCACACCTTCCCCCGATGGAGGCGTACCTCGACTACCTTTCTCTACGATACGCCATTCGACTCCACTTCCTGCCTGATCACCATGCCCTCAGCTGGCCACATCCAGACCAAATGACTCGCAACAATCTTCCAGGTCTCCACCGCCTCTATGCGCTCAGCAAGCACCTTGTTTTGGGGAAGCTCAAAGATCAGACGAGTACCTCTACTGCGGATGGAGTACCCAAAATCATCTCTCCCAACCCTGACAAAACAACATCACCCCAAAAACTACACGAAAAATGGCTTTGCTCACTTCCTGACCACACCATTGTTGTTTACACCGATGGCTCTAAGCTGGACAGTGGCGCAACTGGATGCGGATGGGTGATTTTCAACATCGGAAATCAACAACTCTTTAAGATCAAAGAAGGAAGCTGCCACCTTGGGAACTGTGCAGAAGTCTATGATGCCGAATTACATGCCGTCCAAGAAGCCACCAACGCCCTCTTTACCACCACCATTCCACCCTCAGCAATTTTCATCTGTATCGACAACCAAGCAGCAATCGATACGCTCCAGTTCAACAAAGACAACCACGAATACACTCGACACGCCATTGACTCCTTTGCACAACTCCGACTACTGGGTTGGGATATCGGTACGGTCTGGTGCCCCTTGCACTGCGGTATTCCAGGTAACGAAAGTGCGGATACACTCGCAAAACTCGGAACCTCAGACCCGATTCCGTGCCAGCATGCTGCCACCACCAAGATCTGGCTCCAAATGCAGGCACGAGCCCAACTCCTTCGATGTTGGAAACAGGAACTTCCACTCTCCAACCCCTCCTTTACCTTTCCAGCTCATCTACACAATGTTGAAAGGGCAGATACACAGGCCATTTGGTGAGTTTTCTGCAACAGATGCCCTTCCGACCCACATCCGAACAAAACGGCGGATCCCTGTCCATGTGGGCAAGACCTACACACATCTCACCACCTCCTACGCGACTGCACCCTCCTTACACAACAGCGTTCTCAGATGCAGCTCTCCACCTCCGGTGATCTCCAATCCCTTTCTTTCCTCACCAACCCAGCAAACTGGCTAGGACTTCGAAACTTTCTGCGAGCTACTGGACTCGGCTACTCTACGAATATATCCTACGATAAACAACCCATACCCATACAGAAAGACGAAGATTCGGATTCGGATTCATCCGAGCTGGACTTTGGAGTCTTTGAACCATAAAAACGACAATCCGATCAACAGAATGATGGATCTGAAAGGTTGCTGAGAAGCTGTTCTTGGTTTGCCTTTCTGATACCCCCCTCTCAGGTGGTTTGTTGGTCGAACGCGATTTTGTTTCTGATTTTCTTTCATTTGGTGCGAATGTTCTGTTTGGCGGTTGGAAAGATGGGAACCCCATGGGGGTGGTATGGCGTGGAGGAGTGCATGTAGTCTGAAGTACTGAAGCACAAGCGAATTAAATGGCATATTATCTCTCTCCACAGACCTATCTCTCTACCCCCATGAACCGGCGCTGCGACCACCACCTGTAAGACCCCAGAGAAGTAAAGCGAAGCAGAATACCGCAACGATACCACGCCGGGCGTGAAGAGATTACGCCGAAACTGAATACCGCCAGAGTGAAGCCGAATACCACAACGATACCACGCCGGCCGTGAAGAGATTAGGGTGAAGCCGAATACCGCCACAGCGAAGCCGAATACCGCCACAGCGAAGCTGAATACTGCAACGATACCACGCCGGGCGTGAAGAGATTAGGGCGAAGCCGAATACCGCCACAACGAAGCTGAATACTGCAACGATACCACGCCGGGCATGAAGAGATTAGGGCGAAGCCGAATACCGTCACAGTGAAGCCGAATACCGCAACGATACCACGCCGGGCGTGAAGAGATTAGGGCGAAGACGAATACCACCACAGTGAAGCCAAATACCGCAACGATACCACGCCAGGCGTGAAGAGATTAGGGCGAAGCCGAATACCACCACAGCGAAGCTGAATACTGCAACGATACCACGCCAGGCGTGAAGAGATTAGGGCAAAGCTGAATACCGCCACAGCGAAGCCGAATACCACAACGATACCACGCTGGGCGTGAAGAGATTAGGGCGAAGCCGAATACCGCCACAGCGAAGCCGAATACCGCAACGATACCATGCCGGGCGTGAAGAGATTAGGGCGAAGCCGAATACCGCCACAGCGAAGCCGAATACCGCAACGATATCCCGCCGGGCGTGAAGAGATTAGGGCAAGGCCAGATACCGGCACAGTGCAGCCGAATACTGCCGAGTGGCAACCAAGACTAGGTTACCTGTCGAGCAGCACGGGCTAGCGAGGCAGGATCTTGACATGATGTGATTTTTTCACAAAACAATCCCAATCAGCTGGTTTCTCCCCCCTCCCATTTCCAGGATGGTACTCTGAATACCTTGACAATGGGTCTGGCATCTCATTTGGAGATTCAGGTCGGTAGTAGATTCGGAAATCAATACTGGCCAACTCCTACACGGTGTGCTTGCATTGTGTATACTACCTCCTTTTCCGTGATACTAAGTAATCTCTGAACTCCTCTGGTAACGTGTTAAGTGGGTTCATTTCGGCTTCTACAGCTGATATGTAGTCCACTATCCTTGCTTCTGGATTTGTGGCTACTGTATCATCTCAGGTTAAGGAGATGTTGGCTGTGGTGTACCGGGTGCACTTTTTTGAGCATTTTAGGCTGCTGAATCTCATTTCTGGAGAGTCCCAAGTACCCTGCAGCAGATATTGGTTTATCCACCAGAAGCACAGGAATGCATCAACCTCTGATTCTATGGGGGCAACTTCGAATTCCTTCCTGCTGAAGCGCTTTCGGTGCGGAAGTATAGCATATCGGTGACTTCCTGGCCACTGCCTTTGACCTCTTCTCCAGAGTAGCTTCAGAGGGGAGCTGCTTTGTTTCACTGCTGTTATGGTAGTTTTTCCATGGCCAGTTGCTGGCTGGCCAACGGAACGGAACAGCTTGCATCAAGGAGTAGTCGGACAATTTTCTCCTGCTGGTCCAATAGTAGGATCCTGGAGACAATGGGTCTTAGTCTACATCGAGATTCTTTTAGCTTTTTGGATATCTAGCTATCTGTTTCGTTATTTTTCCATTTTGTTCCATTGCCGCATGCAATTCGATAGGAAATTGGACACAGTGTTTCCAGACCTTCTAAAAATCCAAGTTGTTGGTGTCCTATTTCCAGACTCCATGTGACTCTCTGTCCTTCGTCCAAGCAGCCATGGTCTCGTACATGTTCTCTGTGACACTGGAACGTCCGGTCAATGTCGGAGTGACGGTAATATTAAACTAGTCAGGTTTCTCGATAGTCACGAAGGAGATGGGGCACGCGCGGTCTTCGCCAGCGTTCGGTTATTATACAGGAATAACACCCCCCATGACAATCCTTCCAAGTTCGCCCACCGTTAAGGGATTCACAGCGAATAATCTAAGGGATTCGGTTCGATATCTGCGGCGCCCGCTGGCTGCGGCTTGAGCGCCGGATCGCATGCGGCTCCGCGGCAACGGCTTGCTCGACGGATCGCTCGGTGGACGGCGCGGTGTGCGCGGCGGCTCGCGCGGCGGCGCATGCTTCGAGACGGGCCCGGCGGCTGGCCTGGCGGCCCGGTTCGCGGCGACGGCTCTCTCGACGACTGCTTCACAGGTAAGATCAGGTAAGGAATACGCTCACGCATGCACCAGCCAAGGTGGGTGTGGGTCAAAGCCCGGAGCTACTCGTCCTGGTCGGTACTGACGATAGGAGGCCATCCAATGGTGTCACGGGCCGTGCAATTCCCTCAGCTCATGGCTGGGTTCATGAACACGGCCCCACGATGGCTCAAGCATCGGTTTCGGGGATTATACCCTTCTAAGGAGGTCCACCGCGTAGCGGTCGGGGATTATACTCCTTGAAGGGGTCCTAGCCGAGCCCCCCGCGTGTTGCCCATCTGGCATTTCCTATCTCCCGCCTAGACTCTCGAACTCCTCACGTTTCCTTCCGTCTCCTTCCCCGATCAGCCACCGTCTCGCTCGTCATTGCTCGCGGTGTAGGCCACGTAGGCAGATCGTTCGGATCGAGACGGGCCCAGCGTCTTGCCCGACGTCTCGCTCGCGGCGCTTTGGCGGATGGTTCGACGCATGCCCGGCGGTGTGCCCGACGGCTTGCGTATATCGTTTCGATTCGAGACGGGCCCGGCGGCTTGCCCGATGGCTCGCTCGTGTCGCTTTGGCAGATCTGCGCTTCGGCGGATAGTTCGATTCGAGACGGGCCCGGCGTACTGCCTGACGGCTCGCTCGCGGCACTTCAGCGGGTATCCTTATCTCTGGTTCGTATGCAGCGGCTACCGAGTTCAGCTTTCCTTAGGTCATCACAGCCCTTCGGATGACTGGCTCGGCGTACTGAGGATTTAGGGATTATTGGCGTGCCCAGCTGACGCCGGACCGGCCTCACCCCCCAGTACCCGGGGACCACTCGGCTGCTTCCCCTCAAGGCTGCTTCACCTGGCCGAACTGCTTTCGGCCCTAAAGATTCGGCGTAAGATATGGTAGAGGATACGCTCACGTACCTACCAGCCAAGGTGGGCGTGGGCCAAAGCCCGGAGCTACTCGTCCTGGTCGGTGTCCCCCCGGGAACTCATCGGAGGTGTGACACATGGTTCCTGGCCACCAGATTCCGGGTCTGGGGTCGATTGGTCGCGACTGGTGTCCGCGATAAGGAGAGCAAGAATTCCGGGGCATGCCAGTCCGTTGTCCTAGACAGAATCCTGCCTCGGCTGACATGTCCTCTTACAAGTGGAGCCACTTCACAGACTCCTGTGCCTGCAGTTGCGTGTCCACCACTTGCTGGTTTCCTTGCTTCTCCGGAGTTTCCGGTACTCCGGTCCATTATCTCCAGTCTAGACTTCTCAACCTTGTCATCACCTCGTGAGCCCCGCTTCCGCCTAGACTCTCGAGCTCCTCATATATCCTTCCGTCTCCTTCCCAATCCACTGTCGTCTCACTCGCCGCTGAGGAGTATCGTCGATTCGGGGCGCAGGCCCGGCGTTGCGGCGGTTCGTTCAACGCAAGCCCGGCGGCGGCCCGATGGCTTGTGTGTATCGCGGCGGCGGTTCGTTTGCGGTTCGGTGGCGATGACTCACTCGACGGATCGTTTGCGGTTCCGTGGCGACGACTCGCTCGACGGATCACTCGCGGTTCCATGGCGACGCCTCGCTCAACGGATCGCTCGCGGGGATGGTTGTTGACTCGATGTCTGGGTGACCCGTAGGTGGTCCGTTGATGATTGATGATTCCGATTGATCATTCCGATGATGTTTAGCCGATTCAGGTGATGATTCCGCTGATGATGTCGATGAATCTTCCGATGAAGACCGGTTGCCCCTCGCTTGTCGGCGGGTGGTCGTATAAGTATCCGGCTCGGCAAAGTCACATGCTGCGGGGAACTACCCCGCACTGCGACGTGAAAACTCTTCGCCTTGGCACTAGATTTCATCAGCGTAAAGAGGATAACTCTCGATTGGGTCAGACAGTAGTGCTTTTCCTGTATCTTCCCGAGAGTGGCCAGAGCAGGTGCCTCTCCTTAAGTCCTCTCGTCGTGATTGGGTGATGCGATTGGGTTGCGTGCGGGGTTGATTTCGTTACTCGACCGGAGCCGGCAGTGACGAGCCCTCAACCGTTCCAGCTAATCCTTCTCGGCCGCAACGGGCACCAAGGTATAGCTCTGCCCCATATCGCTCCCAACAGACTCTCGAACTGTTCCTGAGGTGCGGTCCTGTAGCGGCGTTTGCACTTTCCCGAACACGAGCCGGTACTTGGTCTGGGGCTACCCAGCGCTACAGGATCGGCTTGAAGTCAAGCCTCCACTTCAGTATTCGGTCAACTCGACGTCCCTCACCTTGGTGCGGCGTATGCCCTGCATCATAATCGTTGTAAGCATCTCGGATAAGTGGGGGATACGCTTACACTGTCGTGTGCTGGCAAAGCCCAGAGTTCATCGCCATAATCGGGTGTCAATGATGAGGATGCGAGTGGTACCATCATCCCTCGTGTCTCCTGACCACGGGGTGCAACGGTATCGCCTCTGGCCTTCGAGCCGTCTGCGACGATACAGCGATTCCCGACTCGTGGTGCTGTTCCTCGGGGCCGTGCCTCTGGAAACAACCCCGCTCCAATTCCGCGATCTAGACTCGCAACTCCTTGCGTTCCTGTTTCCTTCCGATTGCTTGTCCTTCTTATGATGACCACCAAGGTTGTCTTCCTCCGCGGCAGCTCTTGCGCTTTCCCGGTCTGCGCCGGTACTTGGCCCAGGGACCTCCTGGTGCCGCAGAGTCGGTTGACCCGAGCCGAACCCCGACAGTGTCGGTTGCCCGGTCTCGGGATGTCATCCTAAGACCGTGTGACGAGTTTCCGATACCTTCCTGCCTGGTCCGTATCCGAATTCCGACCCTGTAGTATTTAGGGTGTAACATTCTCGTCTTCTTTCTTGATAGCAGTTGTCTTGGCCTGCTTTAAGGTCAGGGTGGTTTCCACTGCTTCTTTATCCCACTTCTGCTTGGCACTGGACACTGCTTTCCATGGGGCCATTGGAAGGGCAGTTCCCCCCATCATTGCTCCAGTGTAGCATTTGAAGGTTTTAAGACTGCTTCGTCCACATCTCCAGTAGTTTTTCCAGCTGGCCCCATATTCCTTCTTTCCCTTGGTTGGTACTCCTGCCAAGACTACTTCTTTGGACTTCCAGTGTCTGGGCTTGCCAAATTTTGGCCTTTTGGCCTTGTCCCCTGATGCTATCTTTCCTGATGGCCTGGGGCCCTCCTTCTCTCCTTGACCTTTACAGGTCTTATCTGAGTCCTTCCTTGGGTTTGGGTATTCCTTTTCCTTTCTCCAAGTCTGCAGTTCTTCCAGGGCCTTCCTTTGCTCCATATGTATGCTGGCTTCGTAGGTTGTCGTGAGGAAATGCTTGTCATCCATGAATTCCCCTATTTAGTGGGTAAAGCGCATATAGATGACTGATTGGGATATTGCCAGATTGATTTTTTTCTTGGAAACTTTCTCCTACACACCTTGCATAGATGTTGAGGATATGGAACTCAGTTAGGTAGGCATTTATATCCCTCTTGTATTCCAGTTCCCCCAGTTTCCGTGAGTAACATTCTGATCTAGGTGATATGTTTGCACGTCCGTCAAGTGTGGGTACAACCCAATATATTTGCAAACCGACTCCTACCACAATGTGAATGGGGTGGTGGGTTTGCCATTGAACTCTTTTGGATCCTTCAGCTTCAGCTTGGACATGTTATTCTGATCAGGCTGTAGTACGGCTTGGGTGATGGCTACCATGGTAGTCACTATGTCTGTCAGCTCTTGGTAGGAGAACGTATAGTTGCGAGATAGTCCTCATTGTGGTGGCACTGGCGATCATGGGGACAGAGTGTAGCCTCCGGAGGATGGTGGTAGTGGAGGTGGTGATTGCAATGAAGAGGCCCACCCCAGCTGCTGGTTTGGAGGATCTGACAACCTGCTCTGCCCTTCACCGTCTTAACTTCCCGTTTGTATATCTGGCATGGGTTATCTTTTGACCATGTCAGGATGGCTGCTAATCGACACAGCCACTATGGCCGCAGGCACTGGGACTGCATAGTACAGATACATCGAGGTCCTTCTTTTCTTCTTTTTAGCAGCAGTGCTAATTAGAGCACTCACCTAAGTTTCCAGTGCCTGCTGCTAAGCAATCAACCGGTTCGTAGCCATTTGTGGCTGGACTGCTCAGTCTTCAGAGTTTTGATTCCACACTGCTTGCTCCTCCAGTCACTGTTAACTGGTTACCTGGAGAAATTGGATGGCATCCTTGACTCGCAAAATGCAGGTGTCCCTATTGATGTCCTCGTTGGCCTATTCTTGATCCCGTAGTTGGATTGCTGCTCAAACATTGTTGGTGAACTTCTGTGCCATATTTGCTGTTCTCATCAGCTCTGTTTGCATCCAGTCTGATGAGATATGTGCATTATCCTGGGCTCATCCGTAAAGGTATTCGAGAGTTCCAGTGATCGGTGTGTAGGTTTCCTCAATATGTTGGATCCGTCTGTCAGAGTAGTCATAGGCTGATCAGCATACTGTATAGTGTTGCTTCAGGTCCCACTGGGCCTGTCACTGCTACATGACTAGCAGTCAGAGCTAGGCTGCTGGGTCTTTCAGGTTGATTGTGGGTTGCATCAAGGTGTCACCCTTGTACACTTAGACTGCACTGACAGGATACTCCAAGCTGAGGATGTCCTTGTAGGAGGATGCGGCCCCTAGCAACAGAGTGACCCGTTCCTGACTTATTTTTAGAGAATTTTGATAGGTGACTTAGTAATCCAAGATTATAGTATGACACCGGAGTTATATCATAACAGTAGTGTAGAGGGTGTTAAAGTCAGGTATCATCTTGTTCACAGTTGAATAATCTTAGATTTATTGTTCTGCATTCATTTTGATGGTTTCTTCCGTAATGGTGTTCTTTTGCCGTCCGTCCAGCTTGCTTATATCTTTCTTATGACTGGGTCGTGTGATCTATTTTTTGGAGAAGATCTTTTTCCATGTTTGTCTGCATAGCTGAGCCATTTCTCCAGACAGAACCTCACAATGCCTATCTCCCTACAGGGTCTTGCAGGTGGTTGTGAATGGTTTGATCATAGTCGGTAATAGTGATAAGGTAGAGTGGATCAGTACTGCCACGTATCTCGCCTGGAATACGTGGCCTCCCACAAGATTCCATTGGTGATACAAGAAATCTATCTTGATCCCCTTCTTTCTTACTGGTGCTTCCTCTATCTCTGCTTATGGAGATATTTTTCTCTTTTTTAAGAGTTCCATACCCCACTCCTTATCTCCCATCTGGACTCTCTCTGCCCCGATATTCGCCATGAGCTCTGATTATGGCATGCAACTTGCATGCATCCTTTTCTTCCCCTTTTCTGCAGTGGCTACCAATTTCAGCAGCCACAGGTCATCACAGTCCATCAGATTATTGGCTCAGTGGTACTGAGGATTTAGGGAATATTGGTGTACCCAACTTGCACTAGACCAGCCTTATCCCCCAGTACCTGGGAACTAGTCAGCTGCTTTTCTGCATGGTTACCTGCCTTGGCCAAACTGCATCGGAGACAAATCTTTCGGATGCTACTTAGAATTCTTACTCACGTAACCTTTCTTCGGTCTGCTACACTTCAGAGTATAATATAAAGTGCATATGGACAGCAACCTGTAATACAGAGTGTACCATACTGGCCCACATACTGGAGGAGGTAGTAAAAAGAAATTCGACTTCTAAAAGAGTACCATCTTCACAGATGCTCAGGTAGCCACCAGATGGACGGAATCAGACAAATCTGACCTATGGTAACAGTATACCCTCTAGGTATGGATGCACATTACCAAACTACAATGGGCTAGGCTGCAGATGACCATTGAAATCTGGTGGTGTCCAGCTCAGAAGAATATCGTCGACTGTAATGAGAAGGCCAAAAAGTGGGTGAAGATTACAGTAGAGGTGACAGCTCCTGGGGCTGGATAGAAGTATGGGTGGTACCACTTCCATTATCTCTTGTCAACTTCAAGTGGGAGATCTCGGAGAAGAAGTAGGTGGAGGCATACTAATGGGAAGGGGGTCAAACCTCCAAGAAGAAGTACTAGCTGCCGAAGAGTCAGTGACCGTACCCAGCTAACTTGGGCAGCAAAGAAGGTGGCAGGGACACTGTACATGGATGTCAAGTTAGCATTCAACAATGTTGACAAAATGCACTTGGGCAAGTGCATGTCGGTACTGGGGATTGAGCTGGACCTCATCCGATGGACTACTAGCAGCTTCATGTCAGACCGACAGGTAAAACTTGTGCTGAATGGCAAGATGGGTAAGGCAAATCAAGTGGATAAGGGAATCTCCTAAGGATTCCCAGTGGCACCAATGCTCTTCACCACCTATCTGTCAGGGATCTTCGACAAGATGGACATAGTGGTTGCAGGCATTCGGGGCCTATCCTTTGTGGATGATATCAGCTGGTGGGTAGATAGCGTGGACAGCAGGGCAGTGGCAGCAAAGCTTTCAGTGGTGGCTGCAGCCTCAATCGAATGGGTGGCAGAGAACTGAGTAGCTTTCAACTACAGCAAGACAGAGGCAGCGCTGTTCCACAAGAATCAGTCAGTACCCCTGGTAACAGTGGCAGTCGGCACCAATAAAGTCCCATTCAATAAGGAAGTAACCACGTAGCTGGGAATCTGGCTCAATGCTCAGCTTTCCCTGAAGGAACACCATGCCACTGAATGAACAAAGGCAGAAAGATGTTAACAAGACTTCAGCAGTTCACAGGGCAGATGTGACTCACTCTAGCCAATTTCAGGAAAGTCATGGAAGCATGTGTCCAGTCAACTACTAAGTTTGGTGCTGAGCTGTGGTGGAAGGGAGACATTGCCACAGGCACTCAAGGGTGGGCAGAGGAGATACAGCAGCTGATAACCAGGAAGCCTGGGCAACAACAGACGATTTTCAGATGGTCAACCTAGGAAGTACTCTGAATGGAGACAGGTCTGAGAGTAGCAACAGTATAGCTAGAGAACAGATAGCAGTGTTTTGGACTATGGCTACTCAGTCTACCAGAAGGAAATCAAGTACAGGAAGTGGTAGGAGCCCCCTTTGGAATCGGACTGTAGCTGAAGAATGCCCTCACATATGGTGGGCCGACTGAGAGTACATTGCTGCTTGAGGAATCAGAAACCCTGAATGCAAAGCTACTGCAGAAGGAGGAAGCCAAGACGATAGCAGTGGCAGAGAGGACCAAACCAGGTCTTTGTCAAGATCCTGCCTCGACTTCTCCGTTCTGGCTCGACAGGCAACGTAGGCTTGGGTCTGTGGAGCGAGCGCTCCTACTCACACTTCCGGCGTACTCACACTTCCGGTGTATTCACACGTCTGGCATGGGCTCATTGTTCTCGCAGTATCCATCACACCCGGCGTGGTCTCTTCGCGGCTCTTCTCACACGCCTTGCGTGGGCTCGTTGTTCTCGCGGTATCCGTCACGTCCGGCGTGGTCTCCTCGCGGATCTTCTCACATGCCTTGCGTGGGCTCATTGTTCTCGCGGTATCCGTCACGCCTGGCGTGGTCTCTTCGCGGCTGTTCTCACACGCCTTGGGTGGGCTCGTTGTTCTCGCGGTATCCGTCACGCCCGGTGTGGTCTCTTCGCGGCTCTTCTCACACGCCTTGCGTGGGCTCGTTGTTCTCGTGGTATCCGTCACGCCCGGCGTGGTCTCTTCGCAGCTTTTCTCACACGCCTTGCATGGGCTCGTTGTTCTCGCGGTATCCATCACGCCCAGCATGGTCTCTTCGCGGCTTTTCTCACACGCCTTGCGTGGGCTCGTTGTTCTGGGGAGGGATGGTCGCAGCGCCGGTCACGGGGATAGAGAGGTAGGTCTGTGGAGAGAGATAATAGATTGCGTGGAGAAGAATCTCCAGACTAGCTACCGCGCCCTTCCTTTATACTTTTCCTTCCCTCTGTGGAATCACAGCTTGCCTGCAAGACTGACACAGTTCCTCCGTATAACATTATGACTCGATCGCCGCGCCCAAGAAAAACACATGATCGCACTCGGCCGTCGTGCGGCCAACACTCTACTCGTGGCAACAGGAGAAAGGACGCGCAAGCAGTAACAGTAAAGGAAAGGAAGACTAACGTACAACTTAATCAAGGGAAAACAATACTCGTAATGAACATGGGAGAAGGACGCGCAACCTCAATCAATGGGAGACAACAAACGTAGCGGACTGGAGAAAGGACGCGCAAGTAACATAATGGAGACAAAGGAGAGAGGTCTAGACCGGCCAGCGGTCGGGGATATCGCTACCAGAGCTATATGGTGGACATCGGTCGAGGCGTCTAAGCGCAGAGGATGACCGCAGCTGCGGCAGCGGAAACGAGGGCAAGCCACAGGGCGACAAGGGTGAGAGTGGCACCGGCGCCGGCACCAAGGAGCCTGTCGCGCCAGGTGTGTGACATTACGTCCCCTGTCCAGACCAAAGCTCCGGCGAGGTCATGTTGAGTCGTCAGGGTCCGGCGGCAGATGGGGGTGCGGTAGATGCGGACGGGCCGGCTAGCCTGCTGCCGGGCTTGGAGTTGTTCGTTCATTCGCTGTTGTTCGGTGATGATGGCTCCCAGGGTGTTGGTCATCTGCTCGAGTTGCTGTTGGTCCGCGTAGTGGAACTCGTTCATCCGCTGGACGAGCATCCAGTGTACGACGTGATTGCGGCGGGCGTTCCGGGTGGTTGTTTGATGTATTATGGTGACGATTTCCCCCAGGAGGGCGAGTTGCTCGTCCTGTAGTGGCGCAGTCGCAGCCGTGGGGTTTATGTTTTCCTGATCTTTCTGTGGTCGCGTGATGTCCGCCAAGGTTTCACATGGGGCTGCAGCGCTGCAGCGGAGGTGGTGGTTTTCCATGTTCACGAGGAACCGGCATTCGGGGCACACCCGCTTTCCTCGGTACCAGTCCGCGCATGCTTTGGCGGGGTTGAGGCGTTATTCGCGGGTTACTTCGAGTAGTTCGTTAGGGTGTGGGAGTGGGCAGTCGCAGTTTGTCGCTCGGCGGCGGCGGCTTCTGCGCGGGTAGTAGTTATTGTCCTTGCTCTGGCGGTGGGTGTTGCAGTAGTCATCGTAGCAGGCCGTCCAGTGCAGGGATGCGTAGTCGTTGGTATGGGGCTGTCCTGCGGCGGACAGCGGGGGCGAAGGTGTGGCTGGAGGGGCGCCCCATCCGTCGGTCGTGGTGGCGGCAATGCCCCAGTCATTGTTGGGTTCATTGGTGGGTAGTTCAGTTTGTTCGTTATCGGCGGAGGTTGTGATGGGAAACTTGGAGGTGCGGCTGCGGCCAGCGAAGGTCCAGTCTTCGTTGGTGCCGACAGTGACGGTGGTGGACATATCGGGTTTTTTTAGAGTTGGGGTGTGGGTTTCTCAGGGTATTCCTCATGGAACTGGTGGACGAGGTCGGGTGAGTTCTCAAAGTTGCGGGCGGGATACCAGGTACGATCGGGGTCGTGGAAACCTGTCCACTTGACTTGATACTGGATCTGTTTTCTATGGCGTCGGGAGTCGAGGATTTTCTCTACTTCCCACTCTTGCTGTTCTTGGATGACCACAGGTGGTGGCGGTGTTTGTTGGTGTCCCGGGATGGGTTCGGTGCTGGCTGTGGGTTCGAGGAGGCTGATGTGGAAAACTGGGTGGATCCTGACAGTGGCCGGTAGGTCCAGTTTATATGCTCTTGAGCTTACCTTCTCGAGAATGGTGTACGGGCCTATCTACTTGTGGTCCAGTTTGTTCGATGGTCGGGTTGTCCGGATGTGTTTCCATCGTAGCCAGACCCTGTCGCCTGGGTTCAGTACCGGGTCTGGATGTCGTGCTTTGTTGGCTTGCTCTGCTTGAGACATTTGGACCTCCTTGATCTCTGCTCGAAGTTCTTCATGCAACCTTCTTAATGCCGTGACATATTCCGACACTTCCGGGGTCTCCTCGTTCCGGGTGCCGAGGTCTGGCAGCAAACGAGGGTGATATCCATAGTTGGCAAAGAAGGGGGTTATTTTTGTGGTTCCGGTTTGTGTGTTGTTGTAGCAGAATTCGGCAATTGGCAACAACCTTTCCCAGTCGTCCTGCTAGTAGTTGCAGTATGCCCGGAGATACTGCTTGAGGGTGGCATTGGCTCTTTCCGTTTGTCTGTCCGTTTGTGGGTGGAAGGCTGTGCTGAGGTTGCGTGATATCCCGAGTGCTTCCGTTACTCGTTTCCAGAAGTCTGAGGTAAACAGGGACCCTCTGTCTCATACAATACTGCTTGGCAGTCCGTGGGGTCTTATAACTTGTCGGAGGAAGTGGTCTGCTAGTTCTTCGGGGTCCATGGTGCCCTGGCAGGCGACGAAATGTCCCATCTTTGTGAGGCGATCGATTATTACTTATAACACGTCTTTTCTGTTGCTCGTCGACAGCGCGGTGATAAACTCCATTGATATCGTGTCCCATGGTCGGTGTGGGAGTTCGAGTGGCTTTAGCAGTCCAAATGGTGCGTGTCGGATTGGCTTGATGCGATGGCAGGTGTCACAGTGGTCGACGTATCTGTGGATGTACTTTCGTTGCCCTGGCCAGTAGAAATTTCGGCTAACAAGTTCCAGGGTTCTTGCTCAACCCGGGTGTCCTGCGGCTTGCGTGTCATGGTGGTCTCTTAATATGCGTAGTCGCAGGGTGTCATTGTTCGGGACCCATATGAGGCCATTGTACATTAGCAACCCGCTGTTTTCCTCGTATAACCCTAGTGCGATCTTTCCATCATGGGTGGTCCCGCTCACTTTTTTCCTCCAGATTTCTTGGATCTCTTTATCTGCTGCGCTTAGTGTCCGGATTTCATTCAGGAGTTCCTTGTCTATCTCGAGGTTGATGGTTTCCGTTGTATTGGCCTGGAGTGCTTCGAACGCTTCTTCGGGTAACAGGATTCGGCCATGGTTCTGTCGATGCTTCATATCCCCTTCCCAGGGAGAGTCTCCTGACTCTCTAGAGAGGATGTCTGGTTTGCCGGCTAATCTTCCTGGTCGGTATTTGATCGTGAAGTCGTAGTTTGCTAGCCGCTCACCCCATCGGGCCTGCCGTAGGTTGAGATCTTTTTTCGTTTTCCAATATTCGAGGTTTTTGTGGTCCGTGAGAATCGTGATTTTGGGTCCCGTTGTTTTGCAATAGGTATCCCATTTTCGCAGTGCGTCCATGATTGCCAGTAGCTCTTTGTCGTGGATATCGTAGTTGTACTCCGGCTCTTTGAGTTTCCTTGAGTAGTAGGCTACTGGGTGCAGAATTCCGTTATCGTCTGGTTGCGAGCAAATTGCCCCTATGGCGTAGTCCGACGCGTCTGTTTCGATGGTGACGGCTCGTTCTGGGTTGAAGTGCTGTAGTATGGGTTCCGTGATCATTGCCGTTTTTAGGGTATCGAACGCTCCTTGCTGTTTGTCGCCCCATTCCCACTCTTTTTCCTTCCTTGTGAGGGAGGATAGGGGCGTCGTGATCTTACTGTAGTCTCTGATAAAGCGACGATAGAAGTTGGCAAATCCCAGGAAACTCTGGATTCCTTTTACATTCGTTGGCTCTTTCCATTCCTTGATTGTTCGGATCTTTTCTTCTTCCATTCGCAGTCCCTTTGGTGATATGACATATCCCAAGTATTCTGTTTCCGTTGTATGGAATTCGCATTTAGATGCTTTCAGCGTGAGCCTGGTTTCCTCAACTCGTCTCAAGATTGTTTGGACGTGCCTCCGGTGGTCTTCCAGATTTTGCGAGAAGATGAGGATGTCGTCCAGATAAGCCACACAGAAAATATCCAGGTATTCGCTCAGAATCTCGTTTATCCATCGTTGGAACGACGCCGGTGCATTGGTCAAGCCGAAAGGCATGACACAGTATTCGTATAGTCCGTACCGGGTTCGGAAGCCTGTTTTCCACTCGTCTCCTGCTGCGATTCGGAGGTTGTAATATGCTTCTCGGATATCGAGTTTGGTGTAGACGGTAGCACTGGACAGTTGATCCAGGGATTCTCCGATCAATGGCAATGGTGTCCGGTCCTTGACCGTGATTTCATTTAATTGTCGGTAATCTACGCACAAGCGTAGTCCTCCGTCCTTCTTCTTTACAAAATGGATCGGCGCTCCGGCCGGGGAAGTAGATGCACAGATCCATCCTCGTTTTTCGTTGACATCCAAGTATTCTTTGAGAGCCTTCATTTTCTCGTCATTCAGGGGTCGCAAGGACTCATACGGGGGCGTTTTCCCTTCCTCCAGTGGGATATGATGGTCCTGCATGCGGTGAGGTGGGGGTGTCATTGATTCTTGTTCGGTGAATACATCGAGGAATTCGTGATATTCTGGGGGAATTGGTTTCTTGCTCGTCCTGGAGGTTTCTTTGATTTCGTCGATTACTGTCTGGCATACCTCCCATGGGTCTGTTTCGCCGATTTCCCAGTTCTCCTCTTCTGCTGGTGTTTTCTTATAGTATTGCTCTGTGGCCTTTTCTTCTGGGACTGTGTTGGCTCTTGGTGAGCTGGGTAGGCATTTCTCGGCGCAGTGGTCGGAGTGGAATTTCACGGTGTGATTCTTCCACCCTATCACTGGGTTGTGGAGTTTGAGCCACGGGAGTCCCAGGATGATCGGGGCGTTCCCAATCGTGATGCAGTGTAGCCGGATGTCCTCCTCGTGATGGTTGATGGTTAGGTGGATTTGAGCGTCGTGGGTTACCGGCCTGCCGGTAACCTCACTTCCGTCGACTGTCAATACTCGTCTTGGCGTTGTTTTTTGTTGCATAGGTATTCCACTGGCCTCAGCATAGGTCTTATCGATGAAGTTTTCTGATGCCCCACTGTCCACCAAGGCTGTAGTGGTGCATTCGTTCCCGTCTGTTCCCTGGATTCGTACTTTGATCACAATTTTCTCCTCGTGGTCGTATCGGGTGGTTCGTACTCAGTACGGGGGGTCTTCTTCGGGTTTGACAACAGGTGTTTCCCTCGGGTGGTGGTTGTCGGCACTTATTCCCGAGGGTTGTCGTTTCCCGACGGTTCTTCTTCGGTCGTCTCCTCGAAGGTGGCTTCCGCGGCCCTGTATGGTCTTCTCCATGGAACTCGTTCTTTCCTGGGCTGGGGGCATTCTTTTGCGAAATGTCCTTTCTTTCCGCAGTTGTAACATTCTCCCTTGATTGCTCGTCGTGGGAATCGGTTCGGCGTTCCCCTTGTGAATTTGAATCGTCGGGTGGCATCGAGGTCCATCGGGTCTCCCGGGGGCGTCGATGGAGGCTCCTTTGTGTTGATGTGGAAGCGCGCTTCTGGGTTGGTGGTAGGTCGTCGATTATTGACTCCGAGGTTGCATAGGCGGCTATCCGTTTTGATGGCGGCCGTGGCATAGTCCACCAAGACTGTGGCGGGGGTTTCGCTCATGACTAGGTGCCTTTTTACCTCGGGGTGTAATCCGTCTCGGAATCGTGCAATGCATACGTTGTCCGTCTATGGGAGGTCTGCTTTAATTCGCTGAAATTCGGCCCAGTAGGTGGCCGCTGTCCGATTTCCCTGCTGGATCTTCTGGAATTTCTCGAACGCTATTTCCTCGGCGTCTACCTGGCCGAAGGCGTGCTTTATGTTGGTCTTTAGTTCTTCCCAAGTCAGGTTGATTCCACCTTCCTGGTTTAGAAAGGTTTCCACCCAATTCCATGCCACCCCTCGCAGTAGGGAGGATGCATATCCTGTTTTCTTCTCATCGTCATCGAATCGGTTTCCCTCTGTTCTAAACTTCAGCTCGCACTGGGCCAGGAACGTTTTGAACTTCGTTTTTTCTCCTTCGAATGGTTCCGGGTCCCTGAGCTTTGGGTAACTGGTCTGCGGCGGTCAGTCGCGTGTAGCTAAAAGTGTTTGCAGCATTTCTGTTGTCAACAGGTGGGGTCCCGGGGCTTCCGTCATTCTTTTGAGTTGTTCAGGGGACTCGGGGCTCTGGGGTCTAGATCTTTGTTCGAGGGTTACTGGGCTCGGCGCTCGCTGGTCGTCAGGGACGTCCCTGAATTCGCTAAGGTTGAGGGGGTCCCCGGTGCTTTTGTCCTGGGAATCCACTGTCTTTTTCGTTGCGACGTCAGGTGTCGATGGGGAGACGCAATCTAGTGTCAAGATCCTGCCTCGACTTCTCCGTTCTGGCTCGACAGGCAACGTAGGCTTGGGTCTGCGGAGCGAGCGCTCCTACTCACACTTTCAGCGTACTCACACTTCCAGTGTATTCACACGTCGGGCATGGGCTTGTTGTTCTCACGGTATCCGTCACGCCCAGCGTGGTCACCTCGCGGCTCTTCTCATATACCTTGCGTGAGCTCGTTGTTCTCGCGGTATCCGTCACACCCGGCGTGGTCTCCTCGCGGCTCTTCTCACACACCTTGCGTGGGCTCGTTGTTCTCGCGGTATCCGTCACGTCCGGGGTGGTCTCCTCGTGGCTCTTCTCACACGCCTTGGGTGGGCTTGTTGTTCTCGCGGTATCCGTCACTCCCGGCGTGGTCTCTTCGCGGCTCTTCTCACACCCCTTGCGTGGGCTCATTGTTCTCGCGGTATCCGTCATGCCCGGCGTGGTCTCTTCGCAGCTCTTCTCACACGCCTTACGTGGGCTCGTTGTTCTCGCGGTATCCGTCACGCCCGGCATGGTCTCTTCACGGCTTTTCTCACACGCCTTGCGTGGGCTCGTTGTTCTCGCGGTATCCGTCACATACAGCGTGGTCTCTTCGTGGCTTTTCTCACACGCCTTGTGTGGACTCGTTGTTCTGGGGAGGGATGGTCGCAGCACCGGTCACGGGGATAGAGAGGTAGGTCTGTGGAGAGAGATAATAGATTGCATGGAGAAGAATCTCCAGACTAGCTACCGTGCCCTTCCTTTATACTTTTCCTTCCCTCTGTGGAATCACAGCTTGCCCGCAAGACTGACACAGTTCCTCCGTCTAACATTATGACTCGATCGCTGCACCCAAGGAACACACATGATTGCACTCGGCCGCCGCACGGCCAACACTCTACTCGCAGCAACAGGAGAAAGGACGCACAAGCAGTAACAGTAAAGGAAAGGAAGACTGAAGTACAACTTAATCAAGGGAAAACAATACTCGTAACGAACATGGAAGAAGGACGTGCAAGCTCAATCAATGGGAGACAACAAACGTAGCGGACAGGAGAAAGGACATGCAAGTAACATAACGGAGACGAAGGAGAGAGGTCTAGACCGGCCAGCGGTCGGGGATATCGCTACCAGAGTGATATGGTGGAGATCGGTCGAGGTGCCTAAGCACAGAGGATGACCGCGGCTGTGGCAGCAGAAACGAGGACGAGCCACAGGGCGACAAGGGTGAGAGTGGCACCGGCGCCGGCGCCAAGGAGCCTGTCGCGCCAGGTTCGTGACGGTCTTACCATGTTCATGGATGAATCATGACAGGACAGTGGGGTGGTCAGCTATTAGGTGGTATGGAAGAAGGGTCAAACCTGGGCAGAGGTCCAAGTGCACATGAGCAGCAACTAGGAAGCCTATGATGCCAAGTGTGCTGCACTTGCCCGTGCCTGGAGCTGGCGTCGCAGAGGAACGAGATCCCAGATTGGGTAGCCACCTTTTCGGATGCTTAGACAGCCATCAGAAGGATGGTAATGGAGAAACCTGGTCCGGGTCAGCAGTACGCCCTCCAGGTACAGAAGCACATTGCCATGCTGTGCCAGTCCAGACCAGGGATCACCATTGAAGTGCAGTGGTACCCAGCACACAAAGGAGTCACTGGCAACGAAAAGGCTGATGAGTGAGCAAAGATAGGTGCAGAGAAGCCGGGCACCTATAGGGTAGAGTGGCCAAACTTCCCAGTACGAACGGAGATACGGGGGGTGCCCCTGCCACGGTCCCTCACCAACCTCAAGCAGGAGATCTCAGAGAAGAAGTGGGTGGAGGCATGCTAGTGGGCTTGGGGCCGAACCTCCAAGAAGAAGTACTGCATGCCAAACAGCCAAAAGTCCAATGGCGCGTTGGCCAACAGCTCCAAGAGGATCGCCTCGCGGTTCTACCAGCTGAAGACGGGGTACTGCCTAACGGGGCAATACCTCAGCTGGACAAAGAACTGACCCATCCCGCAATGCTGGTGGTGCCGGTACCGAATGCAGACCCAGGACTACCTCCTCAGGGAGTACCCCGAGTGGAAGCCGTAGCAGAAGATTCTGTGGGTGGAGGTGAAGAAGGAGACTGGGAAAGGGAAGGACTGGTGGAAGATTTGAGACCTGCTGGCTGACGGGAGGTGCAGCCAGGCGGTGCTGGACTTTCTCTCAACCACGGACGTGGGTAGGTGGGTACTGGGGGTGGAGGAGGATGACCCGGTGAGTGCGGTGTCGGAGCTGGAGGTACGGGAGTGGCTGGAGGAGCAGGGGGCGGGGGCTGAGGAGCAGGACGCCGGGGGGGACTACCGCTGTTCCTACCCACGCCCGACTTCATGGCAGCGGCAGGTGAGGAGTAGGGGGACGGGGTGCACTTTTCCTTTGGTTCTTCGCTGTCATTTTCCTTGGGCACATCTACTCTGTATTGGGACAGGCCTGGGCGGAGGGCAAAAGGGGTGCTTGCAACGAGCCGCCACTGCGCGGACTGCGGACAGGAAACGGACTGTACATATTCTCGCCATGATCTCCATAGGTCGCATGCGAGTAATGAATAAACAAAAAAAAAAAACTGGGCAGTGGGCCAATTCTTCGTCCAGTGAAGGTACTACCCGGAAAGGCAGTGGCCTATCTTTGGCTGGTAGAACCTTGAGGCAAGCCTCTTGGAGCTCCCAGCAACCGTAACGTCCGGCCTCTGGTTCCCCGACATCCTGTATTTCTTCCCGGAGGTCCGGCCTTTAGCCTACTGTCGGGCTACTGTCCACTTCTTCTCGGAGATCTCTCGTTGGAGGTGTGCGAGTTGCCTGGGGAGCGGTATCGTGCGTGCCTCCTCCCGGTCCGATACCCGTTCCGGTGTCATCTCTCCTCTCGAAACACTCTCCAGCGCCCGGACAAGAGCAGCGTATTCCGCGTCGTAGGCCTCCTGGTTGTAGCCCGTGTGAGTTTTGATGCACACCTTAGTTTAGCCGTTCTTCCACGCCACCGTATATCCAGCGGCTCCGTCATCCAGTCGTGACGCATTCGTGAGCATGGTGAGTCCAGGTCGCGGCCTCTCTGTCGCAGCTTTGGCTTCGGCCTCCTCTTCCTGCAGCAGTTCCACGTCGAGGGCCTCTCTGGTTTCTGTAGCAGCACTGTGGTCTCCACTCTCCCTGAGTATCCAAGGGCGTTCACGAGCCGTCGCCCCATGGCTGCTGGGGGCCTGGGGCACCCATCACCTCTCTTCCCTGGTCACCCTGCGGCGGGCTGAGTAGCCACAATCCAAACCGAGAATTCGAGTTTCACCTGACGGTCCGACATGAAGCTGCCAGTCCACCTGACGAGGACCTGCTCGATCTCTAGTGCCTCGATTCACCTTCCCAATTGCGTTTTTCTCACATTGTTGAATGCTGGCTTGACTTCTATGAACAGGCCGCAGCGCCGTGTCCAGCGGACGCCGAGACGTGAGGGCTACAACCACGATGGCAGGGCGACTGTGACGGATACAGCGTCACAATGCACACACAAGCGGGCCCACGCACCAGCTCAAGCAAAACAAGCCACCACGTCTCCAGGTTTCGTTTCCGCTTCACCTCACCCGCCCATCCCGCCTGAACCTCCACCATCGACCGACGAATACGACGCCTTGCAGCGACGGTGTGTATGTACTATCCTCGCGCAGGGAAACACCCCTGAAGGTATTAGCTGACAGCATTCAGCGGGTCCGGACCGAAGAGCAACAAAAAAAAAGTCCCCGATTCCTTCCAAGGTGCAGATCCGTTCCCACTGGAGCGCCAAGTCCATACTAACAACCCGCCATCAGCACCACAAGATGGACCCAGAAAATATGGTCATTGACCAGCAGGTGTGCCAGGATCAGGTAAATCTTCACCCAACGAGGGCTTCTCGCGTTGAGACTGGCTGTCGTTTTAGATAGTTTCGCTAATCGGTGGAGAAGCATGGTACCGGTGCGGGCGCCGATCAGGGACGAGATGAGGGCCCTGTGGATTCGGCCATCATCCATCACGGCGGCAGTGGCGGGGTCCCCACCACCCACATGTCTCCCATCGAAGACGATCAGGGTGGCCACGGCGCCCGAGCGGATGGTAAACGATCCATCAACTATCAGCGGTCGGCTTCGATGATAGCAAACCTACGGGCCCAGAACCAGCGCCGCCGAGCGATGGAGAGCCTCAAGAGACGCCTTGAGGTGCTCGAGCAGGACGGAGGCATGAGTCCGCTCGAGGCTCTGGTAAGGCTCAGTCACGAGCACGAGGTTGACCGGATTGGACGTTACAACCTGCTCAGGGACCGATTCATCAAGCAGAGGCGGAGGAACAGAAGCCTCGAAGAAGTTATGGGCACTCCCCACCAGTGGGCCATCCGTCTGCAGACAGATATGGCCCCTGTCCAGTTCATCGCCGGGACGCGGGGTGGCAACGAGGTGGCAAACCAGGGGCTTGGTTCGGGAAACTACGAGCTTGTCCGACAAGATAGCACCGCTGCTAGCCAGGACACGGTTTCTCCGGGCGGCATTCGCGGGAACAGGAGGCGCAGTGCTTCCTGCCCGTAGGCGGCTGGATTGAGGCTGACATACGATCTTCTCGGTCCTCGTGAGTCCGGAGTGAGTGGAGGGCTGATGGAGATGCTGTAAGGCAACGAGCAGGTGATGGATTCGATAAAAGTCGGGGTTTTCGCGGAGTGTTTGTAGATCGTTTTGTACTGCTGCGCGCGTCAGTAAATACGAAGACTCAGTATTCCCGGCGTAGATAGATAGCTTGCGCCGTGTTCTGGCTGCTCGCAACGACACCGTCCGATGGAGCCCCATTTGGTGATACCCGGCCCCAACGGTCGCCATACCCGTACGGGCGGTAGCTATCTACATACTTATTCTGACCACCCCTTCCGTTATTCAATGAAAAAAGATCTTGGTACGCATGAAAATAGGGAGTACCATTAATAATCATAATTACCGTCGAGATCGAACAACTACCGTATTGACGGACCTCTCGATGGTGGGGATAGAATACTAGCAGCATCTATATCCCATATCACCAATATGTGCTACTGCGTACGTCGAGCAGAGTGATGATAGCAGGCATTACATGCCTCTCCGAAAGTGCGGTCACGTGATGACGAGTTAGGAATCGTGTTGAATGTGTGAATGTTCGCGGGCAGCAAACTCACCCCACGAAAAGGGGGGGGGCAAAAAAAAGAAGGGAAGTGCTCAAGCACGGAGTTGAACCGCGTATGTCCTCACGAATTCTGAGATGTCTTACCGTTCGACCACAAGAGCTATTTGATGTCTGAACAACGAGGGAACAGAAATCATCAGCAACGTGAACATGCAGTTTCTGTCATCGCAGCCGCAACAGCTTTGATAGGTAGCGGCGCCAGCGCTGCTGCCGGTTATCCGGCTTGAGGCTCGGCGGTACCCCGGACGGCCCCCAGATTCTGGCAGCGGATTCCACGAGCGGTGAATCGAAGTTCTTCATGCTTGGCATCATTTCCTCCCGCAAGGCAGTCCGACATAAAGATATACGCCCCTCGAAGCACGAGCTGCGAGTGAGGCTACCTGAACGACGTGTGATGCTCTAGGGCGAAGCAGCCCAGCCGGCGCTTCAACAGCCCTCTAGGTATGGATTCGGTGACCTGTTGTCTTACCTCGCCATGCACCTCTATCCCCGTGACTTAGTCCGTGAGCACTCAGGGACTTTGCCGCATTTTCCGAATCGGCCTCCAGTGACAGCCCGCTCTGTGCGCGCTGCGCAATCCGTGTCCATTTCCTTCAGCTTGACATCTATCATCAGTTCACATGTATCTACTCGCCGAACAACCACAGGTAAGGGACGGTCATTGCCCCTCTTTTCTGCAGGTTTCTCGGAGCCGACCACTCGTAGCAATCTTCAGTGAGGCTAGAAGCATCTATCACGTTCCACGGCTATCAGTTGCCTCCGCAATACACCGCCCCAATGACGCCAGGCCCTTCCGCAGTCCTCCTCAGCAAGCGCCAAATATTGCGCCGCGCCGACCGCACTAGACGCGCGGAGCGGTGCTCTCTTCCCTCACGCTGCCGCCTAAGAGAATGATGCCGATAACTGGATGTCGCCGGTCTGCTTACTAGGATTTTGCGTATAAGAAGAGACCTCACGCATCGGCCCTTGTCAGAATAATGGGCGCCCGGAGATGACTGGCCGGAGAAGGCGTCCGGAGATGACAGCTGCCGAAGTCTCCGAGCACCGGCTTGGGAGACAGTCTTTCGTCCTTTCCCCCTGGCGAGTCCCTCAGTCCCGTTGTATAGAGAGAGTGTTCCTCCTTCGACGTTGTATCAATCAATTCACTATCTTCCTCTCTATCGACAGCCCTATATTCCCTGGTTACGCGCACATAGTTGCATTGGGAAATTGATGTGGGCACTGTCCCCATGGGGTAATAGTAGTCACTACGGAGCCCTCCCAATGGGGAGCGAGTAACGTAACGCGAGATATCCCCTTATATACTCCCGAGCTGCTGCTATCGTTTCTCTCTCTCCTCCTCCTTACCATCTCTCCTCCCTTCTTCTCCTTACGTACCATCTCTCCTCCACTCGCCGCTCCACCGCCTAACTCCTCCACGACTTACGACGTTGATACCGAACACCCCTCCCCTCTTATCCAACCCAACTCCCGGTCATCAAGATGAACATCTGCTACTCTATCGAGATGAACTCGGGCCCGTTCACTCTCACTTACGCCCCCAACTACAACACGGGTGCCATCGTCGTTGCTACCCCACAGCCCCCCCAGATCCACATCCCGGCTACTGGCATCGAGTACTTCGTCTACCGCTGCGCTCCGACTCTCGAGCACCCCATGGACCACTGGCAGTTTATTCCCGCCACCACCAGCAAGGTTGCCCTCCCGGACATCCGCGACGCTCGCCCGCTCTACGTGTTCTCGTCCACCACCGGACAGTACACTCCAATCAACCAGATCGGCTTCACCTTGAGGTAATCGCTACGAGGCAATGGTGAGGCGAGGTTGTCACAAGATCTCGGTAAGTCGCTGTTGCCCTCCCCCCAGAAATCGGTAACGTCGGCCACTAACAGCACTCACAGCCCTCGGCGGGAAGGTTGCTGCTCATCCAAAAAGCCAAAAAAAAACTAATCAGGAAATAAGGGGGTTTCCTTTTCATCGTGGATTTCAATGAGGCGTGGAGGGGGGGTGCGTAGAGAGTTCTTGAAAGTCGGTTGTTTTTTCGGTGGCTTGCATAGTATTGTTAGGTTTGACGGTTTGCACATTTGTTTGGAGAGGCTACTATTTTCTTAGGTGGTTCGAGGATGCGTTCGATCAGAGTTTAACTCCCCTTTCTCTCTGTCATGTACTTGTTCTAAATCAATGAGCAGCTCAATTCCCCTCATTATCACATTGAAGCTGTATTCTTGAGGGTTGCCTGTCGCCTCTGAGCGGCAAGGAGGCTCGGACGCTGCCCCGTAGATCACTCGGCTACCCAACCAAAGACAACGCAACAAACCACCACCCATCATCAACAGCACCCAGACACCATCAGCCAACCCCCACCACCGCCGCAATGCCGCAGAAACGTAAATCCAACGGCGTCGGTCAGCAGCACCAGGTTGTCGTCATGCCGCCGAAGATGAACCTCGACATCTCGGTCGGCACTCTGCCGTCGACGAATCCGTTCCTGTCGCCCCCCATCTTCCAGATACTCACAGTCACGGCCTCCGACGGGGTAGAAATTTCTCCCGAGCCGATGCAGCAACTCGAGCGCTCCATCCGCTTCTGCCGCCAGCTCCAGAGCACCGACCCGAGGCACGTTGACTGGCGCAGGAAGCTCGCCGCCGAGCTGACGCCTTACACGTCGCATCCCGGAACTCCCGCCGAACTGGCCCACTTGCCCGCCGGCTACGCTCTCTGGGAGGAGGGCGAGTACGTGGTGCGTCCTCCGTAACTTTCTTGCTCGTACGCACCCATGCTGACTGTGCTGCGTGGTACTCAGAACGGAAAGCCGCTCGGATGTGACCTGATCTTCCTCTACGGACACCCGCTCGGCATCGGCAAGCGCTTCGGCAGCGTGGAAACGTTTCTTCCTCACTTGCGCTGGATTGTGGCGGGAATGGTGCCTGGGAAGTGCACATGCAGGAGCTGCAATCAGTACTACGTCGGGGACGAGCACCCCACCGGAATGTCCTTCTGATCTCTTCTGTTGGGAGGGCGGGTTGGAGATATGCTTGCTGTGACGATATGCCTACATACTCGCAATCGGGATCTGCAATCTACCCCTCCCTAGGTTTCAGAGCTGCAATCGTTGCTTCCTCTTCTTCCCACCACTTCAACATCTCCCTTATGCGTCGGTTCAGTTTTTCCAACCGCTTATTGTTTGTCTCAAAGTTGGAATAGCTTGCCTTTGACCGCTGGTGATCTATCGTGTTTGCGACTTCCGACAGACGCTCAGACATGTCGATGACGAATTTCCCGCGGCGTCTTCGATATTGTTGCCACTTCTCGTCATCTGTATCTGGGGTCGACCTGGAAGTGTGGCTACCTCTTTCCTGCGGCATTCTGGGTGATGTCATGGGTTGTGCAGCGCTGGTCTTGCGGGTACTTCCTTTGGGATCAGGAGGTGATTCGCTCGCTTCCCGGTTGCGACAGGTTCGGGCAGGCTGCTGGCGAACTCCCTCTCTTTTTGCGCGACCGATAGTCTTGCGGAACGTACAGATAGCACTCCGGTAGCCATCTCTCTTGTGACAAGCGCGACGATACCTATATCCAGCTTTCCCAGCTGCTTGAGTATTTCAGTCAGTACATGTTTCAGCATCGCACGTATTCTTTCCACCATGGTCTTCGCCACCTTCAACAACCCCTTTACCTTCCGGTGATATTTCTTCGATGCAGAAGAAGGCGCTTTGGATGCGGAAGAAGTTGGTCCCACTTCTACTGGCGGCGTCGACATGCCGAGATGCTCGGTGGTGTTCGACTTGCACGATTGGCCCAGGACAATTGCCTCAGCCGTTTTCCACGAGGTTGCTTCCGATGGAGTGCCATATACCGGTTCAGCCACAGCATGCCCTTGCGCTCCAGCTGGCACCTGCCCACCCTCTGCTGTCGACGGATCGGGGCGCCTTGGTCTGGATGGAAAATCTGTCTCTCTTCCAGGCACCGCAGCCTCTGCGCTTGATTGGACGGAAACATGGCCGAGCGCAACGGTGCCCCGTGGAGGAAGGTTTAGCACAGGTCCGCCGGCCTGGGAGGTTCCCGCTAGCTTCAACAGAGACTGTCGATCACGCAGCTGGTCGGCGTTCAGAGCGGCTGTGGGCTTCGACGGTCTGGCCATGTTCGTGGACGGTTTCCATGATGCCTTCGGAGATACCCGAGATGCAGGTACGGGAATACGACTTCTCGCTACGGCTGGTGTTTTCGGGCCTATCGCCTTCCTCGTGGCAGCTAGAAGACGCACTGCAGAGATGCCGCGTGCGGGAACAAAGTTTCTCGGCGCGGTCGTCTTTACTATCGGCTGTTTTCTGGCGACGGGAGGAGGGTTGGGTGGAACTGGGTTCTTCTTGCTCAGAGTAAACGGCTCCTTTTTGCCCGGTGGAACGAGTTCCCTTTTACTCTGTGGAACAGGACCTTTTTAGCACAAACTGGCCACCATATAGTCCTCTTTCAACCGCCCCAGGTGTTCGGCGACCAAGTGGGCTGCAGGCTGCAGTGCGTTCGACCAGCTTGCTGATAACTTCCCCCTCTTGCGCGGTGGAACGGGGCCTCTTTCTCTTGGTGAAATTGGATTCCTCTTGCTTATCGCGGCTGCCCCCCTCTTACTCAACGCTCCGAGGCCTTCCTTACTCGGTGGAGCCGGGCTTCTTCTGCTCAGCGAGGATGGCCACTTCTTGCTCTGCGGAAGTGTGCCCTTCCTGCTCGGAGGAGCAGCAACATTTTGTCTCGATAAAACTAGGTACTTCTTGCTAATTGGGACCCGATGCCTCTTCCCTGGCAGATCTAGCTCCTTCCTGCTCGTTGGAGCAAGGGATATTCTGCTTGAGGGAACTGTATCGTTCTTATCCGATGGTACCAGTTGTGGCATACCCGATGTAATCGTTTCCTTTTCCACTGGTAGGTTGGGTTCCGGCCTTTTCACTAGAACCCAGCGGATGTGGGCCGCCGAGATATTCTGCCCTGAACTGCGAGGGGAAACAGCAGCGCCGCTGGGCTTGAAAGCAGGTGTATTCTGTGGTACATCCCCTCCAGTGGAAGGATAAGATCGCGGCTCGGGCGATTCACGGCAGACAACAGTCTGCCGTGAATCGCCTAGCTGAATCTCTGGGCGGTATCTCGGGATCTACGATGGTAACCGGGGTGTTGTTGGGAGTGGTGAAATGCCCAGCGGAATAACTGTGCGGCGTTTCTGGGTTCACAATGAAATCCGAACGGTTGTTTGGAAACATCCGGTGCTCACGGAAGGCACGTGAGAAGTCCTCTTTGGCCGGAGCGGGAGGAGAAGCGGTACCTCCATTTCGAGTCCCGTCTGGCCTAGGAACTGGGCCGCAGGATAAGTTGGGTTCAGTCTTGTCTCCAGTAATCCGCGATTGATGAGTTGTGAACGCTCATGTAGAGATTGATTTCCAACCAACAGCTGATATCTTCCTGAACTACCTCCTCCACTGTCGTCTTCCACTTCTCTTTTCCTGGGCGATCTTCTGGCTGGCGTATTTATTGGTATTGTCGGTCATTGTTTTGAGATACGAATTGGTAAAAAATAGTCTCAGGATTTCAATAGGCTCTATTGCATCGAGACCTTGAAATATTGCAGGAAGTGTATTGTAGGCCTTATGTGGAAAGGCTGTGGGCACCATGGGATAGAATATGGGTGACTGGGGCGATGGTGTTGATGCTGCGGAGGCCTGCGAAGTTGCGGGAGTAGGACTCACAACTGCACCAGAGTGATTTTTCGTGAATCTCATTTTCTTGACTGCCTGTTTGTCTTGTGAGGATCGCTTTATGAAAGATTGACCAAGATGTAGGTTGAGACCATTTCCTGAGGACAAGATGGTATTGGGCTTTTTTGGGGGTTGATGGCGAACGACTGGCTCAGACATATTGCGGTTGCTGATAATCTCGCCAAAGTCCTGGACACTCCCCACAATTTGTCTTATCCATCTCCCACCAGAAAGGGCATAGCTCCGAGAATTGATAGCATGAGAGTTAAGATATCGAAGAAAAAAATAAGCTTCAGTGTTGGGGGGTACAACAGGCTACTTCTTCCACTATGATCGAGAGTTGTGGTTGAGGGGGTCCAAATGGCACGGAAACTGAATTTCTACGGTTCAGGGGATACATTGAGCGCAATGGAATGGATATCACCGCTCGTTCTTCAATTCTAGAATAATAGAAAGAACATCAATCCGTGGTTTGGATAAGCCCGATATAACCAAATCCAGAACAATCGTGTCTGGTCAACATTTGCAGTCATCACCCAGGGCAACACCTGACAAAGCATTCGATCCAACATCCTCCCCCAAATCGCTCAGAATCCTGTCTCGTGCGGCTCCTTCCTCATGAAGTCAAAAACTCTCGTAGCCATCCCCCTCCATCAGCCTCTCCGCCAGAGTCTTTGCCAATAGTACCGCCTTCTCCGCCTTCCTCCCCACATGCTCCGCCTTCTGCACGAGAAGCCCCAACTTCCCCTTCTCCTGATACCAAACATGTCGATGCCTGGGCACAGGTACGCTTCGGGCTTCCGAAAGCCACACCGTCGCCTCCCTCTCCTCTTTCCCCTCCCTACCGTGTCCTTCACCGAAGTGGACATCCAATTCCTCACCGCTGAGCTGCCAGACATACTCCTCCCACATGCGGAACAGGAAAATACTTTCACTGGAAGCGCCGTAGAACCTGCGCCGGTCATGGCCGCGGAACACCGTTTCGATCCACGCCACGTGCCATCCGCCGTCCCGCAGCGTCCGCTGCAGCTGCGCGGCCCCGATACACGCCCACGCACGTACCCATAGCAGCCGTCGTCCGCGCCGGTCCGGTGGGCATAACTTTGCGCTGATGAGACCGCCGCCCGTCGGCGTCAACCGGTACTGGAGCGACAGGAGGCTGAGAGTGCGGGGGAGCGGGAGGTGTAGCGATGACGGCGAGAAGGAGGATGCGAGCAACGGGACCTTGTAGAGGATCTCGATGTGTTCGCGCATGGAGGCCCGAGACGGGGTGAGCGACATTGCCACTGTTGAGAGCGGCGTTGAGAGTACTGGAGAGGTGCGGGGAACTGTGAGGAAATGTTACCGTATTAATACTGCGCCACCAGTGGACGCAGCAGCAGTGAGCGGATACGGAGTGGGTATTGTACTGATAGAGTTAGCAGCTAGGCAACGCGGTGGTATACTTTGCGGGGATCGCGTGCACCCTGAACTTTGAGTTTCACTTCCAAACTGCCGACACCAACTTTGGAAGTGATTTGTTGAAGCTCAAAATATATCCCTTTGCAGCTTGGCGGCCTTCAAGATGCTTATGTGTGCCGTGTTGGCCTGGAATGCAAGACGCAACATGAACCTGTGGTATATCTACCGTATGTCACCCCACCTAGCTCAAGTGGGACGGTTGCTTATCCAATATCATTTCTCGTAGTGTCGGCATCCCGGGTGAGAATGGCACACTAAGCGAACCCGAAAACACCGGAGAACCACCCCCAAAACTCCCCGAGAAGCTCGAATCTCGATCGCCAGCTGACAGGCCTTGTACCCAACAACACCACCGACGATGACGACCACGACCACCGGCCGTTTCTACGAATTACGGGTGAATACTCGAACAGTCGTTGCCGATACAGAATTCACGTTTGAGCAGTGGTACCATCACATGAAGCAAAAGGTCGGTGTTTCCGCCACGGACGAGCCACAGCCACTATTCCGGATGAAGCGAACGTCGCAGGCGTGCATCGATATCCGCAACGCCGAGGACTACACCGCCTTTCTCGCCCGTCTCCGCAACGGGCGGTACTTCCCAAACGGCGCAGGGCAGGTGCAGATCCATTCCTCAGTCACCAAGCCGCTGCCGGCAAAGGCGCGCAGACCGCCGCTGCACAATCCACTCTGCACCAAAGACACGTGCAAGCTGAGGCAGATCAGTATTCCGCACCGCGGGGGTAGGTGCGGAGATCCGCGCGGTCAGTGCGGCCGCGATCTCGCGCGCATGTCGCTCCTGCGTCGATGCGTGTCTGCATCCATCGTTCACGGTACCAAGCCGCCTGCGGATAGGACCCTGAGGCGTCCGCAGGCTTATTCGGACGCGGAGTGGTTTTGTTTAATCATACTCGCATTCGACCTCAAGGACGCGGAGTGGTGGGATGTTACGAAAATCGTCGGGCACAGGGAGACACGAAGCAAGCGCAAGTCCAGAGCCGGCACCGTCGAGTATCTTGTCAGGTTCGTCACCCCCGCCGCAGACGAGTATGTTCACCACACAGCACTCCTCTTCTGCGGTAAGATGATGTTGGCCTACCTTAGGAGCTTGACCCCTGCCCGGCGGTGCGAGGCTAGGTTTCGGTTTCAGCATATCGATACGATCTTGGCACAGGCTGGAGATTGAGGGCACCGGACCGGGTGTTTTGCTGGCGCAGAGATACAACGATGCTGGCCGTCGCTGTTCGGAAATCATTCACTAGATGGCTGTTACTCTCTCTAGCAACATACGAGATGACTCATTCCCTCCAGGATCGATTCTGTTGTAATATCTCACTCGTTGCTTAGTCATGGCGGGCAGGCATGGACCTGCCCCTATATTCTCCTTTCTCTCGAGGCTTCAGCCTTACTTAGACAATACACACGTTCATCACTTTCAACAGGTTAT
>Ga0307516_10001102_pt1 | contig 37673 bp, 41 predicted proteins | sample 19_EM_MG_FD_203310 | JGI IMG/M metagenome (GOLD analysis project Ga0307516, IMG submission 203310) | Populus trichocarpa ectomycorrhiza microbial communities from riparian zone in the Pacific Northwest, United States - 19_EM | ecosystem: Host-associated > Plants > Roots > Unclassified | place... | reverse complement strand
GGGAATCGGGTAACCAAGCCGATGCCGGTGCCGTGGCGCGCGACCATGTTGTGATTGGCGGCTTAGCAGACAGGAGCGGGGTCCGGCTGCAGCCAAGATGTGTTGGCGTGGGCGGGCAGACTTTTCAAGGTCTGAGCTGTACCCACAGGTGTTGAGCGGGGTATCCGTTCGTGTCGACGCAAAACGAGAACGGAGAAGAATGAGGGTTTCTGTCGCGCGCGCGCGACAGGAAAAGAAAGAGTTGGATCTGTCGCGATGGCACGACAGAGGAAGTGTTGTAGATGCCCTCGGCCATCAGAGGTAGACTCTGATGGCCATGGGGAGAAGTTGTTGTTGTTGCTGCGCGGAAGGTTGGGGGGGGTGTTGTGAGGATAATAGATTGCGTGGAGAAGAATCTCCAGACTAGCTACCGTGCCCTTCCTTTATACTTTTCCTTCCCTCTGTGGAATCACAGCTTGCCCACAAGACTGACACAGTTCCTCCGTCTAACATCCTGACTCGATCACTGCGCCCAAGGAGAACACAGGATCGCACTCGGCCGCCATGCAACCAACACTCTACTCGCGGCAACAGGAGAAAGGACGCGCAAGGAGTAACAGTAAAGGAAAGGAAGACTGATGTACAACTTAATCAAGGGAAAACAATACTTATAACGAACATGGGAGAAGGACGCGCAAGCTCAACCAATGGGAGATGACAAACGTAGTGGACAGGAGAAGGACGCGCAAGCAACATAGAAGAAACAAAGGAGAGAGGTCTAGAATGGCCAGCGGTCGGGGATATCGCTACCAGAGCGATATGGTGGAGATCGGTCGAGGTGCCTAAGCACTGAGGATGACCGCGGCTGCGGCAGCGGAAACGAGGACGAGCCACAGGGTGACAAGGGTGAGAGTGGCACAGGCGCCGGCGCCAAGGAGCCTGTCACGCCAGGTTTGTGACAGTATGTCTCCTGTCCAGACCGAAGCTCTGGCGAGGTCATGTCGGGTCGTCAGAGTCTGGCGGCGGATGTGGGTGCAGTAGATGCGGACGGGCCAGCTAGCCTGCTGCTGGGCTTGGAGTTGTTCATTCATTCGCTGTTGTTCGGTGATGATGGCTCCCAGGGTGTTGGTCATCTGCTAGAGTTGCTGTTGGTCCATGTCGTGGAACTCGTTCATCCGCTGGGCGAGTGTCCCGTGTACGATATGATTGCGGCGGGCATCCCAGGTGGTTGTTTGATGTATCATGGTGACGATTTCTCCCAGGAGGGTGAGTTGTTCATCCTGTAGTACGGCGGTCATGGTTGCCGCAGCGATGGGATCAGTGGCAGGGTTGGGAGCATACCCCGCGAGAGCGGCCTCCTGGTCTTCCTGTGGTGGCATGACGTCGGCCAGGGGGTTCCGTGAGGCAGCGGCACTGCAGCGGAGGTGGTGGTTTTCCATGTTGACAAGGAACCGGCATTCGGGGCAGATCCGCTTTCCCTTCTGCCAGTCTGCACAGGCTTTGCGTGGGTTTAGGTGTTGGTTGTGGATTACCTCCACTAATTCGAATGGATGGGCATGGGGACAGCTGCAGGGACGGTGGTTGCGCCGGCGGTGGTGGTTTCCTCGTTGCTAGTAGTAGTTGTCATCTTTCATCTGGCGGTGAGCACCACAGTAATCGTCGTAGCAGGCGGTCCAGTGTAGGGAGGCATGGTGGTTGGCACGGGGCTGTCCCCCAGTGGACAGTGGGGGTGAAGGTGCTGGTGGAGGGGCATTCCATCCGTCCGTGGTGGTAGCATTGGCAGGGATGCTGCAATTGTTATCGTGTTCAGTTTCGGAGTTGGCTTGCTCAGCGTTGGTGAAGGTCCAGCCTTCGTTAGCGTCGACAGTGGCAGTGGTAGACATATTTTTAGTTTGGAGGGGATGGTTTCTCCGGGTATTCCTTGTGAAATTGCTGGACGATGTTGGGTGAGTTTTCGCAGTTGCGGGCAGGATACCAGGTACGATCCGGATCGTGGAAACCGGTCCACTTGACTCGATACTGGATCTGGTTTCTGTGGTGTCGCGAGTCAAGAATTTTCTTCACTTCCCACTCTTGCTGTTCTTGGATGATAATGGGAGGTGGTGGTAGCTGGTGATGTCTGGGGATAGGTTCTGTACTGGCTGTGGGTTCGAGAAGGCTGATATGGAAAACTGGGTGGATTTTGACAGTGGTCGGCAGGTCCAACTTATAGGCACGTGAGCCTACTTTCTCCAGGATGGTATACAGGCCTATTTGCTTGTGGTCTAGCTTGTTCGATGGTTGGGTTGTTCGGATGTGTTTTTGCCGCAGCCAGACTTTATCGTCTGGGTTCAATACCGGGTCTGGATGCCATGCTTTGTTGGCCTACTCCGTTTGAGCCACTTGCGCTTCTTTTATTTCTGCTCTGAGGTCCTCATGCAGCTTCCTTAATGCCTCAATGTATTCTGATACTTTTGGTGTTTCGTCGTTCCTGGTGCCATATTCTGGCAGAAATCGCAGGTGGTATCCATAGTTGTCGAAGAAGGGGGTTATTTTTCTGGTTCCAGTTTGGGTGTTGTTGTAGCAGAATTCGGCAATTGGCAGTAGTCTTTCCCAGTAGTCCTGTTGATAGTTGCAGTATGCCCGGAGATACTGCTCCAGGGTGGCATTAGCCCTTTCCATTTGTCCGTCTGTTTGCGGGTGGAAGGCTGTACTGAGGTTACATGATATCCCGAGTGCTTCCGTTACTCGTTTCCAAAAGTCTGAGGTAAACAGGGACCCTCTGTCTGATATAATACTGCTTGGGAATCTGTGGGGTCTGATTATCTGTCGGAGAAAGTGGTCTGCTAGGTCTTCGGGGTTCAGGGTGCCATAGTAGGCGACGAAGTGTCCCATTTTCGTGAGGCGATCGATTATTACACCTAACACGTCTTTTCCATTGCTTGTTGGCAGCACAGTGATAAAGTCCATTGATATTGTGTCCCATGGCCAGCGTGGGAGTTCGAGTGGCTTTAGCAGTCCAAATGGCGCGTGTCGGATTGGCTTGATGCGATAGCAGGTGTCACAGTGGTCGACGTATCTGTGGACGTACTTTTGTTGTCTTGGCCAGTAGAAATTTTGGCGAACGAGTTCCAGGGTTCTTGCTCGGCCTGGATGTTACGCAGCTTGCACATCATGCTGGTCTCTTAATATGCGAAGTCGTAGGGTGTCGTTGTCAGGGATCCATATGAGGCCGTCGTACATTAGCAACCCGCTGTTTTCCTCGTATAGCCCTAGTGCGATCTTTCTGTTGCGGGTGGTCCCATTCGCCTTTTTCATCCGGATTTCTTGGATCTCTTTATCTGCAGCTCTTAGTGTCCGGATTTCGCTCAGGAGCTCTTTGTCTATTTCAAGGCTGATGGTTTCTGTTGTATTGGCTTTGAGTACTTTGGCGTGGTTATCGATTCGGGGCGCCTCAAAAGTTTCCTCGGGTAATAGGATTCAGCTGTGGTTCTGCCGATGTTTCATATCCACTTCCTCGGGAGAGTCTCCTGAATCTCTAGACAGGATGTCCAGCTTGCCGGCCAATTTTCCAGGTCGGTATTTGATGATGAAGTCATAGTTAGCAAGTCGTTCGCCCCACTGGGCTTGCCATAGGTTAAGGTCTTTCTTCATTTTCCAATATTCGAGGTTCTTGTGGTCCGTGAGAATCGTGATTTTGGGTCCCGTAGTTTTGCAATAAGTATCCCATTTTCGTAGTACGTCTACAATCACTAGTAGTTCCTTGTCGTGAATATAGTAGTTGCGCTCTGCATCCTTGAGCTTTCTTGAGTAGTATGCCATGGGGTGGAAGATCCCTTTTTCGTCAGGGTGTGAGCAGATAGCGCCTATGGCATAATCTGAGGCGCCTGTTGCGATGGTAACTGGTCTTTCCGGATCGAAGTGTTGTAGTATAGGTTCCATGATCATTGCTTTCGTGAGTGTCTCAAATGCCTCTTGTTGTTTATCACTCCATTCCCATCCTTTTTCCTTCCTTGTGAGGGAGGATAGGGGTGTCGTGATTTTGCTGTAGTCTCTGATAAAGCGTCGGTTAAAGTTGGCAAACCTGAGGAAGCTCTGGATTCCTTTGACGTTTGTTGGTTCCTTCCATTCTTTGATGGTCCGGATTTTTTCTTCGTCCATTCACAGTCCCTGTGGTGATATGACATATCCCAAGTATTCTATTTCTGTTGTATGGAATTCGCATTTGGATGCTTTCAGCGTGAGCCCGGTTTCCTCAACTCATCTCAAGATTGTCTGGAGGTGCCTTCGGTGGTCTTCTAGATTGTGCGAGAAGATGAGGATGTCATCCAGATATGCCACACAGAAGATATCACGGTATTCGCTCAGAATCTTGTTCATCCATTGTTGGAACGACGCCGGTACATTGGTCAACCCGAAAGGCATGACGCAGTACTCGTATAGTCCGTACTGGGTTCCGAAGGCTATTTTCCATTCGTCTCCTGCTGCGATTTGGAGGTTGTAGTAGGCGTCTCAGATATCAAGTTTGGTGTAGATGGTGGCACTGGATCGTTGATCCAGGGACTCTCCGATTAATGGCAATGGTGTCTGGTCTTTGATTGTGATCTCATTCAGTTGTCGATAATCCACATATAGGCATAGTCCCCTGTCCTTTTTCTTGACAAAGTGTATTGGCACCCCAGCCGGAGAGGTGGATGCCCGGATCCCTCCCCGCTTCTCATTTACTTCTAGGTATTCCTTGAGAGCCTTCATTTTTTCTTCGTTTAGGGGTCGCAGGGGCTCGTACGGGGATGTCTTTCCTTCCTCCAGTGGAAGGTGGTGGTCGTGACTATGGTGGGACGGAGGTGCTGTTGGTTCTTTTTCGGTCAATACTTCGAGGAACTTGTGATATTCCGGCGGAATTGGATTTTCGCTGGTCTTGGAGTTTTCCTTGATTTTGTTGATGACCGTCTGGCATACTTCCCATGGGTCCGTTTCGCCAATCTCCCAATTTTCCGGTGTTTTCTTGTAGTATTGCTCTGTGGCCTTTTCCTCCAGGACCGTGTTCACTCTTGGTGAGCTAGGTAAGCATTTTTCGGCACAGTGGTCCGAGTGGAATTTCACAGTATGATTTTTCCACCCTATCACTGGGTCATGGAGCTTGAACCATGGAAGTCCTAGGATGATTGGCGCATTTCCGATTGCGATACAGTGTAGCCGGATGTCTTCCTCGTGATGATTGATTGTGAGGTGGACTTGGGCGTCGTGGGTTACCAGCCCTCCGGTGACCTCGCTTCCATCCGCAGTCAGGACCCGTCTTGGTGTCGCTTTTTGCTGCATTGGGATTCTGCTTGCTTCAGCGTAAGTCTTGTCGACAAAGTTCTCGGATGCCCCCCTGTCCACTAGGGCGGTGGTGCTGTCTTCGTTTCCGTCGGTTCCTATGATTCGTACTTTGATCATGTTCTTTTCTTCGCGGTCGTACCTGGTTGTTCGTATTCTGTAGGGTGGGTCTGGTTCTGCAATGGGTTTCTCCCTTGGGTGGGTGTTGCGTAGGCCTATTCGTGAGTTCTGTCATTTCCTGCCGGTTCGGGTTCTTTCCCTGCTTCATTGTTTATGGTGTCTTCTTCGTACGTGGCTTCTGCTATCCGGTATGGCCTCCTCCATTTGACTCGTGCATTTTTGGGCTGCGGGCCTTACTTCGAAAAGTGCCCCTTTGTCCCGCAATTGTAGCATTCATCCATTTGTGGTCGTCTGGGAAACCGGTTCGGCGTTTTTGGTGTAAACTTGAATCGCCGGGTGGTGTCTAGGTACATCGGGTCCCCCGGAGGTACTGACGGTGGTTCTTTCGTGTGGACATGGAAGCACGCTTCTGAGCTAGCTGCTGGTCATCAATTAATGACTCCGAGGTTGCATAGGCGGCTATCCATTTTGATGGCCACGGTGGCATAGTCCACCAGAACGGTGGCCGGTACTTAGCTCATGACCAAGTGCCTTTTTACTTCTCAGTGTAATCCATTGCGAAATCGAGCGATGCATACGTTGTCTGCATATGGGAGATCTACTTTGATGCGCTGGAATTCCCCCCAATAGGTTGCTGCTATTCAGTTTCCCTGTTCGATTTTTTGGAATTTCTCGAACGCTATTTCCTTGGCGTCTACTTGGCCGAAAGCATGCCTCATGTTGGTTTTCAGTTCTTCCCATGTTAGGTTGATTCCTCCTTCCTGGTTGAGAAAAGTTTCCACCCAGTTACATGCCACCCCTCGGAGTAAGGAGGATGCATATCCCATCTTTTTCTCATCGTCGTCGAATCGGTTCCCCTCTGTCCTGAACTTCAGCTCACACTGAGCCAGCAATGTTTTGAATTTTTCTTTTTGTCCTTCGAACGGTTCGGGGTCCCGGAGCTTTGGGTAACTGTTCTGCGGCGGTCTGTCGCATGCTGCTAAGAGTGTTTGCAGCATCTCCGTAGTTAGCAAGTGGGGTCCGCTTCCCCATGTGCCTGATCCTTCTGCCATTCTTCTAGGTTGTTCTGGTGACTAGGATGTCTGTGGTCTTGATTGTGGTTCCGGTATCACAGGGCTCAGGGCCCGCTGGTCGTCGGGGACTTCCCTGAATTCTTGGAGGTTGAGGGGGTCCTCAGAGTCTTCGTTGTGGGACTCCACTATGGGTGTTGTGTTGCTACATCAGGTGTCGATTTGGAGACGCAATCTAGTGTCAAGATCCTGCCTTGACTACTCCGTGCTGCTCGACAGGTAACGTAGGCTCAGTTTCTTAGGGGCAAGCTCGTAGTCACACTTCTGGCGTACTCACGCACTGCTCGTAGTCTTGCAGTATCCGTCACGCCCATCATGGTCACGTCGCGGTCTTCTCACATGCCTTGCGTGGGCTCGTTGTTTTCGCAGTATCCGTCACGCCTGGTGTGGTCTCATCATGGTCTTCTCACACGCCTTGCATGGGCTCGTTGTTCTCACAGTATCCGTCACACATGGCGTGGTCTCATCGCGATCTTCTCACACGCCTTGTGTGGGTTCGTTGTTCTTATCGGGGGTGGTGGTCGTAGCGCCGGTTCATGGGTAGAGCAAGGTAGGTCTGTGGAGACCGATAATATGCAACTTCGATCCTTTGTGCTTTTACGCTACAGGTAATATGCACTCCTCCTGCCGTACCACCCCCGTGGGGCTCCCATCTTTCCAAGAGTTGTCCGCCTCATCCTTCTAGCCTACGAACAGTCCCTCTGGGATCAGACCACCCTCTCAGTACCCATCTAGCTATGGCGCAAAGCACAAAGTATACATGCCCAGGCTCGCCTTCTAGTCATCTCAAAGGAAAAGAAGAAGCACCAAGGAAAAACAACAACCCAAGGAAAAAGGAAAGGGTGTGTGGCCGCGCATGCTGGAGCCTGCGACCGTGTTGTGGGTTGGTCGTGTGTGCTGAATCCCGCGACTGTGTGGTTTGGTGGTGACGAGGCCAGGGCCGTCAGTCACCGGGTGGTGATGTTTTTGGCGTTCGGATGTGCCGGGGTACTCGATTGCCGGTGGTGTTTGGGGCAGTGTGGGCTGTGGCCAACAGCTGTTGGGTGGTGGTGGGCCGTTGGGAGCATACGCGGATGTAGGCAGCCATCGGCGGAGGGGTTGGTTTGGGTCGTTGGCCGTATACACCAGGCATAGGACTGCTGAGGGGCCTGGCAGATGTGCGAGCCGAAGCCCACGACCACTGGGCATTGTTGTGGCAGTTTACGCAAGCTGAAAATCACAGCCGCTGGGTTGTGGTGGGCAGGTTGGTACGTACGTGGGTACGCCCGGCCGCCGGGAGGGGTTGTGGTTGGTGGCTGGCAGCCAGGACAGGGGTCCTGCTGTAGCCGAGGTGTGGGTGGGTGTGGGCTTGACTGACTTTTCAGGGTCAAAGCCATACCCCGGGGGTTTTTGAGGAGGGATCTGGTCGAGCCGACGCAAAAGATGTGACCAGAGAGAAGTTGTCGTTTTCTGTCACGCGAGCGCGACAGGGAAAGAACGAGTTGGATCTGTCGCAATAGCACGACAGAGGAAGTGTTGTAGATGCCCTCGGCCATCAGAGGTAGACTCTGATGGCCGTGGGGAGAAGTTGTTGTTGTTGCTCTAGTGGAAGGTTGGGGGTGTTGGAGTGGTTAATATTCGATTTCGATCAAATGTGCGTTGACACAACAGGTCTTATGCGCTCCTCCTCGCCGTACCACCCCCATGGGGCTCCCATCTTTCTGATAAACGTTCCCCTCCTCCTGCTAGCCTACGAACAGTCCCTCTGCGATCGGACCACCCTCTCAGTACCCATCTAGCTATGGCGCGAAGCACAAAGTATACAGGCCCGGGCTCGCCTTCTAGTCATCTCAAAGGAAAAGAAGAAGCACCAAGGAAACACAACAACCCAAGGAAAAAGGAAAAGGTGTGTGGCCGCGCATGCCGGAGCCCGCGACTGTGTGGTGGGTTGGTCGCACCTGCCGAAGCACACGACCGTGTGGTTTGGTGGTGACGAGGCCAGGGCCGTCAGTCACCAGGTGGTGATGTTTTTGGCGTTCGTATGTGCCGGGGCACTCGATTGCTGATGGTGTGTGGGGCAGTGTGGGCTGTGGCCAACAGCTGCCGGGTGGTGGACGGCCGTCGGGAGCATACACGGGTGTATGCAGCCATCGGGGGAGGGGTTGATTTGGGTCGTTGGCCGTATGCGCCGGGCATACGACCGCCGGGGGGCCTGGTGGATGCGCGAGCCGAAGCCCACGACCACTGGGCATCGTGGTGGCGGTTTACGCAAGCCGAAACTCGCGGCCGCCAAGTGGTGGTGGGCCGGTGGGTACGTGCCTGGGTAGGCGCGGCCGCCGGGAGGGGTTGTCGTTGGTGGCTGGCAGCCAGGACAGGGGTCCTGCTGTAGCCGAGGTGTGGGTGGGTGTGGACTTGGCTGACTTTTCAGGGTCAAAGCCATGCCCCCGGGGTTTTTTGAGCAGGGGTCTGGTCGCGCCGACGCAAAAGACGCGACCAGAGAGAAGTTGTCGTTTTCTGTCGCACGCGTGCGACAGGAAAAGAAAGAGTTGGATCTGTCACGATGGCACGACAGAGGAAGTGTTGTAGATGCCCTCGGCCATCAGAGGTAGACTCTGATGGCCGTGGGGAGAAGTTGTTGTTGTTGCGCTCGCGGAAGGTTGGGGGTGTTGGAGTGGATAATAGATTGCGTGGAGAAGAATCTCCAGACTAGCTACTGCACCCTTCCTTTATACTTTTCCTTCCCTCTGTGGAATCACAGCTTGCTGGCAAGACTGACAAAGTTCCTCCGTCTAATATTCTGACTCGATCGCCGCGCCCAAGGAGAACACATGATCGCACTCAGCCGCCGCGCGGCCAACACTCTACTCGTGGCAACAGGAGAAAGGACGCGCAAGCAGTAACAGTAAAGGAAAGGAAGACTGACGTACAACTTAATCAAGGGAAAACAATACTCGTAATGAACAGGGGAGAACGACGTGCAAGCTCAATCAATAGGAGACAACAAACGTAGCGGACAGGAGAAGGACGCGCAAGCAATATAGAAGAAACAAAGGAGAGAGGTCTAGACCGGCCAGCAGTCGGGGATATCGCTACCGGAGCGATATGGTAGAGATCGGTCGAGGCGCCTAAGTGCGGAGGATGACCGCGGCTGCGGCAGTGTAAACGAGGACGAGCCACAGGGTGACAAGGGTGAGAGTGGTACCGGCGCCGGCGCCAAGGAGCCTGTCGTGCCAGATTCGTGACAAGTGCCCCTGGCCAACATTACACCCCCACAGCAGGAGGTCACCCCAATAGAGCATGCCCCCGAACCCTATGATATGCAACAGGACAAACAAATAGCCCTCTTGACCGAAGTCGTCACCCTGATACATCAAGCCACTACCCATGATGCCCTCCACCACCACGTGGCCCAGCGAACCCTAGAACAACGACTGGACGAAATCCACAACGCCGACCAACAATGACTCCCGGGAATGACCTGGGTCCTCGCGGAAATTGTCACCGAGCAACAACGCCTCAACAACCAACTCCAAGCCCAGCTGCAGGCTAGCCGGGCAGTGCCAATCTACCGCCAGCCCATCCGCCGCCACGCCGTGTCTATCCAACCTGACCTTGCTGGAGGTCCGCTGTAGACAGGGGTCATACTGTCATGAACCTGGCACGACAGGCTACTTGGCGCAGCTGCAGGAGCCGCCGTCACCCTTGCCACAATGTGGCTAATCCTTGTCTCCGCCACCATGGCCACAATTATCTTACAAGCCGAGGCGTAACATTCTAGCACTTGCAAATATCGCACCGGTACCAATATTCCGCAGAACCTCAACCTGGTCACAGGCTGGCCAGGGTCCGCCTGCTTGTTTCCTTACTGTTGCGTGTCTGCCTTGATTTCCACTGTGTTATGTTTATTGCTTACCTATTGTTTCCTTTTGTTCCTTACTGTTACGTGTCTGCTTCGCTCTCCTTCTGTGTCATGTTTATTGCTTACCATGTGTGTTTGTCGTTTTCTACTGTTTGCAAGTCTGCCTTGCTTATGGGTTGCGGAGGAAAGAAGGGGCTGAGTAGGATCGTGTGTTTCTTGAGCACAGCGATGGAGTCATGACGGGAAACTCTGTGTCAGTCTTATGGGCAAGGCTGTGATTCCACAGTGGAGGAAAAGGGTATAAAGGAAGGGTGTGGTAGCTAGTCTGGAGATTCTTTCTCCACGCAATCTATTATCTCTCTCTACAGACCTACCTCTCTACCCGTGAACTGGCGCTGCGACCACCAACCCCAACGAGACCAGCAATCCCATGCAAGGCATGTGAGAAGACCATAACGAGACCACACCGGGCATGATGGATACCGCGAGAACAACAAGCCCACGTAAGGCGTGTGAGAAGGCCGACAAGATCACGCAGAGCATGTCAGTTCAGACGCAATGAAGAGAACGCCTGGCGTGACGGATACTGCAATGACAAAGAACCCATGCCAGGCATGTGAGTATGAGCGGTGCATAAGTACGCTGGAAGTGTAAGTATGAGCGGTGTATAAGTACACCGGAAGTGTGAGGACTAGCGGTGCGTGAGCACGTGGAAGTGTGAGTACAAGCGGCACATAAGTACGCCAGAAGTGTGAGGACGAGTGGCGCGTGAGTACGCCGCAAGTGTGAGTATGCCAGAAGTGCGAAGGGCACCTGCCCCGAAGAATGAAGCGTACGTTGCCTGTCGAGCTGCGCAGAGTAATCGAGGCAGGATCTTGACAGATATGTAGTCAGTACCTTGATAATAGCTGTAGATTAAACAATGATCTGAAGATCATCTGGGGAGACCTTCACATATTGGAATAAGCAATTCATGAGTTCAAGAAGTTCTCATCAGAGGATTTATTAGGCTCAGAATCAATGCATTCTTTTTTGCTCTTTGTATAGTCTATGTAGATAATGTAATTCTATTGCCTAGTTGCGACTGCAGTCACTGTTGTGCCGCACCCTGAGGCTGCCATTGTATAGCTTTGCTGTGATGAGTTTCTGCTGGGTTCAGTCGCCACATCAGAGTTGTCATAGTACTACTCTCAACTGGCATCCCTCTAATATTGACCAGACAGTGAGCAACTGGGTTGCGTAGCTACCACCACTGCAAAATCCCCCTGTATAGCCTATGGCAGTGGCCCTGCCTTATACCAACAATAACCCATCTACCCCCTTCTTACTCTGTCATGTAGTATCCCCTCACTGTTGCACTTGAGGAAAATCACAAGCAAAAGTATTTACCCTTAGAGAGGTACGTACCAAGGAGGAGATACGTACCAGTAGCTAGCTATTCCTAGAGGACAGGTCTGAGAGAGTCTAGGCAGGAGATAAGACGGAGTTAAAGGTTACGGCCTAGCACTGGCCGTAAGGATATACTCTGGAGAGAGGGGCCACAGCAAACCGGAAGCTTGAGAGGAAGGAAGTTAGGACGGGACTTCCAAGGGAGCCTGGTCGAGACTTTCCACAGAGCTCGTTTGTCATAACAACCGAACTCCAGACACTACTGGGCTGCAGGATAGAACTCAGTCCAGAGCTGAGGGAATTCTGTGGTGCCAACCGGACCCCTGGATCTCACCTTATCGCAAGCACCGACCAGGACCAATAAGAGCCCAAGGTGAGCCCATACCCCAGTGGGGGTCACGCCGTCCCCGGAGGAATAGTTAGCCCAAGTCACAGGATCTCACCCCGTCCCGTGCCTATATATACGCTGTCCCTTCTCGTCTCGAGAAGGGAATCAATACAAACGCCTTCACGAACACTACCACCGAAACCCACACCCAAGATCTAAGATTATTCCATTGTGAATTATTGAAAGTAAGTGTAACGGCGGCGGTTCTCCAAGGTACTCGAGTGAGTTCGGGTGGCGCAAGCGGGAGTGGGAGCGGAAGCGGGGTGGGAACGGCAATGGGAACGGGAATGGAACGGCAACGGGAATGGGAACGGGAACGGGAACGGGAGACAGAGACGGACAGCGTCAGATGGACGTGTCGGACAAGAACGGACAACGTCAGACGGACGTGTCGGATAGAGAGACGGACAGCGTCGGACGGACGTGTCGGACAGGAATGGACAACGTCAGATGGACGTGTCGAACAGAGAGACGGATAGCGTCGGACAGACGTGTCGGACAGAGAGACGGACAGCGTCGGACGGACGTGTCGGACAGGAACGGACAACGTCAGACGGACGTGTCGAACAGAGAGACGGACAGCATCGGACGGACATGTCGGACAGAGACGGGCGGTGCTAGACGAGCATCGCCGATACGGAGATACGGAAACAGAGGAAACGGAGGAAACGGAGACGAGGTTGATATTCCGAATAGAATACAAGAGGTTGCATGAAGAGAAGAAGAAGAGAAAACACGGGAGACGCCCTCCTTATATACACAGTTCTCGCAACTCCCATACGTCCTCCTACTCATACCCGCGCAACTCACATATGTACTCATACTCACATATGTGCTCATAACCACGCAACTCATACAACCTTCTCTTATGCAACCGGGGCCCGTAACCGACACCCTTTCCAAGATCGAGACATCCAAGGCGAGGTGACAACACTCTTTCCAAGATCGAGACATCCGGAGCGAGGTGCTGGCATCAACAATGAAATCAAACAACCAAACCCAAATCGAGCGCCAGGACCTGCGCCGTGACAGTAGCCTGATTACCTTTAATTCTCCATACACTGTGGTTACGAGACAACCCCAGTGTCACACTATAATCTTCGATCCAAAATCACCGTACTCAACAACAGACACTCCCTAGACCCCTACAAAAGAATGACTACCTCGTCGGACTTCAACATGCTCCGTCTCAAGGCCCCGCAGGACCTACTGCAAATCACTGACGCAAAGCCCGCTTCGGAACAAGCCGTGGAGATGTCTAACCCAGCCATTTGGGTATGGACTATGGTAAGACAGCAGCGAGAGGCCGAAAGCGACCTAAGACAGCTCACGGAGCTATGCAGCAACACCATCGATCGAACTGACCAACAAATGCAACGAATCGAACAAGCCTACTACACGTTGGCAGAAGATACTAGGTATGTATGTGACCAAGTAAATGCTAACGAGGAAATCGCAGAGGCCTGGGTCCGCACTGAGCTGGCTAGTGCGGCAAACGTCTATGAAACTGTCACGAACCTGGCGCGACAGGCTCGTTGGCGCCGGCACCGTTGCCATTCTCATCCTTGTCACCCTGCGGCTCGTCCTCGTTTCCGCTGCCACAGCCGCAGTCATCCTCCGTGCTTATGCGCCTCGACCGATCTCCGCCATATCGCTCCGGTAGCGATATCCCAGACCGCTGGCCGGTCTAGACCTCTCTCCTTTGTTTCTTCTATGTTGCTTGCGCGTCCTTCTCCTGTCCGCTACGTTTGTTGTCTCCCATTGATTAAGCTTGCGCGTCCTTCTCCCATGTTCGTTTCAAGTATTGTTTTCCCTTGATTAAGTTGTACGTCAGTCTTCCTTTCCTTTTTCTGTTACTGCTTGCGCGTCCTTTCTCCTGTAGCTGCAAGTAGAGTGTTGGCTGCGCAGAGGCCGAGTGCGATCATGTGTTCTCCTTGGGCATGGCGATCGAGTCATGATGTTAGATGGAGGAAGTGTGTCAGTCTTGCGGGCAAGCTGTGATTCCACAGAGGGAAGGAAAAGTATTAAGGAAGGGCGCGGTAGCTAGTCTGGAGATTCTTCTCCACGCAATCTATTATCTCTCTCGACAGACCTACCTCTCTCTACCCCTGAACCAGCACTGCAACCACTACCCAGAAGAAGAACAACGAACCCACGCCAGGCGTGTGAGAAGACAGCGATGAGATGACGCCAGGAGTGACGGATACTGCGAGAACGAGCCCATGCAAGGCGTGTGAGAAGACCGCGACTAGACCACGCCAGGCGTGACGGATACCGCGAAAACAACGAGCCCACACAAGGCATGTGAGAAGACCGCGATGAGACCACGCCAGGCGTGATGGATACCGCGATAACAACGAGCCCACACAAGGCATGTGAGAAGACCGACGAGACCACACCAGGCATGACGGATACCACGAGAACAACGAGCTCATGCAAGGCATGTGAGAAGACCACGATGAGACCACGACAGGCGTGACGGATACCGCGAGACTATGAGCGGCGCGTGAGTACCCCGGAAGTGTGACTACGAGCGGCACGTGAATATGCCGGAAGTGTGACTACGAGCTTGCCCCGAAGGAACCGAGCCTATGTTACCTGTCGCGTAGCACGGAGTAGTCAAGGCAGGATCTTGACACTACATTGCGTCTCCAAATCGACACCTGACGTGGTAAGACAACACCTATAGTGGAGTCCCACAATGAAGACTCCGAGGACCCCCTCAACCTCCAAGAATTCAGGGAAGTCCCCGACGACCAGCGGGCCCCAAGACCTGTGACACTGGAACCACAATCAAGACCAAAGACATCCGAGTCACCAGAACAACCTAGAAGAATGGCGGAAGGATCAGGCACGGGGGGAAGTGGACCCCACTTGCTAACTACGGAGATGCTGCAAACACTCTTAGCAGGACATGACAGACCGCCGCAGAACAGTTACCCAAAGCTCCGGGACCCCGAACTGTTTGAAGGCGAAAACGCAAAAAAACATTCCTGGCTCAGTGTGAGCTGAAGTTCAGGACAAAGGGGAACCGATTCGATGACGATGAGAAAAAGACGGGATATTCATCCTCCTTACTCTGAGGGGTGGCATGTAACTGGGTGGAAACTTTTCTCAACCAGGAAGGAGGAATCAACCTAACATGGGAAGAACTGAAAACCAACATGAGGCATGCTTTCGGCCAAGTAGACGCCAAGGAAATAGCGTTCGAGAAATTCCAGAAAATCCAGCAGGGAAACCGAACAGTGGCAACCTATTGGACAGAATTCCAGCGAATCAAAGCAGATCTCCCATACATGGACAACGTATGCATCACTCGATTTCGAGATGGATTACACCCAGAAGTAAAAAGGCACTTAGTCATGAGCGAAGTACCAGCCACCGTTCTGGTGGAGTATGCCACCGCGGCCATCAAAAATAGCCGCCTATGCAACCTCGGAGTCATTAATCGACGACCTGCAGCTGGCCCAGAAGCGCGCTCCCATGTCCACATGAAAGAACCGCTGTCAGTCCCTCCGGGGGACCCGATAGACCTAGACGCCACCCAGATATTCAAGTTCGCATCATAAACGCCGAACCGGTTTCCCTGACGACCACAAACGGACGAATGCTACAATTGCAGGAAAAAGGGGCACTTTTCGAAGGAATACCCGCAGCCCAAAAAAGCACAAGTCCCATGGAGGAGGCCATACCGGGCAGCAGAAGCCACGTACGAAGAAAACACCATAAACAATGAAGCAGGGAAAGAACCCGAACCGGCGGCAAACAACAGCACTCGGTAATAGGCCTAGGCAACAGCCACCCGAGCGAGAAACACGTTGCAGAACCAGACCCACATTACAGAATAGGAACAACCAGGTACGACCGCGAAGAAAAGATCATGATCAAAGTACGAATCATAGGAAACGACAGAAATGAATACAACACCACCGCCCTAGTGGACAGCGGGGCATCCGAGAACTTTGTCAACAAGGCTTACGCCGAAGCAAGCGGAATCCCAATGCAGCAAAAAGCGACACCAAGATGGGTCCTGACTGCGGACGGGAGCGAGGTCACCGGCGAGCCAGTAACCCACGACGCCCAAGTCCACCTCACAATCAATCATCACGAGGAAGACATCCGGCTACACTGCATCGTAACAAGAAATGCGCCAATCATCCTAGGACTTCCATGGCTCAAGCTACATGACCCGGTGATAGGGTGGAAAAATCATACTGTGAAATTCCACTCAGACCACTGCACCGAAAAATGCTTACCTAGCTCACCAAGAGCGAACACGGTCCCAGAGGAAAAGGCCACAGAGCAATACAACCGGAAAACAGCGGAAAATTGGGAGATTGGCGAAACGGACCCATGGGAAGTATGCCAGACCATCATCAACAAAATCAAGGAAAACTCCAAGACCAGCGAAAATCCAATTCCGCCGGAATATCACAAGTTCCTCGAAGTATTGACCGAAAAAGAACCAACAGAACCTCCGCCCCACCGTACTCACGACCACCACGTTCCACTGGAGGAAGGAAAGACGCCCCGGTACAAGCCCCTGCGACCCCTGAACAAAGAAAAAATGAAGGCTCTCAAGGAATACCTAGAAGTCAATGAGAAGCGGGGATGGATCTGGGCATCCACCTCTCCCGCTGGGGTGCCAATAGAGTTTGTCAAGAAAAAGGACAGGGGACTACGCCTATGTGTGGATTATCGACAACTGAATGAGATCACAATCAAAGACCGGACACCATTGCCAATAATCGGAGAGTCCCTGGATCAACTATCCAGTGCCACCATCTACACCAAACTCGATATCCGAGATGCCTACTACAACCTCCGAATCACAACAGGAGAGGAATGGAAAATAGCCTTCCGAACCCGGTACGGACTATACGAGTACTGTGTCATACCTTTTGGGTTGAACGATGCACCGGCATCGTTCCAACGATGGATGAACGAGATTCTGCGCGAATACCTTAATATATTCTGTGTGGCATATCTGGACGACATCCTCATCTTCTCGCAAAATCTGGAAGACCACCGAATGGACGTCTGGACAATCTTGAGACGAGTTGAGGAAACCGGGCTCATGCTGAAAGCATCCAAATGCAAATTCCATACAACAGAAATAGAATACTTGGGATACGTCATATCACCACATGGACTGCGAATGGACGAAGAAAAAATCCGGACCATTAAAGAATGGATGGAACCAACAAACGTCAAAGGAATCCAGAGCTTCCTCGGGTTTGCCAACTTTTACCGGTGCTTTATCAGAGACTACAGCAAAATCATGACACCCCTATCCTCCCTCACAAGGAAGGAAAAAGGATGGAAATGGAGTGATAAACAACAAGAGGCATTTGAGACGCTCAAGAAAGCAATGATCACGGAACCTATACTACAACACTTCGATTCAGAAATACCTGTTACCATCGAAACAGACGCCTCAGATTACCGCATAGGAGCAATCTGCTCACAACCCTATGAAAGAGGGATCTTGCACCCCGTGGCATACTACTCAAGAAAGCTCAAGGATCCAGAGCACAACTATGATGTTCACGACAAGGAACTACTAGGGATCATAGACGCATTACGAAAATGGGATACTTATTGCAAAACAACAGGACCCAAAATCACGATTCTCACGGACCACAAGAAGCTAGAATATTGGAAAACGAAGAAAGACCTTAACCGACGGCAAGCCCGGTGGGGTGAACGACTACCCAACTATGACTTCATGATCAAATACCGACCTGGGAAATTGGCTGGCAACCTGGACATCCTGTCTAGAGAGTCAGGAGACTCTCGCTGGGAAGGGGATACGAAACATCGGCAGAACCACAGCCGAATCCTGTTACCCGAGGAAGCTTTCGAGGCACCCTGAATCGATAACCATGCCAAAGTACTCCCAGCCAATACAACAGATACCATCAGCCTTGAAATAGACAAAGAGCTCCTGAGGAAAATCCGGACACTAAGCGCAGCAGATAAAGAGATCCAAGAAATCCAGAGGAAAAAGGCGAACGGAACCACCCGCGACGGAAAGATCGCACTAGGGCTATGCGAGGAAAACAGCGGGTTGCTAATGTACGATGGCCTCATATGGATCACTGACAATGACACCCTGTGACTTCGCATATTAAGAGACCACCATGACGTGCAAGCCACAGAACACCCGGGCCGAGCAAGAACCCTGGAACTCATTAGCCGAAATTTCTACTGGCCAAGACAACGAAAGTACGTCCACAGATACGTCAACCACTGTGACACCTGCCATCGCATCCAGCCAATCCAACATGCGTCATTTGGACTGCTAAAGCCACTCGAACTCCCACACTGGCCATGGGACACAATATCAATGGACTTTATCACCGCGCTGCCAACAAGCAATGGAAAAGATGCGTTATGGGTAATAATCGATCGCCTCACGAAAATGTGACAGTTTGTCACCTACCATGGCACCATGAACCCTGAAGACCTAGCAGACCACTTCCTCCGACAGATAATCAGACCCTACGGATTGCCAAGCAGTATTATATCAGACAGAGAGTCTCTGTTTACCTCAGACTTTTGGAAACGAGTAACGGAAGCACTCGGGATATCACGCAACCTCAGTACAGCCTTCCACCCACAAACAGATGGATAAATGGAAAGGGCCAATGCCACCCTGGAGCAGTATCTCCGGGCATACTGCAACTATAAAACAGGAGGACTGGGAAAGACTACTGCCAATTGCCGAATTCTGCTACAACAACACCCAAACCGGAACCACAAAAATAACCCCCTTCTTCACCAACTATGGATACCACCCGCGATTTCTGCCAGACCTTGGCACCAGGAACGACGAAACACCAGAAGTATTAGAATACATTGAGGCTTTAAGGAAGCTGCATGAGGACCTCAGAGCAGAAATCAATGAAGCGCAAATGGCTAAAACGGAGCAGGCCAACAAAGCACGACATCTGAACCCGGTAATGAACCCAGACGACAAAGTTTGGCTGCGGCGAAAACACATCCGAACAACCCAACCATCGAACAAGCTGGACCACAAGCAAATAGGCCCGTATACTATCCTGGAGAAAGTAGACTCACATGCCTATAAGTTGGACCTGCCGGCCACTGTCAAAATCCACCCAGTTTTCCATATCGGCCTCCTCGAACCCACAGCCAGTACAGAACCTATCCCCAGACATCACCAGGTGCCACCACCTCCCATTATCATCCAAGAACAGCAAAAGTGGGAAGTGGAGAAAATCCTCGACTCACGACACAACAGAAACCAGATGCAGTATCGTGTCAAGTGGACCAGTTTCCACGACACGTATCGTACCTGTTATCCTGCCCGCAACTTCGAAAACTCGCGCGACATCGTCCAGCAATTCCATGAGGAATTTCCGGAGAAACCATACCTTCCAAACTAAAAATATGTCTACCACCGCCACTGTCGACACCAACAAAGGCTGGACCTTCACCAAGGCCGAGCAAGCCAACACCGAAACCGAACACGATAACAATTGGGGCATCCCCGCCAATGCCACCACCATGGACGGATGGAATGCCCCTCTACCAGCACCTTCACCCACACTGTCCGCTGGGGGACAACCCCGCGCCAACCACCATGCCTCCCTACACTGGACCACCTGCTACGACGATTACTGTGGTACTCACTACCTGTTGAAAGATGACAACTACTACCTGCAACTAGGAAACAACCGCCGCCAGTGCAACCACCGGCCCTGCAGCTGTCCCCACGCCCATCAATTCGAATTAGCAGAGGTAATCTGCAATGAACACCTAAACCCACGCAAAGCCTGTGCAGACTGGCAGAAGGGAAACGGATCGGCCCCGAATGCCGGTTCCTTGTCAACATGGAAAACCACCACCTCCGCTGCAGTGCCGCTGCCCTGCGGAACCCCCTGGCTGACATCAGGCCACCACAGGAAGACCAGGAGGCCGCGCCGGCGGAGCATGCTCCCAACCCTGCCATCGATCCCATCGCTGCGGCAACCATGACTGCCGCACTACAGGATGAACAACTTACCCTCCTGGGAGAAATCGTCACCATGATAAATCAAACAACCACCCGGGACGCACGCCACAATCACATCGTACACCAGACTCTCGCCCAGCGGATGAACGAGTTCCACAACGCGGATCAACAGCAACTCCAGCAGATGACCAACACCCTGGGAGCTATCATCACCGAACAACAGTGAATGAACGAACAACTCCAAGCCCGGCAGCAGGCTAGCCGACCCGTCTGTATCTACCGCACCCCCATCCGCTGCCGGACCCTGACGACCCGACATAACCTCGCCGGAGCTTCAGTCTGGACAGAGGACGTACTGTCACGAACCTGGCACGACAGGCTCCTTGGTACCAGCGCCGGTACCACTCTCACCCTTGTCGCCCTGTGGCTCATCCTCGTTTCCGCTGCTGCAGCCACGGTCATCCTCCGCGCTTAGGCGCCTCGACCAATCTCCGCCATATCGCTCCGGTACCGATATCCCCGACCGCTGGCCAGTCTAGACCTCTCTCCTTTGTTTCTTCTATGTTGCTTGCGCGTTCTTCTCCTGTCCGCTACGTTTGTTGTCTCCCATTGATTGAGCTTGCGTATCCTTCTCCCATGTTCGTTACGAGTATCGTTTTCCCTTGATTAAGTTGTACATCAGTCTTCCTTTCCTTTTTCTGTTACTGCTTGCGCGTCCTTTCCCCTGTTGCAGAGAGTATTGTATTGGCCACGCGGCAGCCGAGCGCAATCATGTGTTCTCCTGGAGCGTGGCGATCGAGTCATAATGTTAGACGGAGGAACTGAGTCAGTCTTGCAGGTAAGCTGTGATTCCACAGAGGGAAGGAAAAGTATAAAGGAAGGGCGCGGTAGCTAGTCTGGAGATTCTTCTCCACGCAATCTATTATCTCTATCCACAGACCTACCTCTCACTACCCGTGAACTGGTGCTGCGACCACCACCCCCGATAAGAACCACGAACCCACGCGAGGCGTGTGAGAAGACCACGATGAGACCACGCCAGGTGTGATGGATACCGTAAGAACAACAAGCCCACACAAGGCGTGTGAGAAGACCGCAACGAGACCATGCCAGGCGTGACCGATACCGCGAGAACAACGAGCCCATGCAAGGAATGTGAGAAGACCGCGACAAGACCATGCCAGACGTGATGGATTCCGCGAGAACAACGACCCAATGCAAGGTGTGTTAGAAGACCACGACGAGACCACGCCAGGTGTGACGGATACCGCGAGAACAACGAGCCCACGCAAGATGTGTGGAAAGACCGTGACGAGACCATGCTGGGCATGATAGATACCACGCGACTACGTACGGCGCGTGAGTACGTCAGAAGTGTGACTACGAGTGGCGCGTAATTATGCCGGAAGTGTGACTACGAGCGGCGCATGAGTATGCCGGAAGTGTGACTACGAGCTTGCCCCAAAGGAACCAAGCCTATGTTACCTGTCGAGTAGCATGGAGTAGTCAAGGCCAGATCTTGACCGAAACCCTCGCTCAGAGTGTCTGGCAGGCAATCATCGAATGGACAGACGAGGCGGACCAGCACTAGATATGCCAGGCCACCCAGCTCACCAGGGTAAATAACGCATTGGCCTTCCTGGCTGAAGCAAACACCGCCCAAGGACAACATCTGGCCACCTTCCAAGGCAATGTGGAGCTCTGGGTGGCTGACCACCAAAGAAAAATGTTGCAAATGGAGAAGGAACTACGGCAGGCCCACGATAAAATCCGGCAAATCGCTACTCGGATACCCTTGCCTGTGTCTCCAAAACCAAGATCCCCCATAAATGAACCACCTCAGCCGTGGCGTATCCCAATCCGGCCTCCTAGTGCGAGCGTACCAGGAATCTCGGGCAGGCCACTGCAACTGACTGCCCGACCAACCTTGGACAGCCCACTCCGAATGTAGCGACCTGCCATGCCACTCTTCCCGCACGCACCACTACCAGTGCCAACTCCTGCCATACCAGGACTGACAATAGATCCGGGAAATGGGAACCAAGCAGGAGGGGGTCGAGGACCTCGGAGACGGCCCCAAAGGCCAGCGGTATCCCCATCCCCACCGCCACGGTCCGACGACAACGACGGCAATGACAGCAAGAATGACGAAGACCTATACGAGCGGAACCATGTACCAATGGGCCGACCTCCCCTGCAGGCAGGAGCACCATCCCAAGAAAGACTGGCAACTATGCTCACGCTCGAAGAAATTGCAAGACTAGTCAGTCAAGGGATTGCAGCTGCCCGAGCACCAGAACATCCGAGATACAAAGCTCGCTTCAATACGTCACGACTTAAGACGATGAACCTGGAAACGTTCGATGGGAAACCAACTACCCCGTTAAACGCCTGATGGAAGTCAGTGACCAAATACCTAGGATTCTACCCAGAAACTAGAGACCAGCAGAAGATCGCTTGGGTTGGAATACTCCTTATGGGCACAGTAAAAGCATGGGACCTGCACTGGTACATCACTCTCGGAGAAGCCGACTCATAGGTAAAGTACTTGGCAGCTATCTGAGTCGAGTACTTCGATACCTGAGAAGCAGCAAATGGCCAGCTGAAGCTGGGCCAGCTCAAATATAATGGCGACATCCGGCCCTATATGACCGAGTTCTGGGCCCTCAACAACTACGCATGGGCAACAGGAGAAGGACTGCAGGAAAAGGTCGACCTCACTATGCCCAACTCAGTGCTGGATATGCGGTTTGCCCACTACATGGGGGACTTTGCGGACAATGAAGGCATTCTGCAGGCCACCTACCAGGCGGCTCTACAAGTGGAGAAAAAGAAGGCCCTGAAACAGGCCCGGGAGCAAACCAGGGGCCAAATGGGGGGAACCAGTGGTTCAGCCCGTACGGAGGAAAGGAAAAAAGAGGCAGGTAAAGGGGAAATGGGGAAACACCCTCGGCGAAATGAGAAAACCCGAAAGAAGGAAGAACCGTCGAACCGGCCCAGCCCATACGGACAACCCGGGAGATGGGCCACCAAGCACGAAGCTCTGAAAGGAGTCCCAATGAAAGAACATAAAGAATACTTCAAAAACCACAACGGATGCTGGCGTTGTGGACAGATGGGACATTGAACCTACAAATGCTTCGCCCACACCACCAAACGAGGAACTCCACTCCCAAAAGTGCCATGGAAGACCACCGGAGCCTCGAAAGGCAAAAGAAAGCGCACGTAAGAGCCAGTGGAAATTCCGGCGCCCAAGCAGCAGAAAATCGCCGTAGTCGACACTATGGAACTGGATGAGATGCGAGCTTTGCCATCATGGGCCAATGACAGCGACGAGTTAGATTTTTAGAAGGCCCGCCGAAGCCGCTGGCACAGGCCTTCGCGATAATTTGTGGAACCTCCCGAAAATAAAAAAAGGAGAAACCCACCAGCGGAACTTGTCCGATCATACATATGGTCCTATACCATCGCCGGTATCATCACCCGGTCATGGTGTTACTAGACACGGGGTGTTCGGTACCCCTGATCAACGAAAAAATGGTAAAGTGCCTTCAGCTCCAGCTGATTAGGCACGAGGAACAACTACCCATCGAAATCTTCACAGGTCAAACCGTGGAAGGGGCCGAGGAATACTATACCAACCCGCTAGTCCTCCAGCACCGAAAGCATTTCTCCCGAGAAATATTGGAAGTATCACCCATGGATAAGGAAATCGATATATTCCTCCCCTTTTGGTGGATCGTAAAACACCCCCCCCAGGGCACCTGGGAAAACACGTAGATACGATTCAATAGCCCCAGCAGCCTCAAGAAGTGCAACAAGTACGAGGCAGTGGACTTTTCACTCACATGGGACGACGCTGTAGCCAGATGCCCAGAAGTCAGGACAATTCGACATGTGGCTATAGTATACACAGAAACAGAAGACCCCCGAGAAGACGTTCTGGAAGAATTCCAAGAATACCTCGACCTGATGTCCCAAGAGGTCAGCGATGCCCTACCCAAGGGTAAAAGCTACGACTGCCGAATCGAGCTAAAAGAAGGAGAAGTAGCTCCTTGCGGACCAATTTACCCCCTGTCAGAAAAAGAGCTCGCAATACTGCGGGAGTGGCTCAAGGAAATGCTGAAATTCAGGAAAATTCACTGTTCCACATCTCCAGCCGGATCGCCAATCCTGTTCGTCCCAAAACCGAACGGAGGAGGTCTCCGACTCTGCGTCAATTACCGCGCGTTGAACTGAATCACCATTCCCAACCGATACCCGCTGCCACTAATACAAGAACTACAAGACCGCGTTCAAGGGGCGCAGTGGTTAACCAAAATGGATCTAAAAAAGGGGTTCAATTTAATCCACATTCGAGAAGGCGACGAATGGAAAACAGCATTCCGAACATGGTATGGACTATATGAATTTCAGGTAATACCATTCGGATTAACCAATGCCCCCTCCACATTTCAAGACATGATGAATCACATCTTCTCCGACATGCTCGACTTGGGGTTAATCGCATATATGGACGACATCTTGATATATGCCAAAACCTGAACCGCCCATGATGAAATCGTCCGAAAAACCTTGAAACGTCTGCAAAAAAACGGCCTGGCGGTTTTGGCAGACAAATGCGTGTGGAGGGCCACAGAAGTAGAATTCCTAGGTTACATCCTAAGCAGGGAAGGAGTCAAGATGGTGCAAAACAAAGTGGAGGTGGTGCTAAGTTGGAAAACCCCCGGCTCACTTATGGAAGTACAAGCATTCTTGGGATTCGCCAACTTTTATTGGCGGTTCATCAAGGACTACTCCCGGGTCGTAAGGCCACTCACAGAACTAACCAAAAAAACAGAACAATGGACCTGGAATGACAAAGCAGAAGGCACCTTCGAAGAACTTAAGCAATGGTTCACCTCGGCCCCCATACTAGCCCACTTTGACCCTCAGAAACCAGTGATCATCGAGACAGACGCCTCGGACTTCGCCATCAGAGCAGTACTTTCACAGCGAGACGAGGAAGGAAGGTTGCACCCAGTAGCTTTCCACTCCAGAAAGTTCCAACCAGCGGAAATCAACTACGAAATCCACGATAAGGAACTACTGGCAGTGATCGATGCATTCAAACATTGGAGACACTACTGTGAGGGAACAGCCCACCAGATCCAGGTCCTATCCGATCACCGGAACCTGGAGTACTTTACAATGATAAAGGTACTCAACTGGAGGCAGGCCAGGTGGGCACAGGAGCTGGCTGGGATCGACTTCAGAATCTATTACCACCCGGGCTCTCGAAACGGAAAACCAGACGCACTGTCAAGGCGTACGGAGTACCGCCCAGAGAAGGGGGAGATAGAAAACCAGCCGATAACAAAGGTTCTACAAGAAAACCAGGTAGCAGACAGACAGGGGCATTCGTTCATCTGCTCATTGGCCTGGCTTGCGTCGCTCACGGCAAAAAGATGGCGGAAAGAATTCGTACAAAGAATCCAGGAGGCAGGAAAGGAGGATATGACCTACAGACAGGCATGGAAGGTGGTGAAAGAGGAACAGGAGGAAGCCGCTCTTTCAGAAAAACAGCGGATGGACCGAAAGGCCAGGAGCAGAGACTTGGAAATCTGGGACGAGCTACTATATTGAAAAGGCAGGCTCTGGGTACCGGAAGGACTGATATAGGAAATCCTAGAATCCGAGGATGACACAAAGGTGGCCAGACAATTGGGACAGGACAAAACGATTGAACTCATCTGATGGAATTTCTGGTGGCCAAAGATGAACGAGCGTAGAATTGACTTCGTCAGAAGCTGCCTGGAATGTCAGCAGAACAAGACAGCGCGACACCAGCCGTACGGACTAAGCTCGCCATTAGAATTACCCTACGCATCTTGGCAGTCGATAGCAATGGACTTCATCATGGAACTCCCCATATGAGAAGGATGCGACCAGCTATGTGTAATCATCGACCGATTCACCAAGATGGCACACTTTATACCACTACGGGAGAAAACTGCTGCAGTCCTGGCCAGGATCTTCGCCAGGGAGGTATGGAAATACCACGGACTCCCAACGGACATCGTATCCGATTGAGATGCAAGTTTTACGTCGGAAACATGTAAGGAATTCTTAGGCATACTTGGAGTCCATCCTCGTATGAGCACGGCGTTCCACCCTCAGATTGACGGACAAACAGTGCGGCTTAATCAGACAATCGAAGCCTACCTCTGCGCATTTGTTAGCAGGGAGCAAGACAACTGGGCTTCCCTACTACCAATGGTGGAATTTGCCTACAACAACTCAGTTACAATCGGTAACGGGGTAACACTGTTCTATACGAATTATGGATTTCACCTGGCAACGCTGGACCCACCGAACCATGGAGAACCACTTAACCAGTCCAGTACGGTATACAGACACTAGATGAGGACTGTACACGAGGAGTCCCGAGAGGACTTGAAGCTGCCCAGGAACGAATGCGCCGGTACACCGACCCAGCACGAAAAGCATCCCCCGCTTACCAAATAGGAGACTTGGTGATGCTCAGCAGACGCAACATCAAAACGTGCTGCCCCGCAAGAAAGCTGGACCACAAAAATCATGGCCCCTTCCAGATCGAAAAAATCGTCTCCCCGCTGGCGGTCCGCCTCATGTTACCTCGGAAATGGAAGATTTACAACGTCTTCCACGTCTCGCTGCTCGAACCCTACCAAACCACCAAACACCGAGCACCCCCAGACCCCTCGAAGGTGTTGCGGGAAGCGGACGACATTGAACAGTCAGAAGAATACGATGTGGAGGAAGTTATGTCTTCGGTCGAGCACGGCTGAGGAAATAACAAATGAATTCTATACCTGGTCAAATGACACGACTATCTGGAACACAAAAACTGGACGGAAGAACCATTCGACAACTTTTCGGTAGGCAGTCTGGAGAAGCTCTGAGAGTTTCACCAATGAAACCCAGACGCGCCAAAGGACTACCGGCTCATCGAGGGCTAGACCAGTTCCACCGAGGACCTGGCAGTAGTGGGCTGAAGGGATGGAGGACTTCAGTACCAAAGCATCTAAATCAACACAAAGATCCGCTTCACAGGCACCCCCGAAAAGCCGCCAACCGGGCACCCAACGGAAACCCCGAATCGACCTGATGAACTCGACGCGATCCTGTACAGTCATATTCCCCTTACCCCGAAAAGGAACTGGTGACAGAGTCGGCATGACAGTGACGCGGTCCACGAACGGCACGGTCACTCCTAGGCACACCTATTGGCTCGTTCGGCTTGCTCAGGCTTAGGTCACTACCCGGATACCGGTTACCAGCCACAAAGGACACCATGCCTCTCCTGTTCCTCTGCTGGAGCTGTCGACCCTGGAACTCGAGTACGGGAAGCGGTTATAGCGAATGCGCAATGTGATCAAGTTCATCATGATAGTAGGGGTACGCACTGGCTTACTCTGAGGGCCCAGCCATTCTGACCGGTTAAACGATCTTCTGAGGAAAGAAGGTTCCTCACCCGGTGGCTGGGAGGGCTGCAGGGGAGGAGGACTGCAGTCACGGCAACACAATCAACCGCACGTTATACCTACTTCAGCAACACAGGCAGAAAGAGCAGGCGGGCTACTTAGATGAGGAATTCAGCTTCGGGACAAAGCTAGGAGAAGGGGGAGGTAGTGTTGCACTTGAGGAAAATCACGAGCAAAAGTACGTACCCTTAGAGAGGTACGTACTAAGGAGGAAATACATACCGGTAGCTAGCTATTCCTAGAGGACAGGTCTTAGAGAGTCTAGGCGTGAGATAAGATGGAGTTAAAGATTACGGCCGAGGACTGGCCGTAAGGATTAACTCTGGAGAGAGGGGCCACGGCAAACGGGGAGCCTGAGAGGAAGGAAGTTAGGACGGGACTTCCCAGGGAGCCAGGTTGAGACTCTCCAGAGAGCTTGTTTGTCATAACAACCGAACTCCAGACACTACCAGGCTGTAGGATAGAACTCAGTCCAGAACTGAGGGAATTCTGCAGTGCACACCAGACCCCTGGATCTCACCTTATCGCAAGCACCGACCAGAACCAATAAGAGCCCAAGGTCAGCCCACGCCCCGGTGGGGGTCCCACCGTCCCCGGAGGAATAGTTAGTCCGAGTCACAGGATCTCACCCCGCCCCGCACCTATATATACATCGTCTCTTCTCGTCTCGAGAAGGGAATCAGCACGAACGCCTTCACGAATACTACCACCGAAACCCACTCCCAAGATCTAAGATTATTCCGTTGTGAATTATCAACAGTAGCCTGATTACCTTTGATTCTCTATACACTCCGGTTATGAGATAATCCCAGTATCACACTCACTCCTTTGTATACTTGAAAATCGACCGTTAAGATTACGGTGGTTGTTATTGTTATGGTGACAGTAATCGTACTGTGGAATACTGCTTAAAGTAGCTAGCCTTGAATCACACCTCAAGGACTGATTCACTTCCAGAATTGATTCACTTCCTACACTACTATGTTAGATATAAACTATAGTGTCTGGAATCTCTGCTATGGACTTGACTACGTGTTAGCCACCTATGATAGGCGTGTAAGATAGGACTAATATTGGGAACCCTGACTGCGACCATGTTCAGAGTGTGGCCACATTCATAGCGAACTCAGTGGACATGATCTTGCATGCTCAGCCCCTGCAAACAAGTGAAAATTCCAATTGAACTGGTAGGCTGAGCCAGAAGAAGTAAGAGACTGAGTGGAGCTGTGGTTGCAGGGCTGTTCCCTAGTATTAGCGATAGTGAATTTTGTGTGGAGTTCTGGTGGCGGGCATGCGGGGTAGTATTGCGGGGTTTTGCACTAGTGAATCTGGTATTGACTAAGCGCCAACACTGGCAAGATTGGCGTCAAGACCACTAATTAAGAATGGCGCTAACCACTTCAGAGGACTCTTATCTCGATAGGCTAGTCAGTTACGTCACAGGCTCACCGGAGTCGTTTTCAAAGAGTAGCAATAAATTGTTTGATGAAAACCCCATCGCGCTCGGCGTGTTAATCTCGCCATGATCTAGATAGGTCGCATGCGTGTAATGATTAAACCAAAAAAAATCGCGCTCGGCGTATGCGGCCGCCGCAGTTGGCTAGGCAAGTGCACTGGTCCGTTCCGCTGATGTGCAGGGCGGCCAGCTACCTTTCGCTTAGATAGCGAGATTAAAAAGGATGGACACCCGTGCGCAATTACACTTATGTTACATAGTAATTCGGAAGCTTATGTCAACCTCGCTGTTTCGCGACTTGATTAACACAATGCGGCTGGCCATGGGCGAGAACGAGAGCCGACCGCTCGCGATTGCAGGCGGCGCTGGCCTTTGGGCGGAGGCTCCAGCGTTTCTTTCGGTGCTGGCCTTCAAAGCGCGCTGAACGAGGAAGAGTCCGCACTGGTTTTTGAACGGACGGACGGACAGACTGCGGCCAACCCACCGGGGACCGGTGGAGACCTTGGATCCCAAGTGGTTTCGCCCAACACGAATCGCGGACGCCAGTAGATCGAAAGAGCTGGTGATTATGAGCCCTTTGTGCATTTCTAGTCGAAGACTGAGACGTACAACGAGAAGGACACCGGACAGCGACAACAGAAGATCACTCAACCCTCTTGGTCGTCGGTATCGATAGGCGAGTGTGGGATGTGCGGTGTTGATCTCGAAAATCTAACGCACACTGCAGTGTAGGAGTCAGAGATTGCGTCGTGCTAGCACTCAATCTCGGAGTTGAAGATCTAGGCTGGAGATGATGATGATGATGCTTCATTGATCGCGTGCGACCCTATTGGATCATGGCGATATTATATACAGTCGATCTAGGCTGGAGAGCGACATCATAGGATCTGCTGCCAACGTGTGGTGAGGTGAGGTGCTGTGATGCGCGATGGGCGCTTGGCAGCGAATAGCGAGGTTGGAGATGGTTCGCGCCCCCCGTGACAACAGCCTGTTCGGGCCAACCGGGAGTCTCAGCCTTCGAGCACGGATGCGGATTCCAAGCCAGCGATCAACATGCCCCGCAGCGCTGTCGCTCGCCGTAGCTCGATGGAGCGGTAGGAGATTTCTTCCCTTCTGCGATCCTTAGCGGGCGGGGTGAGGAGGGGCGGGCGGGGCGAGGGTCGAAACGGGGCGACGCGCCAATGACTACGGGGTTTGGGGTGGCCATGAAAAGCACAGATAACCTGCTGCTATTCCACCTTGCCGACTGAATGCGCACCGCTGCCCCTGGGGGGCGCCACAACGGACAGCTCGCTAGCAACGCGCATTCTGCCACCCTATCGACGACCGCGCACACCCGAGGGTCGCCCTGCATCCTGGCCATCGAGTCTGCTAGAAGGCGCCGTCGTCGTAGCATTGGCGCTCGCTCTACACGGCTCTCGCCGTCAGGTCCCGGCTCCGTGTCTCGCGACACCACATCCTCCGCAATGCCGACTCGATACGCCAGTGCGCTACACGTGCCTCGCTGGCTGGTCGTCTGCAAGCAACCCGGACCTCGGGAGGGAGCGCAGAGATTCCCGTGCAAGGCCTCGGCGAGCTGCCGCTAGTAGTTCTATGCTATGTAGCACGCCGGGCTGACCGATGCCGCGGTGACCAGCTTTTTCTCGGTTCGAGCTAGTGGACCCCCCAACCCAGCTGACAGCCAGTGGAGGGTAACTAGACGGGTGCGAACGAATACCCAGGAAGCCGTCGCGCTCGCACTCATCGGTCAGGATACTGTAGCCAGCAACCGCAGACGAGACGAGCCATCGCACGCATCTACCCATACACCCTCTCTGTCGAGATCCAGCAGTTACTCTTCACGACGTCCCCTAGCCGCTTAATACATCTCACTCCGAGAGCAGCGGCTTGCGGGCGCGCAATATAGGGTCATGCCGCGCAGACACGTCGGAGTCGCTGTTCCGTCCATGTTGTGCCAGACCACTAAGGACGCGCTTCGGCGTCTGATGGTGTCGCTAAAGAGGTGGGATGCGCGGAAGCCCTCGCTCCCTCGACAGGAAGTACAGGTTTTCTTCGAGGCCAATGACGGCCAGAGGATTCTCGATCTTGCCCGTTGCAAGTGTGGCGTCTTCCGAGGATGTGTTTCCCGGCACGACGCCTTCGACGAGGCCGTCATCCGACGGATTAGGGATCCGGAAAACCCGTACATCGTCGTTCTCGGCTTCCTCTGCTATGTCGAGCACACTGGTCTGATCCACTTGTTCCTCGAGAAGGGGTACTCCGACAAGTGGCTGCACACAAACGAGCTCAACCACGCACAGCTCGACAGGCTGTTCGGGTCGCCGGAGTCGGGCGGGAGAGCGGACAGTCACATCGAGTTCGACATTCAGCTCTTCTTCATGCCGACCATCCACGGCCCGGAGAAGCAACAGTACTTCTCGCCCATGCGGACGCTGCCGTACACTGTTGAGGAGAAGTTAGGAGGGGGAGGGTACGGTAATGTGTACCGAGTCAAGATACTGGATGGGGGCTACTTCGCGTTTCTTGACGAAGCCGAGGTTTGTCACTCCCCCCCCCACATCCTCCCCCATCGTGATCGTGCTAACCAGACAGGACCGACTCGTGGCCATCAAACACTACACGTGCACGGCGGCATACAATGCCAGGGCTGACTGGGAGAAGGAGTGGAAAAACAATTTGATGTACGAACACCCGCACATTGTCCCGATCCTGGCGTCGGTCGCCCAGGGAGAGGTCTACATGAACTTCTACCTGCTATGCGAACTCGATCTCCACGCCTTGTTCAAGGAAAATCCGAGGCCCGAACACGATCTGAAGTCCGTCTGGAGACAGTTCATGCGCCTGCTTTCGGCGCTCCGTCACGTCCACTGCGGCCACCCTAACCAATTCGGCTACCACTTCGACATCAAGTGTCAGAACATCTTGGTGCGTAAGGGAAAGTGGATGATCGCGGATCTGGGGATCGCGCACAGAAAGAGCAGGGACGAAACATCCTTGACCGGGAGGAAGCTCGGAGCGAAAGAGTTCGGAGGACCGGAGACGAGGGTTACTCGGAAGTTCGACATCTGGGGGATCGCTTGCGTTGGGTGCATCGTGTTTGCGTGGCTTCTCGGTGGAGCATGTGCCGTGGACCAGTTCCGAGAAGACCGGAAGGCGGAAATCTCGGAGTCTGACGGGTCGGACAGCTATCTGTACAATTTCTTCCAAAGAGTTGGGCCCGACGCGGTCATACACCCAGCGGTGGAAGCGCTCTTCTCGAAGGCAAACGACCCAATCTCGAAGGGTGTCGCTACGATCTTGAAGGATATGCTTTCCATCAACGTGGATATGCGTCCTACCGCGGAGGAAGCTGAGAAGCGGTTCGGAGAGATGCTGAGCGTTGAGCCCCTGGCACTTCGGGTGCCGAGGGGAGTTGGTAGTGTTAGCACCCTACAGACCCTCCATCTCCTGAGGTCCCCGCTGACGTTACGCAAACAGCGATCCACCCAGTTTTGTGCCCTTGTCGGTGACGTTTCAGTCCCTCTGAGGCCGCCGCATTGTAAGTTGCCCATATCTACTCCTCTATTGCGGCCGACTGCTAACTGCAACCAGCACAAGTGCCCAGCACCGGCAATGATATCGCCGTCCCGGTCGAACGTCCCGGCGTCAACATTACGTTCTCCTCGCCGGGCGTTTGTGGTCGGCCGGTGCTGTCCGGTGGTCACCGTGGCACACGTCACTTCGTGATTACGAAGTCTGTAACAGCTCCAGACGGTAGTGACATTAGCAGCGATAGGAATCCACTATCCGACGGCGCCGTCGACCAAGACGCAGCGCCACTCATGCCTGGTTCCTGGCCTGTGCAGCGGGACTGAGCTCCGGTTTCGGCGCCGACGGCTCGGGACTAGCAGCAGCCCCCCCTCCACCCACGCCGCAGCAGTCCCCCTACTCCACACGGCTGACGGGCTGGCAGCTCCAGCTTCGAGAACGCCTCTCAGCGGTGCGCAACTGGGGGGGGGGAGGTTTTTTGGTTTAATCATACTCCCATTCAGCCTATCTAGACTATGGCGGCGTACATTTTATCCGTTTTTCCCGTCCGCTCTCTGCGCGGTGGCGGCACGTTGCAAGCTGCCCTTTTGCCCTTCGCCCTGGCATGTCCCAAGAAGATGAGGTACACACTAAGGAGTCACAAAGGCGAGGAAAAGACCGAACGAGAGTGAGAGACAAAGGAAAGTAACAAGAGAGAGCGTGACCCGCCCCCTAGTCCTCGTCTGCGGATGCCATGAAAGAGGGCGTGGGTAAGCTCAATGGTAGCTCCTCCCCGCCACCCAATTTCCCCGCGGCACACAGCTCCTTCGCCAATGCCTCCCTCTCCTCTTCCCGTTCCTGGCGCTTCTGGAGACTGGAGCTCCCACTCTGACACGTCGCTCCCCGCGTTGCCCCCTTCCACAGCCGGGACTAGTCTTCCCACATCCAGAGCAGCAAGGAAATCCAGCACCACCTGGCTACACCTCTCATCTGCAGGCAAATCCCTAATCTTCTACTGGTTCTTCTACCTTCCAGACTCCTTCTGCACCTCCGCCCACAGGATCTTCTGCTGTTCCTTCCACTTTAGACACACCTTGAAGAGGTATTCTCTCGTCTGTGATGGCCCCTGGCACCACCAGCGCTGTGCAGTAGAATGGACCTATCAGGAAATTTTTTTTGTCTGGATGGACTCGCTGCGTCCTGATACTGAATACGTGACCGAAATGTCTAGACGCTCGTGACAAAAACTTGCAAGGTAGTCTCCGTCAGGACGATGCATGTCAGTGCACATGCCGCTGCAGACGAGAACCGCCCGTGCATATGCGTACAAGACGGAGATGGGCAGCGCATTGGCCTTCCGGATGACTAATGTCAAGGCAAATACGGTGCAGACGACGCCTGCCACGGCATCTGTGTTCCAGACGAGGAGTGTTATGGCATTGCCTTCTGGGCGCAGGGTGTCTTACAGACGGTGAGTGTCAAGGCAAATGTTGTCCGGACAACACATGCCGCAGCATGTGCCTTCTGGATGAGGAGTGTCAGGGCATTTGCCATTCGGACGCAGCGCGTATCCTACAGATGCAAAGTATCAAGGCAAATGTCTTCCGGATGATACATGCCACGGCATCTGCCTTCGGGAAGAGGAATGTCTGTGCATTTGCCATCCAGATGCGGCACGTGTCTTACTGATGCAGAGTATCAAGGCAAATGTCTTCTGGACTACATATCATCAGGAAAAAATTGAAAATTTACGCGAGCACGTCGGTAACCCCTGTCAGCATCCGATGAACTGGTAAGCTTCCCTAGCTCCGGTAAGCTTCCCATGTTCCTGTAATACTCCTGTGGCGGGGCCACAGTGCCTGTGGCGTAGGTTAAGGTTTGTCTCGGCGGAAGTTGGTGCTTAGCTCCTTGGCGGACAGCGAGGATGGCTGTTAGTGAACTGAGGAGGCTATGGTGCCGGCCACTTAGACAGGTCAAGTCTTGGCAAAAGTACAAATTCTCAATTTTGGTGACTAATCCCGAGTGCTTGACTATGACCCCACTAAATAATCCCTGCGTACCCCGCCCGGGTTTGACCCCGCCGCCCGGGTTTGACTCCGCCCGGGTTTGATCCTGCCGCAACCCCACCTACTTTATCGCTACTGACTTGATCGTTTCGTTGTAACGGTAACTTCTAATTCGAAGGCGCTGAGTTTGTGTCTGTTGTCTGCGTCCAAAGCTGTAAGAGCTGCCAGCAATCCTATCCCATAATTTTACCTGTTTTACAGCTTTTGACTTGATTTTAAGTTTCCTACATTCGATTTATCGAGCACTGCCGCCCGCTGCCCGCATCCCACTGCCCCCCCGGCGCACACCCGCCCCCCAGATGCCCCGCCCTGCTAAGAGAACTCGTCTAAGCCAGCTGTCAGCTCAGCAGTCAGTCTGTCACGAACCTGGCGTGACAGGCTTAGTGGTGCCAGCGCCGGAGCTGCTCCCACGCTTGCCGCCCTATGGCTCGTCCTCGTTTCCGCTGCCGCAGCCGCGACCATCCTCCACGTCTAGGCGCCCTGCCTATCACATCGCTCCGGTAGCGATATCCCTCGATCCCGTCCCCGACCGCCGGCCGGTCTAGGCCCTTTCTCCTTTGTCTCCGATATGTTGTCTGCGCGTTTTTCTAACCTATACTGTTTCCCGTCGATTGTGCTTGCGCGTCCTTCTCCTGTCAATCGCGACGTATGTTGTTTCCCTTTGATTATGTTTGCGCGTCCTTCTTCCCTTTCCTTACTGTTATTGCTTGTGTGTCCTTTCTCCTGTTGCCACGAGTAGCGTGTTGGCCGCGTGGCGGCTGAGTGCGATCATGTGTTTTCCTTGGGTACGAGGGTTGAGTCATGAGGGGAGGAACTGTGTCAGTCTTGCGGGCAAGCTGTGATTCCACAGAGGGAAGGAAAAGTATAAGGGAGGGGCACGGTAGCTAGTCTGGAGATTCTTTCTCCACGCAATCTATTATCTCTCTCTACAGACCTACCTCTCTACCCGTGACCGGCGCTGCGATCACCAAACCCCATGAGACGAACAACGAGCCCACGCAAGACGTGTGAGAAGACCGCGACGAGACCACGCCGGGCGTGACGGATACTGCAAGAACAACGAGCCCACGCAAGGCAAGTGAGAAGACCGCGATGAGACCACGCCAGGCGTGACGGACACCGCGAGAACAACAAGCCCACGCAAGGCGTGTGAGAAGACTGCAACGAGATCACGCCAGGCGTGACGGATACCACGAGAACAACGAGCTCACGCAAGGCGTGTGAGAAGACCGTGACGAGACCACGCCGGGCGTGAAGGATACCGCGAGAACAACGAGCGGCGCGTGAGTACGCCAGAAGTGTGAGTACGCCGGAAGTGTGAGTAGGAGCGCCCGTTCCGAAGACCAAAGTCTACGTTGCCTGTCGAGCCGAACGGAGTAGTCGAGGCAGGATCTTAACACAGTCCTAGTAAGAGAAACAGTCAGTACTCGTGAGATAGCTACAGACTGGAAGATACCTGAAAGTGGACCATCGGAGCGAGAGCTGTTGGAGGAAGAGGTTGATAGCTCTTCTGACTCGGAGGAAGAAATTACTATCAGTGAGCCTAAGGACTCTGATCAGTCAGACCGTGAGTGGGAGTCTTATCCAGAAGCCGGCATCAGTTATGCTGTAGGCATTAAACAGCCAGCAAAAGGATAGAAAGAGGTGGAACGCTCTCTGCCTGGGTACTCGAAGACCAATGCTGGAAAGACAAAGCAGTCTCGGTATTATTATAAACAGAAGGAAAAACAAAAAGAAGAAGCAAAGAAGGAAATGGAGCGGAGTTATGGAGAGATTTCACGATTCTTTACCTGTCCTGCTCCACTGCCAGCTACCGTACTCCCGGTGCTGCCAGTCATACCTACAGTGGTAGACTTTGAGTCTGCATTCTTCACAGTGGACTCATTTGCAATTGAAGTGCAGCAGTTGGATATTTGGCTGAAGGCGCATGGAAAGGAAGTGACTGGTGACTGGCTAAAGCGGGTGAACGGAGTGCGTGATCTTTTGCTATTTCAGGAAAGTTTTGTCTACCGCGAGACTTAAGAGAAGGAGCGGAAGGAGAAGTGGAAGGAGTATAGTAGGGTAATTGCACTGTGGTTGGAAAAGGGTTGGAAGTTTGCAAGTTATCTTAGGGGATGGGAGAAGGCCTGGTTTGAGAGTCGTACTTCTCTGCCATGTCCAACTATCGGTCGTCATGTCAAGAGGCAGAGCCTTTTCAATGATAAAGGTGTCATTCTGGCAGTACGCGAGTATCTCAACACGGTCTTGTAGAAAGCCAATCCGGTTGGTATCTGTACTGCTGTCAGAACCTATCTCGAGAGCAAGAAGGCCTATAACATCATGCATCTTGACGCTGTACTCAACAATAAAGATACCCACCGTTGAGGAATATCCAGAAGGACAGCTGTCACGAACCTCGCGCGACAGGCTCCTAAGCACCGCGGCTGGGGCTGCCGTCACCCTTGCCGCCCTGTGGCCGGGCCTCATCACGGCTGCCGTAGTTACAGTCATCCTCCGCGCTTAGGCGCCTCACCCGATCACATTGCTCTGGCAGCGATACTCCCCTACCGCTGGCCGGTCTAGATCTCTCTCCTTTGTTCTTCTATGTTGCCTATGCGTCTTTCTCGTCTTTGCCGTTTCCGATTGATATTGCTTGCGCGTCCTTTCTCCTGTCCGCTACGTCTGTCGTCTCCCGTTGCTTGAGCTTGCGCGTCCTTCTCCTTTATCGTTCTGAGTATTGTTTCCCCTTGATTAAGTTGTACGTCATTCTTCCTTTTCCCTTACTGTTACTGCTTGCGCGTCCTTTCTCCTGTTGCCGTGAGTAGAGTGTTGGCCGCGCGGCGGCCGAGTGCGATCATGTGTTTTCCTTGGGCGTAGCGATTGAGTCATGATGAAGTATGGAGGAACTGTGTCAGTCTTGCGGGCAAGCTGTGATTCCACAGAGGGAAGGAAAAGTATAAAGGAAAGGGTGCGGTAGCTAGTCTGGAGATTCTTCTCCACGCAATCTATTATCCTCACAACACCCCCCCCAACCTTCCGCGCAGCAACAACAACAACTTCTCCCCACGGCCATCAGAGTCTACCTCTGATGGCCGAG
>Ga0307516_10001101_pt1 | contig 37682 bp, 45 predicted proteins | sample 19_EM_MG_FD_203310 | JGI IMG/M metagenome (GOLD analysis project Ga0307516, IMG submission 203310) | Populus trichocarpa ectomycorrhiza microbial communities from riparian zone in the Pacific Northwest, United States - 19_EM | ecosystem: Host-associated > Plants > Roots > Unclassified | place... | reverse complement strand
AAATCTTGACAATATAAAACTCATATTTTATACAGAAACCCCGTAGGGAGGAGAAAAATCGAGAAAAATCGATACAACCGTTGTATTGTGTGAAGTGTCCGTCGATGGCATGTGACCGTGACCCTGGTCCAAAAATGTCCGGTCCAGGGGGGTCTGTGATGCGTGACCGGACAAACGGTCGTAATAGTACAGTACACCACATTTATTTTCTGCCCCTCAGCATGAAAATTCATTATGTGACTACCTATATCACTAGACATACATCTCAAGATGTCGCATATCAAGTCTGGGGGAAATTCATGGCCTGGGGATGACTGTGGAGTAGATTTCCTCAAAATGGAGATGACCGGGATCTACCGGTCATCTGTACAGCATTCTCGATATTAGATAATTTACTGATATACCTAATCGGGATGTTTGATTGGGTAATCAATTGTTAGTTTTGATGCCGAAAAAATGCCGGAACGGATAGTTTTGTGTCCAGAACACCTTTAAATCCTTGTTATAAGGTCTATTCATGATCTAGTATACATGAGATACACAGACATCAAGTGGGGATTGAGAAAAGGTCAATGTACAGTTGAGTGATGGTGTACAAGAGACCAGTGTATTACTGTACATGATAAATTTAATCCTGGCGAAGCCTTTCCAATGTCAGGGAAATGTAATACAAAATAGACAACAAATCTAATTTCAAACTCTTCCCTGGGAGTCGAACCCAGCTTTCGCGCGGTTTCCACTTACTATGCATACATATGACAGGCACGTGTACTAACCGATACTAGGAAAGACCAGTGCATCACGTACCTCTCAAACCCTCTCTTCTTCCTGTTGGACTTTGTCCTGTACTACTTCCGTAAGGCTAGATCTCCTCAACCCACCTCCGACCGTTGTTCTTGTCGACATCATATTTCAACCCTCTTCAATCCACGCAGTGCAACGGGGAACTATATATATATCAGGACAGTCCCGTAGACTCACCTGACAAAGACTCGTGCGGGAATCCATCATGATATCTGTTACGCCAGTCCAGTGAATCCCGATGTGCTTCAATTTAACCCATTCTGAATTTCTTATCTAGCTCAAATGCCCAGAGCATCTCGCAAGTATCATGTTCCCCTAGCTGGCGCTCCGTTTGCCATTCAGGTGTGTATATTATTGGTGGCATCGCGTGACAGTTGTTCAAATTCTTGGAGGGTGTGGTAAGACGTTTCTTAACCCTGTGCCACCATGGCTTACTACCGTTGTTGACCTCCCGGCGTTCGAGTTTGCTCTTCCATTTTGATAATGTTTTTGGGAGAACTCGACCGTTCCCCAACGTCGCCCACTTCTTGAAACCTGGAAAGTCCCATGTGCCGAATGCACATTTTCTAAGGCGGGGAGTTCCAATCCTGCCATCCCAACTAACAACTTGAATTCGAAGAGCTGTCGGCCGTTTCTACCATACAGAAAGTATATAGACAGGGCCGCCGGCAAGAAGGCCACTCGAAGATATGCCATGAATCTAAGGAATCTTGAGCAGGTGACAGCTAACCCTCACACCCTACTAGTCACCAGAAGCATGATATACTTATATATGTGACGTGTAGATTCCCAATTGCATTATTCACCAGTAATCGTTGTAAACAACATCCTCGATTCTTGCCTGGAACCTCCCATAGTGCACGGTCATTCTTTCTCCATCGATTCTGACGTCGTTGAGAGTTGGCAGCCCGAAAGTAGAATTCCCATCGGATTCTAGATCACCTCCGAACTGAGCCAGAGCCCAGATACTGGCAATCTGAGCAACACTGAAAAAAGGTCAAGTAAAAACTGAATGCCGGGTGTAGCAAGAACTTAACCGTACTCTGCATTCTGTCCATTCAACTATGGGGAAGATGAATAAAAGGACAGACAAAGTCAAAAGCAGCACATACCTGTCGTCCACCAAATCTAACCGCAGCGTCATTTAGCCAACCCACGAAGAAGCGAATCATATCTGGATCCAATACTGAACATTATTTGAGAACCCTGAAATCTCCGGATACATACTTTCCGTTCGTTCACGACCCAGAAACTGATAATGTTTCCCGTATCCTCCCAGCTCCTCGAGATGCCGATCGTTCCAACGCCAAAGGTCCTGTGTTGACGGAAGCTTGGCCTTCCCACTCCAGACCTTAGAAAGAGCAACGCTGGTATATTCTGCATACGTGAATGATTGCATTCCGACATTCACTGGAAATGATGCAATCGATCAGTCATCTCAAATTTGAACTTGAAGAGACTTTGCACTTGCTGTTCACGAAGCCAATGGTGGGTTCTTCGATATAGAACACATCCAAGTATAGATTCCGGAGATGTGTGCCATCTGTGACGATCGGCTGAAGGGCATTGCTGGGGCCAGTGTCATTCAAGGGAATGGATGAATTGTGATACAATGGGAGGAAGGGGAAAGAATAACGAAAACCAGTTGAAAAAAGGATCAATTCAACACCAGTGATAACCTGGGCAGGAGCCATCAGCTAAGTTGAACAGTAATAAAAGCGATTCGTACGGTTCCGTTTCCCAGTTCTATCCCGCTGGCTCCCATGCTTGATTCCGGGGTAAGGAAATGCTTGATCTCAGGTAGTATTGCGGTCGCAGGGGGTAGTTTAGAGAGAAGAGGTCCGTGTCTATAATGAGGGGCCGTCGCTAATATGATGTCAGACTACTTTCTGACTGATGGCGGCGGACACTGGGCATACATCTATCATGCTGTGGTGGGGAAGAGCGGTCGCTTCATGAATGAAATGCATCACGCAGAGAAGGAACCAACTTCAACTTACTCTGACAGACTGAAGTAACTTCTTAACGTGCGTATCCAGATCCCGAGCTATCTCAACACCGCTAGCGCCAGCGCCGACAATCATTACAGTCTTATTTTCGAAGGGCTTTGGATGCCTGTACTGGCGCGAGTGAAGGATTTGATCAGGGAACCGTTCGGCCCATGCGGCTAAGCCAGGAATGTCGGGAATATTCGGTGCATTATATCTTCCAGTCGCTACAACCACAGCATCAAAATCCTGAAAAGTTTTAAGTAAATTCATGTAGAGGGACATGAGAAGGACATTGCACACCTCTTTCGTCCAGATAGAGGTGACTGAATGTGTACCAGTCTGAACGAGTTTTTTGAGGGTCAAAGTCCATCCCACCTCCTCCCCTTTCTCATTCAACCGCTTCTCAACCAGCTCCACACGCGTATTGTACGAGACGTGAGGGTTACCGTCGTTACTGTTGACTCCATGAAAAGACGCAAAGGCGCGGATATATTTGGTCAAGCTGGTGTGCGGGAGTGCTAGGTGAATGAATGGTGGAATTAGCGACGGTCTGAAGCTAAAATATGCTCAGCTCACCCCAAGGTGAACCCGCTGGCCAAGGAAATCCCTCGATCTGCCCATCAGGGTCAGCGAACATTCAGCGACCGCACATACATTATTTGGGATACCTGTTGAATAGGCTGCACAGACCGGAAGTTAGCTGTGAAAGGAGGAACTGGTATTGGCGAACCTACCGCAGGGGTATTGGAATGCAAAGTTGCCCACACGGGTTTCGGTGCCCGATGCGCTCTCAGCATGTTTTTGGATCTTGAACCATTATAGTGTTCCTCGTAAGGAAGCACCGCGTCTTCCGGGGGTAGCGAAGGGGCAAAGTCACCGATAGACGCCTCTGCATTCGGAACGGGGGGCCTGTCAGACGTTTCTTCAGTGTAATGCCAGTTCCCCCCGGGGACATTGTCGCGCTCAAAAATGTGTACATCGAAACCTGCTTGCGTGAACTCCTTGTAGCTTATAATTCCTCTGATTTCATGCATGCATTCATTAGTTTATCAATGGGACGATATTTGGAACCCACAAACCCAGGACCTGCACCGATGATGGCTACTTTACGAATCGGCCATGTGAAGGTGTATGATTCGTCGAACAACGGATCTGAAGCATAAAACGGCATTTGAGAGTAGGCCAAGCATGGTTTGACAAGATTCGTAGCGAGAAGTGATAGGGACAAGACGTCGACATAGTATCGCCAGTAAAACATCGTCGTCACTCGGGTTTCACCAGTAGGGTGCAGGCCCGGGAAGGTGGCACTTATCGACAGCTGACTTCCCCCGAGTACTGACCGGTACCGTACTGACCCCGGGCCTAGTAGAAACCGTCCCGTTGTCATCGCGTGACCACTCGGGATGATCGATACCATCCCTCGCGAGTCGTCTTGTGGGGAAAAGCGAGGATCGACAGTCCTCCTGACGTCCTGTTATTCATTATGTGTTCATCGCCGTTGCGGAGAAAGTTGGGCTGCAGATGTAGGTCAAGCTGTCGATTATCACACGTGGGTTGGCAACGAGCCTAGGGTGAAATTTTGGTGTGAACTAGTCAGCGCCTTCTTTGACAGGCGTGTGATGAGCACAGGCTGGAATATGACGAGAGTCTGAGTACGTTGCAGGTAGCATTACTCGTCTTTTAAATGATACTAATAGCAACGGAATCTGTTGAGAGTCCATGTCGAGTCATAATCGACTTTGTACTGATCCAGATCACGCGACTTTGCGGAGCTTGTCCTCAATGAACGCGCTCGACTTCGTGTAGTCCCTGTCAGTCCCAATATGTCGGATGGTTCCAGGTTCGTCCACCCCTTTCTCTCGTCGTTCCTTTTCACCTCCTTTTAGTTTGCGACAGTCATGGTCAAAGGCCCTCAATGGCGCTGAAACCCACTTTCGCCAGCTGCTGTCGTCCTCACCCAACGATTGGAGGAGAATCAATATCCCTCTCGACTCATCTCCCACCAAGAAAGGCAAAGCACGAGCTTCGTCCATACCGGAGCTCACTGATGTCACCGTCCACCACTTAGCCCGTAAGGCTTCGGAGGACATCTTTCGACTCATTGTGGACGTCCCCGCTCTCGACGACCTAGTCTCGCTGGAGCCTTGGAGAGCTGTTCTCGCAACCCCTGAGCTCAGACAGGAGTGGGACCCTTCCATCGAAGAGGCTCATCTACTCGAGATGTTCGACCATACTACGCGAATTTCCAAAACCAATTTCACGCTAGGATGGCCCGCAAAGTGAGTAACCAACCTTTGTATGCATTTATTATTTCCAACTGTTTTCAAGCCCAAGAGATGCAGTCACCATATCCCGTTCTTTTCATGACTCCACCACCGTCATCGACATCACCACTTCGCTTCCACGCTCTCCAGACGAACCTGCATATTTACGACCTTCTCCCCCATACGTCCGTTCCCACGTTTCTTGTAGGTGGTTTCCTTCCCGAATCAGCCAGTCTACTCACGTGCGTGGCCAGTGTTCGCATGGTGCATCCAACACATCCAACAACAACCCCCTCCTGCCCTCAACGACAAGAGCAGAAAGTCCCTATCATCCGGAAAGATTCGCATAACTTGTTTCTGGCAGCATGATCTCAAGTCCCTTTGGAATCTCGCCACCACCTCTGGGCTGGCACAGCAACTTTCCACCATGATGATTGGCCTCTTGAAGACTGTATCCAAACGCGGAACTCATGTCGCTAGATTGACAGGATACGGGAATGGCGTCAGCATCGAGCGCATCCGATTTCAAGTCGACCGAGAGGCGCTCACTATCGATTATGCCGTCGTACCGGAGGATGACGAACACCCCCAGATGCATGGCATGGATGAGGTACACGCCCTCCGAGAGCAACAGCGACTCACTCGGTCGATTGAATGTGTCCTTCCCTCTTCAGAAGGTTGGGATGTCCGCGTCACGACCAAAGCGTCGTCTGAAGAGGTCCAACAATTACCTTGGACGACCCGTGCTATCCGCTCCAGCTCGTCATCCTCCTCGACCACTTCTGATCAGATCATGTTCCGGCTGTCACACGCAGCATTGATAGACGAGAACTCGGCTCTCAAAGTCAAGGTCGTGATTGAGAGGTCAGGTCCTTCCAGCGGACTTCGACTCAACGGTATCCCTCAGCCAATACATCAAGTCGAGGAACGTGACCCGTCTGTCAACCTAATCCCAGAACAAATATTGCAGGACGTTTCAAGTGCTGCTGACCTGAGCTTCCATACGAGCTCATCAACGGGAACTGTTCACAGTGAGGCTTCCACGTCATCGATACCTACATCTGGTCCCCCGACCATAGAACGTACCGCAGCTGCGGACAAGTCAATCCTGTCCAAAGTACGGAGGAATTATATCTACTTTTCCTCGCTCTTGCAAGAGCCGGAGGCTAAATGGAGACGCAGTATGTTATCAACATTTTCGTTTTGCGCACCTCTTCAGTTTGTTGATGCCCTTCCTTAGCTACCGAAGCTAGAGGAGTGTCAATCACGCAATTAGACTCGATAGATCCCACCCTTGTCGTTTACCGAGCGGAAGCGACGTTCGTTGGTGTCGGACTTTGGGACTTGTACGGAGCTGTTGTAACTCCTGGGGCCAAGTTTTACTGGGATAAGCAACATGAGGACGCTGTATTAATCGAAGATGTTAATGAGCTTACTGAACTCTGGCATTACAAGACACGGCCTGCTTGGCCCGCCAAGTGAGTACCCAGCTCCAGAATTATCGCATCCTAATTCTGACGTGTGAAAAAGCGGTCGTGATGCCGTTGTCCTCAAGACTGTCTATAAATCTCCCACTACCATTCATGTGTTCTCTTTCTCTGCGGACGACTCTCAACTCTTCCCCAACATCCCACTCGTAGACCCCAATATCATTCGCACACAGGTCGATCTCCAGGGCTGGTCCATAGAGGCTTTGTCACCCACCACCACTTTATTAACCCTCCTGGAGCAATCCGACCCCAAAGGATGGGCAAACAAGACCTCGATTCCAACGCAAATGATCAACTACCTCGCCGGAATCGGTGAATTTGCCATCAAGTGCGGAGGTCCCCCAATCGTGACACGTCTATCGGGTGCCAAAGCGAACGAAATGCGGTACGATCACGAGAAGGGGAGTTTCAAGGTCGAGTACGAGGCTTCACTCAGCCGGCGGACGACTGGTACAGACGACGAGGCGCTTTCGTCGCCCATGATCGAATGTGAGATCCGGTGCGACATGGACGCATGGGCACATTCGCTGGACATTATCGTAGACCCTCCACCTCAGACACTTTCGTGCCTGCGGCGGCATCGGTTGTCGACGGAAGGCGGGGGCCTGTGGCTTTCCTTGATGCACGACGCGATGTTTGTCGATGATGACAGGCTGCTTGCGATTGTAAGGAGGGCGCCCGGGAAGGAGAAGGGACTGGTGATGGTCAATGGGGCGAAGATTGTGATTGATGTGGAGGAGCTTTCGGAGCAGGAGATAAAGGCGCTGACGAAACAGAAGCGGGTGAAACCGCCGAGGATACCGTTGGACCAGCCGCCTGTGGATGGAGTGATACGCCGGCGCAAGGCAGAGTGGGATGCTGATTCGGGGGCGGCGGGGAGTTCTGATGATACTCAAAAGGGGTATGGAGGGCTTGGTGCTTGGGCGTCGGCGCCGCAGATTTCGAGTCCGCTGACGAGGTGGCTGAATTATGCGGTAGAGTCGGCGACGGCGACGACGCAGCAGGCGGTTGCTGCGATTTCGCCCGCGGGTGCATCGGGGACCATGGCTGTACCGCCTGCGTCGAAGCTACCGATGCAGTATGCGTTGGAAGCGCTGGCGTGGGTGCAGGAGACGCATTCGGTTTTCTCTTCATCAGGGTGGGAAGCGGTGGGTGATAAGGGCCTTCCTGTGCTGAAGAAGCTTGCGCCGGAGATATGTCCTGTGATACCTGTGCATAAGGGATTCAAGGTCATTGAGCGCGTGTCGGCTGAGGAGCTTGCGGCGATAGTGACCGAGCCGGAGTGCAGGAAGAAGTGGGATGATCGGTATTCGTCAGTGCAGGTGTTGGAGGCGTATGGAGGCGAGTCGCGGACGTCGTTCGTTGTTTCGAAGGCTGGGTTTCCGTGGCGCGAGAGGGGATTTTATGTTGCTTCGGTGATGGCCAGAGCGGTGACGGCGCCTTCTACATCGCGGCGGACATCCAGCTCGAGTGAGGTCGCGGAGCAGTCGAATGGAGTGAAGAATGCCATATTCTGTGTGTCGGCATCGTTCAGTCCGGACTCTGTGGCGCGGTTCTCTCAAGCTAAGTATAACCCTTACACGCTTCCTGTCGGGAGGGTGTATGTCGATGCGTGGGTTCTAGAGACGCTGGATCCGTATACGAAAGAGAACTATGCGATCCCGTCGACGCGGTGCGCGAGGCTTGTTGCTGTGGACTTTGCGGGAGCTATACCTGCTGCTGTCAACTCGATGATCAATGCGGCGCTTCCGAGGTCGGTCTTGGCGGTGGAGGCGTTAGTGAAAGGGTTCGTTTCGCACCCATTGACACGGCTTCCTGCGCCGGGATTGGTGATTACGGATAAGAAGACGGACGAGCATCTGGCTACTGTGGCGTGGAAGCTGAGGAAGAAGGATGAGAACCGGCTTTTGGTGGATACGAAGTTTGATGCGGAGGGTAGGGTGTACAGTGCTGTGATATTGGTAACGACTCCGAAGTCGCCGACGTCACCTCCGCCGCCCTTGAAGAGAATTGATGGGAGCCCTGTTGATCACCCCACACCTCGTCCAGGCAGACCGAATTTTGGTGCCAGCCCGTCCTCGCATTTCGTGGAACCGTCGGCTGAGCTCGTTCAGCAGCATGAGGTTCCGGCCACTTCCAATGAGGACATGATACCGAGAAGTCTTACAGGCATTCGGAATGGCGGTCCTTCTTCCAATCCTTCCTCTCCCTCGCCCCTGGCGCCCTCTTTTCACCAGCGTTCAATGTCTTCCTCGGCACCTCCTGACGTGACGACGCCTGGCTCGTATATACGTGGCCGCACCTTGTCGTCTGCTTTCACGTCCAGAGGGGAGATGAAGCCTGCTAGGGATTTGATCGTTGCGGAGTTGGTGATTGAATCAAAGCTGTATCCGGAGGGGTACGACGTTGTTCTGAAGTCGAGGATGAGGAGGGTAGGAGGAGGGGCTAAGGAGGATTGTATGCCGTTGCGGAGGTCCCAGGCCGGGGAGGATGAGCCTCTTGATGTCCTTCCGCTTGCGCATACGATACACACAATGCCGTCGTCCGCGTTGCATTCCTCCGGGCTGTACGAAGGGGAGAATCCATCGCGGCATTTGCTCAGATTGAGTTTACCAACGGCGCAGTACCAGATAATGACTGTGAGGGATCCTTTGACTGGGGAATTACAGGCACCGCCGCCAGCACCGTCGTGGTTGACTGGGATGAAGGAGGGAGGTGCGGTTGTTTTCGTTGAGGTTCGCCCAAGGATGGATGTGCCTAGTGCTGATGGGAAAGGGAAGAGAGTGAAGGTGAGGGTGGATGGGACAGAGGTGAAGGTGGTTGGCGAGAAGGAGTCTCTGACAAGCCTTGGAAGAGAGGAATTGCTGGATGATCGGGTTTCGAAGATGGGTGTGCTGGCGCGGTATGGCCTTTTTTCCGTCAATTTCAACAGTGACTCAATATTGCGTTTACAGAATGCCTAGAGACGCCGAACCTCTTCCGGATGACCTGAAGATTCCAGTGGCGCTCGCAAATGACTTGCTCGATTCGATTGCTACTGGTACCACGACACATGATCCATCCTTGACGCAATCAGTGGAAGATAAGGATATATCTGAGGCTGGTGACATGGCCCCGAACACGGCTAGTATTCTATTTCTGGCGGGCTGTGAAGTCCGATACTTACGGCTTCTCACCACCAGACACCTGATCAGCAACCTCCCCTGCAAGACGTCTCCACAACTCGTGTCCTCCATGCTCCCGGGCCGAGTGGGTTCCTCGGTTTCTTGCACGCTTATAACGGTCCACTTGCACGGTTCACGAATGGTTGTGCGGACGATACGAAGGGAACGAGCGACAAGCCCAACGGAGCAGACGTCCCCAAAGGAGATATTGTTTCCACCACGCCAAGTCCGCCTCTTTCTATTCCGGGGAGCCTCGGAAACGTGGAGACTGCAGGGGTCACTATTCAGAGACGAGTGTATCCCATGTCGACGATACTCGTGGTGGCTGTCATTGCGTTTTTGATTGGGTCATTGCTTCGGTCACTGCTGTCACCCGCTGATTTCATTTATGTAGTGAAGGACGTGAGGGAGGTGGAAGAAGGGAGCTTTGAGAGTGGGTGGAGAGAGATCCGACGACTGGTGGAGATCAAGTATCTCGTGGGAGGCTGGGATTTCCAGGTGGCAGTGGTACGTCGACAATGAGGTGGCGATGGTCGGGATCGATGTTAGTGTAAAATGAAAATAATGATGGGATCACCCGGCAACTGGCGAAGATTAGGTCGGCGATGAATTTGAATTACTGTGTCTACTATTAGCACCTGTCTTGCTTCGATCCCCCGACGCCCAGCCCTGCCTCCTCCTCGCCGTCCCCGCCGCCCTCCCCGTCCCCCACCCCGCCATCCTCCCCCCGTCTCTGTGATATCTCCCGCCTCTTCTCCCTCTCCTCCCCCTACTTCCCCACTTACTACCCACCGGAACCAGATTTCTCCCACGAATAACACTCCCCACACCGCGCCCCCCCACGACGCAGGACTGGACCGGATTCCCCCCCATATGGCCTCCGCCCCCCAGACAGCACCTGCTCAGCCTCCGCCCCCACCCCAGCCTGATGTCTCCCCATCCGTTCCAATGTCATGGGAGGGCGAGAGAATGTCTGTCGTCTACCTCTCTTACCCTCTCCGCTCTGACTTTCTACCTCCCAGGTTTAACATCTACATCTACGATTACTGCTACAAAAGAGGCTTTCACAAGACTGCCCGAGAACTCATGAGCGAAGCCGAACTCCCGTCGGACTCGATACCTCCGATCAATGCGAGGCAAGGCCTGCTCTTCGAGTGAGTTGGTTCGTCAGACGTTTCAACTGGCAATCCTCAAAGCCGGCCAACAGGTGGTGGAGCGTGTTTTGGGTGCTGTTTACTGCGAAATCCAATGGAACGGGCTCCGAGGAAGCGATGTTGTACACACATGTGTGTGATTTCTAGCATCTCGGCTCCGATGGATCCTCTGTCCCGACTCACAATTCTCCTTTACAGCATCAAGCGCAACAGCAAATGCAGCGGCAGAATGCTCAGCGATTAGCGGCGGTAACAGGGCAACTTCCGCTTGGCCAGCAACCTCAGTCCTCAATGCAACAACCGCAATCGTCTCTTGGCCGTCTCCCGAACGGCATCGGCCCTCGACATGGACCTGGAATGGCCTTTACCCCAAACGGATCTATGGCCAATGGTGTCGGCCCACCTGGAGCGATGCAACCTGGCAGTCTTCATCACTTTCCACTGACGCCTGGTGGCCCGACGTCAAACGGAATTCCAGGACAGCTTGGACAGCATGGGCCTCCACCGCCAGGAGCCATTCCCACCACCCAACCTCATAACTATCAAGGACTTCTCCCGGGTCAACGTCCACTTGGTGCTTTACCGCAGCAGCAACCCCACCAACCGCAGCAACGAGCAGCTGGCGGACCCTTTCAATCTCCCAATATGGCCAGCTCTCCACAAAATATTCCCGGTCCGCAACCTCCACAACATCCCCAGCAGCAACAACCACCACAACCCCCAATGGGACAGCTGGGACCGTCGCCTCATATGGTCCACATGAACCGTGGTGGTATGCTTCCGCCGAACCAAGGAATGAATTCACAACAAGGTCCCTCTAATCAAAACAATGCACCAACCCCCGGGCAGTACCCCCAGCCTGGACAAACCCCAAGTCGGACCGGAACACCCGGTCATGGTCAGGGTGTGATGATGAACCCTAGCCCATCCTTGGTGGCACGTCAGCCTCCCGGTGGAAGTGGTCAGATGCCCCCGAGCGACATCAATATGCAGCTTATGGCAATCCCTCACTTGACCCTGCAGCAGATCAAGGCAGAGTCGAATATTCAGGATAAGGAGATCAGCGCTCTTGCGAATTTCGATAAGGTATTGCGATCCCGGGTCCCTATAATGTAGATTAAAGCTTATCTTTTGCTGCTCTGTTTAGCAACGGATCTTGACAGTATGGCGAGCAAAACTCCAGAAATCCGCTGGCGGTGGGCCACCAGATAACGCAGTGGCTGGTCCCTCTAATCCCTCTATGCAACCTCCGAACTCCCAACAACGAAATCAACAACATCGAAATCAGCCACCACAAGTGCAGCCGCAGCAACGCGGAAAACGCAACAGCACGTCGCCCGGTGATGAAGTGCGTTTCTTGTTTCCCAGCAAAATTTAAATTATTTAATGACCTCTATGCGCGATAGTCGGACATTTTACCTCGTTCGGATGCTTCTCCGCCCGATCGCAAGCGATTGCGCCGTTCACCCATGGAACAAAATGCACAATCTTTACCGTACCCTCAAGGTCCTCCGCAACAGCATCCTCAGCAGCAAAGTGTCCCGCATTCTGTGATGATGGCCAACGCGATGATGGGCCGGGCCGGGCCGATGTTGGGGATGAATGGCCAACATTCTGGGCAGCCTAACATGGGAGGACCGATGAATATGCTTGGGTTGGGGGGACAGGCTATGGGGATGTCGGTGGGAGGTGGGATGAACCTACCAATGGGACCTCCTGGAACAATCACGCCACACATGCAGGTGCGTTCGTCGGATCCTGGCTTTTCCCCTTGCCCACGATATTTCCCTCTTGTGCTAGATCCAGCAAATGCAAGCACGGGAAGCTCATCATTTTAGGCACCAGCACCAGCTATCTAAGCAACAAGGGGCGGGAGTTGGCGGCATGGCAGGCAGCGGTAGCTCACCCGCCTCAGCAGATTCGTTCAACCTGGGTACGCCATTAGGTCCTGGTCCTGGTGGCGGACCAGGGTTCAACCCTGGCATGAATAGAATGGGACCGAAAGGGATGATGCCTCCGCCTTCTCCAGCCATGAATGGTGCTCCGAAAGATCAAGCCAGTACTCCTGGACCTGCTGGTCAAAACGGCGGGAAGAATTCACTAAGCCTTGGGTCGCCGAGGAATCCACCTCTCAATGCATGTCCCAATCCTGGGCATCCGCCCAACGTGAATGGTGGCGGACCGCCAACGCCTGTACCTTCCACTCCTCAAAATCAGAATTCCGGCGGTCCAGGTCCAGGTACCCAAGGACCGGTAGGCATGGGAGCCGGGGGACCTTCCATGGCTCCGTCACCGTCAGCAATCCTTGGTACTGGACCACCCATGTCGGCAGCGATGGGCGGCCAACCTTCTCTGGGGAACCCACAGGGGATGTCGGACGCCATTTTCTCGTCTGACTTTATCAACAGCGTGGCGAGCTCGTTGGATGAATTCGACAGCAACATGGTGTTTAGACCAGACGGCGATATCAACTTTGAGAGGGATTTTGGGCAATGGTTCAACGGGGATGATGCAGTCAACGGGCTGGATCCCATGAAGTGATCCTTTTTGTGGGTGGTTCGGCGGGGAGGAGTAGACGGGTGGATGCTACCTGGAGACATAGGAAGATGGTGCGTCGACACACGTGTTACTATTGCCACACGGCTGTGTCTTGGATTAAGCGGAAGAACCATTTGGAATGGACATTCATTCACTCCGGCGTCTGGGAGGGAGGTGATAGAGTGGGTGGACGTGTGCTTTTCTTGTTAGATTATTGTTCGCTTCTCTGTTTTTCGTGCCTCTTTCTTTTCCTTCTATCTGTCACCTTACGGTTCTTTCGGTTTCCCTATCTCTCGCTCCTTCTTTTTTTCTACCGTCGTTTACTTATCTCTCGTTGTTGTGCTCCATTAATAGTCTTGCTATAAGTATGTACAATGTTTCCAAATGAATCACCACTTCTGGAGGGAGAGGGGTTTCGGTGCTGAGTACAGTAAACTACGACAAATCCAGGACAACCACACTGCACGTCAAGTTTCACTGCTTAATGTGGGGATAGGTTAGGTTAGGTTAACCCGGGGCGTCTTGATCTACGGTAGAAGATGTACAACCTTTCGGATATGTCAATCGTCCCATCTTGACCAGTCAGTTTGTAAAATAGGCAAAATTCGTCCCCAACTAAACCGTATTTGCTGGATGGAGAGGCGATATGTAACACATTTTAGTACCTCTGACAGCAAACTACAAGCGTTGGCAAAACCATCTGCATCACAGAACATCATTAAAATGAGGTTGTGGAACTCAAGCTCGGAGTGGGCGCCCGCTAGAAGTCAAGTCAGGAAGATTTCTCTAGAATGTCTAAAAACCTACACCGTTGAGGTGGAACCGAACGACGCTGAGCCGAGCCCTTCCTTTGAAGTCCTCCGCGTTGGGGGACTGCCAGTGACAGTGGTACAGGTAACTCACATCGCAAAGGGAGCTGTATGGATTATAGGGTTTTCCCGGGCGAAGGATGCATCGGAGATGGGAGGCATTGGAGTTTGAACAAGAATCTGAATCTTCAGAAAAACAGACGAGTGAATGGGCTCATTACTCGCAGAAACAGACCCCTCCTCCCTTTCCTTCCCATTCACCCGACGTGGTCGCGCTTCTTCGTCCCTATCCCCTTTACCACTCCCATTGGACCTGTTACCCCTCCTTTCAGAGCAGCAGCATCAAACAAAGGCCTAATCTCAAGAACCTCCCGCTCCCCCTCCTCCGCAAAATCCGCCGCCAGCTCGACTTCCTGCACGTGCAGTCGCAGAACTGTCCTCGTCCACCGCTAACTGGACTGCGGAAGACGAAATGGCTGCACCACGGCAGCCATGAACACCCACAGCCCCGCTTCCACTCGCGTTGATCGCGGACATGCCCAGGACGGCAGTTTCCCGGATAGCCCGATATAATCAGACATCCCCGGCAACCGAAATCGGGGGGAAAAACTGACGCTCATCCCAGTCCCCATCCCCACTTCTTTCCATATCATCTCCAACACCATCCCCATCCCCCAGTCGAATATAGCTCCTTCAAACGCCGCCGGACCCGCAAACCCTGCATGAGCCTGGTCCAGTGTTGAATGATGCACTTGTTACGCTTGACCGAAGCTTTTCGCGCCTCTTCTTTTGCCGTTTCCCAGTATGCTGCCTTGTTGATAAAAGTAAAAAACGGATCGCACCGCTGGCCAAGAGTGTCGCTGCACCTGGCAAACTCGGCTCTTCCGCCTGCCGGCCTCCGCTCATGCCACGGTCAAGAAGACGCTCAGTTCACGCTCATCAACTCTGGCGCCATTAACCTTCTTCAAAGGCAGGTTGCGAGGCTGATGAATTGAATCATGCTCGCGCTCGCCGGGTTTGGCAACGGGATCGGTGTGGTGGCTGGTAGGGTGAAAGCTTTCGCGGGAGACGAGGCCAGGGAGAGAGGCGATGTGGTGCGCGAGAAACTCGGAGGTGGTAATCTAGCCGCCGAGGCCCGAGGGTGAAGCGAAGCACGACAGTTTTCTCGTAGGCGAGGTAGCGCATGAGGAGTGTGCCTTTGGGGGTGGTGAACGGCTGTATGGGAGAAGGAAAAAGGAAGACTCGAGGAAGAGTTGAAAGTAGTTCACACTCAACGCGAGCTGCCATGTCATCGTCAATGAACGCAAGGTATTCCGTGGTCTTGATGTCGACTATGAGTAGTCACTAGTCATTAACCGTAGTTATCGGTCAATGACTGATAGTTATAATAACTTGGACAACACTGCCATCAGGGGATGATGCCTCCTCCTTCTTCAGCCACGAACGGCGCTCCGGAAGATTCAGCCAGCACTCCTGGCTCTGCTGGTCAAAACCGCAGGAGGGGTCTGGCACTAAGCCTTGATACGCCGAGTCTCAATACAGATACCAATCCTGGACATCCGCCCAACGTGAATGGTCGTGGACCGCCAACTCCTGTACTTTCCGCTACTCGGAATCAGGATTCTGGCGGTCCAGGTCCGGGTACCCCAGAGCCGGTAGGCATAGGAGCCGGGGGACCTTCCATGGCTCTGTCACCGTCTGGCCCCATGTCAGCATCGACAGGCGGCCAACTATCTCTGGGGAACCCACCGAGGATGTCCGATGCCATCTTCTCAGCAGAATTTATAAACAGTGTGGCGAGGACGTTGGACGAGATCGACAACAGCATGGTGCATAGATCAGACAGTGATATCAACTTTGAGCGAGATTTTGGGCAATGGTTCAATGACCCGGATGATGCCAAGGATGATAAAGTAAACGGGCGGGATCCCATGTGATCCTTTTTGTGGGTGATTCGGCGAGGACTCGGAGGAGCAGATGGGTGGATGCTACAGTACTGTGTCTTAGATGAAACATTTGGAAAGAAAGAATCATTCCGGCGGAGGCGGGGTAGGTTCCCTTCTCTGTCCTTCATCCTCCTCTTTTCCTTCTATCTGTCACCTTACTGTTCTTGGTGTTTTCTTTTTATTTATGTACAGATCCTCTCAGGCTCGCTCCTTCTGTTCTACCGTCGTTTGCTTTTTCCCGTTGTTGTGCCGTACTAATTGTCTTGCTGTAACTATTCTATCCTATGGACAATCTTTCCAAATGAACTCATGGCTTCAGCCTTTCGGAAGAAGAGGTGGGTTTCGGTGCAGAGCACGGCAACATATGAATACCCGCGCTTCGAGTCAAAGTTTACTACCCAGTACTAATAGGATGTACAGTTTTTCCCAAATGAAAACCATCCCTTCTGGATCAACAGACTCGTTTCTTGTAAAGGATATAAATTGTCCAACTAAACTGCATTTTCTGGATGGAGAGGCAAAATATGTGTCGGGCAACACCCTATAACTTAATATAGGAGTAAAGAACTAGGTACTTAAGTAGCGAACTTTGGAGAAGCATATCGCTCGCGTGAAGCTTACTGTCATTGTAGTGTCTCTGACAGCATCTACAACATTTTCACAGAACAGTTAAACTGAGGTTGTGGAACTCGAGCTCAGGGATCGGCGCGCGCTGGAATTAAAAAAGGGCTTGAGCAAGGAGGATTTCTCCGAGTCTAGGAATGTCTAAAACCTACACCGTTGAGGTGGAACCGGACGACACTGAGCTGAACCCTTCCTTTGAAGTCATCAACGTTGGGGACTGCGACGGTGAAGTTCTGGTACGGTTCAGGTATCCCATGTTGCTCGGGGTCGTAAGGTCCCTTATACAGAGTGGTACCCAGTTGCGCTGGAGGTGATGGGCACGGAATCGGTTCTGGACACGGGAGGAGGGAAATGGCAAGCCCGACTTCTTGGGATCCTTGGGGACCGTTCTGGGTTATTGAGGATGTGTTACACATGTTAGTTTTGCGAAGAAAGGAGCTGAACTTACTGAGCGAACGACCTGAACGGTGAATTTTTGGCCCCTGTGTATGACAATGCCGGGTGAAGGAGCACCGACGTAGGTCGGCTGAGCATTCGCCGAGGCCGAAACGAGGGCGAGGGTTGACAGGACAGTGACAAGACTGAATTTCATGTTGGAGATTCGCGATGATTTGGGTGCAATACCCAATGCCTTTCAAATCCAGGTGGGCTCAGGGATGCCTGACAGCAAGGAAACGAAGAGGAAGCCGTGTGGGTTGTAGCTAACTATAAAAGGCTCAAAAAACTTATGTGTCTTACCTGAAATATGTAACCGCCGGGGACATTGGAGTCGGCGGTTGCCATCTCACAAATAGGTCATTGTTTCTTGGCCTCAGGGAAAGATTGCGTCGAGAATTTGTCGAAAATATAGGAGACAGTAAAATTTTAGGAAGAACCTGAAAACATGAAAGGTACGTTAATGGGCTCATTTGCTCAGACCTACTCTAATGACACCACTTCAACGAATTGTCAACTGTAGTCTGCAGCAGATGTTTCAAACACGACATAGAAGTTTCTGCAGGACGACGTCCGCACCGAAAGAGTTAAACCCAGGCCACTGCAATTCTGCCTGCGATTTGTTGGAACTTGGAACACTGTGCTCATGGCCAATGATTTGTGCGAAGGTAATACGCGACTAAACATTGTTGGCGCACGGATCAATCATCCTATCGTCCATTACATACCTTACTTATGAATTGTGAGAGGAATCGCCTTGACACCCTTTCGGGCTCTGGAGAATTTGAATTTAGACGCGAAGATGGTCCACGACTGGCAACATCATGGGGGTAGGAGCATATCGGATCTGGGTGTCAATCCATTCCCGGAGGCTCGTTTAGAAGGGGCCAGTGGGCTCGTACATACTTTCTCTAGACCACAATCTGCGAGGCGCTAGTTCTGCGGGAAGCCATGTACAGTACAAGTCGACCTCAAAGTTAATGACAGCACAAGATGTCCAAAATTTCCCAAATGAATCGTTCTTTCCGGATCAACAGACTCGTCTTATTGTAAAGTATGTAAAATTTGTCCCAACTAGACCATATTTTCTGGATAGAGGCGAGGATAGAGGCGATAAGTCCAATGTCTCTGGGTACAGCAAACTACAAGCTATAGCAAAACCATCACGCAACAGTTAAAGTGAAGTTGTGGAACTCAAGATTGGGGGACGGCCCCGCCTATAAGAAGGGTTTGAGTAACTCGAAATTTCTCTACAAATGCCTAAAAACTTACACCGATGATGTGGAACCGGACGACGCTGAGTTGAGCCCTTCCTTTGAAGTAATCCGCGTCGGGGACTGTGACGGTGAAGTTCTCGTACGTTGGTACAGGCAGCTCATGCCGCTCGGGGTCGTAAGGTCCTTTATACAGAACGGTGCCCAGTTGCGCTTGAGGTGGTGGGCACGGATTCGGTCGTGGACATGAGAGGAGGGAAATGGCAAGCCCGACTTCTTGGGATCCTTGGAGACCGTTCTAGTGTAGATATTCAGGGTATGTTACACGTGCGAAGGAGCTGAACCTACTGGGTGAACGACCTGAACGGTGAAATTTTGGCCCCTGTGGACCACAGTGCTGGGCGAAGGAGCACCGATGTAAGTCGCCTGAGCATTCGTCGAGGTCGCGAGGAGGGCGAGGGTTGACAGAACAGTGACAAGACTGAACTTCATGTTGGAGATTCGCGGTGATGACTTGGTACAATACCCGGACGCCTTTTAAGTAAGTTCAGGCCAGCTCATGCGTGCCTAGGAGAAAGGGAGCTGTGTTATAATTAGGGTTTCACGGCGAGTAGTCTCCGCAGGACGAAAATACGCACAAAAAGAGGTATTACAGTATGACGCAAGCAGACGCAAGATCAAGACGCCGTGATAGACATCTTGATTAAAATGAAATTGGGGCACAGTTGGGTGATGAAAGGCGAGTTCCACCATTTGTTCAGAATATGGCTGGCCTCATGGCCGGACCTCATCTCCACTTTCTTGATAGCGCAAAGGTACGTCACTAAACATTCGCGGCTGCACGAATCAATCCCATCGTCCATAAGTTTATGGGTTGTGATAGGAATCGCACCTAGTTGGAAGACTCGAACGAAGATGGCCAAATTGCAGTTCCGAGAGCCTAGGAGTATCAACCTATTCCCGGAGCCTGTGAGGCACAATTTTGATCTGGCCATAGATCTCAGAACATACGTTTCCCGTACCTAACACAGGCATGGGTGTAGGTGGCGAACAATTCGTTCTCTGAAGAAAGTGATTGCCTCAGTTGTTAGATGATGCAGAGTGTGGGCCAGTGCTCGTACATACTTCTCCAGGCCAAAGTCTGCGAAGTATGACGAGAAGCTGTTCCTCGTCCGTGGGGTTCAATACCGTGCAAGCAAGTCAAGGCGCATTCATAACCGTCTGATAATGGCCTGTGGTAACCGCCAATTCACCGCTATCGTATCCTGAGCCTCCAGGGAGTCCTATCAAACCTGCGCACGCCGAATTGCATCGTTTCAAGAAACCTATATGCGTTCATATAATTAGGCTTTTCATGAATCAGTTACTGATTTGAGTCAAAAGCTTCCATACCGAGGCTTTCGTGGTTTCTTCCCGTTGTCTGGATTTTCGTGAACATGAGAGCAGAACAACCGTGGGCTATGATCCGTGACTCCAATTGAGCCACCTTCCCACGTAACCGACTAGATCAAGACTAGATTGCGATCTACAACTTGAGACGTTCCAAGTATCATACGTTGTTAGTAAATGTCAAGAACCCCCAGGGCTTCTCCGCAAGATATTACGAGTCCTAATATATCCCCAAAAAAAAAATGGCGCCAACACGAAATGCGTCAACTCAGTCACTCCTCCCAAAAGTCATCCCACAGCCCCATCCTGGTAACATGCAACCCAACACCTCTCAGCACATCCTGGTTCTGCACGATCCTCAGCTCCCGCCCCCGCATGCGCCTCACCACGCGTAAAGGCTCCTTCGCATCCTTCTCATCGTCCGTCGGCTGCCTGTCCTCTTCCGGTAGCGTCAACGCGTACTCGTTTGTGAGCCGGAGGATGTGGTGCGTCGTCGCAAGCGCGTACGAAGCAGCGATGGAGACAGGAGTTGTTGGGTCGTGGAGTGTTGCACTCAACCCATTTGGCAGGGAGGAGGAGGCAGGATGATCAGACGACGATGAAGCGTGATTGGCTTTGAAATGGCCGAGAAGGAGTGCAGAGAACATGTCTCCGACACCGGAAAAGTACCCTCGTATAAGGGGCACACAACGAGCGTGCACCACGGAGGGTGAATCTCCGCTTGAGCAAGATGAAGCCACGCAGAGCAGATGTTCCATATCTCCTGGCCGTATCACTTCCGGAAGCGCATCGAAAAGCCAAAGCTTGAGCGGTATAGACGACACCACGACATTCGGAACTCGATAGTCTTCGTGAAGAATCCTAAGCGCTTTCCTGAGAGACGGGAGATCATGCAGTTTGACCTGCGTCAGTATCCTGCGCGAAATCCCACACAACATCAGTGTTAACCCGTTGTTTGGGACGTGAAGGTTGGCTTACTCCACTTCGAACCAGTTGGGAGCGATGATGGTGGCGAGAGGGAGCATCTCGCGGTATACGGGTATCACGTCCGGTGTGACATACAGCTGGCCAGCGTCACCCATTACAGCTGCCCATCGCAGAATAGTTCAGATCCCAACATAGAGGATGAGAAAAAAGCAAACGCACGATCTAGAAGGTATATGAGATCCGGTCTCTCCTGCTTGTGTTTCCGCGCCAGCCTGGCAACAGCACAAAGCCCGTCTGCACCCGGTATATATCCTTTGATAACATCGGTTGGCTCCGCCCCCAACGATTAGGGACCAGAAAAACAGACCTGTGAGCAGTCTCGTCGGTGCCAACAGCCCGTTGCGCTCCAAGCCGCCGAAGACGTCATCAAGCTCTGCCGCGGTCACCTTTGTGCCACTCTTACGACCGTATCCTGCAGGAGGGTATTCAGTGACTGACGATGAAAAGATCTGCAGAGTTTGACCCCACCAGAATGATTAGAAAAATGGACGGTGTTGACCACCTTGCAGGTGTTCAAAATCCAGGGTCACGGCGGAGTGGATTCAAGCTACTCACGTCAACATCATAGCCAAGGCATTGGAGAGGAAAAACGGCGGCTTTGCCTCCGACGTATCCGAATACGACATGAGACTGGACACTCAAAATTCGCTCTGCTGCGCCGACGACCATGCTGTATAAAGAGAAAGACCGGCTTATAACCCCGGTCAAGTTCGGAACGAATGACTAAAAATACTCCGAATCGGTAAAAGGGTATCATATTCTTATTGTCGACTCTAATTTACGTAAATAAATAATCCTCAAGTCTGAGCCTCCATCAACACGTTCAAAGGAGTCACCGTCGGCGTAGTGCTAGGGCTTGCGCTGACATTGTTGCTAGACGGCGCGGTGCCCGTCCCAGAAGAAGTAGCTGTTGCAGAGCTTGACGAGGCAGATTTGTCCAGGGCAGCTAGGGCGGCGGGAGTAGGAGAACCAGCTGGCGCGGAATTCGTAACGCTTAATGTAGAGATACCCACTGCGGAAGAACTACCTGCGCCAGAACTTGATGATGTAGAGTTGTCGTTCATGGCGGCAAGGGCAGCAGGAGCAGGAGTACCAGACGGTGCAGCAGAGCTCAAAGTAGGCGCGGTGGAAGATGTTTGAGTACCAGAATTAGTTGCAGTCTCGTCCAGGGCGGCGGCGGCGAGACTAGGCGAGACTGTCGGCGAAGTAGGACTGGCGGTATTTTGACCGCTAGCTGCGATGCGAGAAGCGACCTCCTCGGCATTGACAGACGTAGTTGTCTCCGATGCTGAGGGGGAACTGGAGGTCGATGATCCGGGACTAGAGGAACTTACAGGGCCTTCGACTTTGACTTGGAATTCATTGGAAGCCGCAGTGGGCGACGCCGAACCTGTAGTTGGTTTCGTCAAACTTGAGGCAGTGGGTGTTACATCTTGGGCTGCGGCGGATGGCGTAGCTGAACCAGTGATGGTCACAGTTGTAGTCAGGGTGGTAGTGGAAGTCACCACGCCAGGCGACTCGACGGCCGCAAATTCTTGCGCGTTTGCAGGTTGGTCATTGGGAACGAACACCAGAGTGAGATTGCCAAATGTCCCAGCCCTGTCGTCAAGGTCTACGCTTTCTGTACCGGCGGCATTGGCATCGCTCGAGGTCGAACTCTTCTTGTCAGCCGTGCGGCTCTCTGAGAAAGGCCGAACAATTCCCGTCTTTCTGTCGTATTCAAAGTCTTGACTTTCGTTTCGTCGGACTTCCTGTGTGCATGGCTGGGCGGTCAAGGGGGACGAACCACCAACGCCATAGATGACGCAGTAGGGATCTGCATTAGATTTGGGGTGGATTTGAAGGTTGACAACGTTGGGTAAGTCAGAGGTGTCTTTGGCGGCATCGACGAGGTATATCGGTGTAAAGTCCTGGTCCGAAGCTTCCAGGGTATAATTGCCGTCGGATTTAGGCTTTGCTACGAGAGAGGCAATATGATCATCGTTCCTCTGGGGCGTGGCGGTCAACTCTCGTCAATATGGAAAGGTAGGCAGAGACGAACGACGAGATCCACTCTCCCAAGAGCGCCACTCTCGTCTCGTGTCGAAAAACCTTTAATCTCGTGGGGGGCCCGCTGAACGATGTTGGGAGACGTTGATGAAGCCGCGACGTAATACGATGTTCCAGCTTGACTAGGAATCATGACCGACGACCGACGTTCAGGATGATGACAATATGCGTCGCCAACCCCGATGACTTCTATACCCAGAAGGTCAACGTCCAGTACATTCTTGCAGTGTCTCTGCCAATGATCTGATCAGTAGACTCGTAGAAAGGGAGTCAAAGGATCCACCTTGATATATGCGCCTTCATCGGTGGCTGACCTCGGAACTTTGAAGGGCGATTGCACATAAAACCCTTCAGAACCAGGCGAATAGACAGCGGCGGCGTCAACAGAAGAAGGACCCAGAGTGAAGCCGGCGAGAGTGCAAAAGGCGGCGAGGAGAGTAAAGGGGGGGCTGAGGATGACCATTATGATGACGAAGAGAATGTGTGTGCGAAGTAGATGTGTGAAGAGGTAGATAGTGCGTTGAATGAAGGCTGTTGGTATAATAGGTTGTGCAGCGAAGAAAAAAGTGTTGTAAAGTGATCACCAGGATCTGAGAAAATGGAAGAAGGAAGAAAGAATGGGAGGTAAACCGCCTGGAGCGAAGCGACCTTTTTATAGAGATGGGCTGACTATTTGACGAGCTTTGGCTCTAGACGATCGATCGCGATTCGTTTCGAAAACGCCCACCAGATCCTATAGCCTGGCCGGACACATTGAGGAGTCAAATAGCTCTAGAAAACGGACATTGCCAGTGAGTTGTGCTTTCACAACAGGTTCGTGCCGCTTGTGCGATGCAAACAAGAGATTTTCTGTAAAGCAACCAGTTAGTTTAAGTTTAAGTTGCAGTGAGAGAGAAGCCTGATCCGAGTCGACGTCGACGTTGTGGCTCTGTTAGAACAAATTGAAGCCCAACGAACGTGAACCCAATGGCAGTGACGGCAACAAGGCCCCTCGCCGGAGACAAATATCAACTCTCTGGATACCGTACAGCTGCATGCACCGGTGCACTTTTTTCATTCAACAACGAAAACATGACAAGTGCAACGGAGGAAAAAGTACAAGACAAGATGAAATTATACACAAAAGAAATAGGACCTATATATACAGAAAACTTGTTAATTTTTGAAAGAGAGGCGATCTATGGATTGTAAAATATATACAAGGAAGAGGCGGGTCCACTGAAATCCATGCTAGGGGAAAGTCCTGTGGGAAACCTGTAAGATGTTTTGGTTTTAAATGTCGATAGCGACCAAAAATGCATAGAGAAGGAGTGACGGCGGAGAGAGAGAGAGAGAGAGAGAGAGAGAGAGAGAGAAATGAGCGGAAAGGTACGAATCCAAAAGAAAACAAGCCCAAGATACCCGTTTTTTGTACACGCCACACCCAAGAAAACCATTCCATCACCGGTTCACTATACTCCCCATCAACGGCGTCCCACTGCCACTACTCCCCGCACCACCCGCCAACACACTCCCCCGCACCATCCCCCTCCCCGCAATCCCACTCCCACTCCTCGGTCGTCCCATAATCCCCCCACCCCCACCACCCCACGCCCCGCTCAACCCTCCCATCCCCGCACCAACACCGAACCCATGCCCATACCCTAACGGTGCACTATCACTCCTCGCCCGACTACTCGGCTTTTTCCCGCCCCCCACCAACCCCGCGATCCCACTCCCAACTCCGCCAGGCGACATCATCACACCACCATCCACACCCTCCTCTGAAATCCTCTGCCTCTTGATGCTCACCCTCCCCTCCTCAAACATCTCCATCCCATTCGTGTTTCCCCCTCCACTCCCAGACGGCCCCACCACCGGCGACGTAGGTGGACCCGCACCATACCCCGCAACATGTTGGAAACTATGCTGCCTCGACAGAGGCGCATGGTGCAAATGTACCTCGTTCGGCCCAGGTGGACTGTCCCCTGGACTCGCCAGCCCATGCATCCCAAGGTTCAACCCCGCCAACGCTGGGTACCTCGATGGCGTCGACGCCCCCGTCCCAGCACTGGACGGCGTTCCCGGAGCACCACCACTGGAAGTGACATAAATGTTCGGGCTCTCTTGGTCAAGCAGGTCCGGCGGGAACGGTCCGATGACTACAGACAACCATCAGCTCATCAAAAAGAGAAGGCGCGAGCAAGCCGCTACACACCCGCTGGAAACCGGCTGTTCATGCAATCCCACACCCTCCCGAGGGCACCGACAACTCTGTCCACCCTCCGCCGTTCTGCCACAAGGTCCTCCCACAACCGTCGATTTTCTTCTCGCATCTGGCCGAGTTGGGCGGCGACCTGGTAAGAGGAACGAGCACGCTGTCAAACCTTAAATATTTACAAATATGGGTATTGACCCACCTCGCCAGGCAACTCGACGCGGTGTTTGATCGCTGGATCAGGCTCCAATGCCTTGCGCTTGATCTCGTCAAGCAGATCTGGCCGACCGCGCAGGAACTTCATGTGTGAAAATTCCCATGTCTGGGCATCGGTGGAAGTGCGTTGCGCGCGAGGAGTCTAGGACCGCAATCAATCACGGTGGAAGGGAGCAAAAAATTGCCGGAATAGGTCAGTATGCGGAGCAGAAAAAGAAGGCGAGGGGGCCTGACTCTGTTGATTTTGTGGAAGCCGTACATGTTGAGTTGGCGCACAAAGCTTGAAAACTGGTAGAGAATGAACAAGGTGAGGCTGAAAAGAATGAAAAAAAAGAGAGGAGGTTTACATTGTTGTGTTTAAAGTGCGAGCCGAGAATACTCCGGCTAAATTCGCCGACGTTTTGAACGACGAAAGAAGTGCCTAGCTCAGTCCAAGCAATGTAATGTGCCGATTTGGGATCGCTGATCATTCTGTGGGATAAATGGATGAGAATCCTAAATATACCAGAGACGAAGGCTGTTTACTGATACAACTTGGAGACGAAATTGTTGGTGGACATTGGCTTTCCTAGCACGTTCATATTGGAGCCCCCGCCTCCAGCCATGGCCATGGACAGGCTTGAGTTCGTGCCATTGATGGTGTCTTCGCCTCCGCTGCCGCTGCCCTCGACGGGGCTTCCGTCGGTGTTGGTATATCCTCGTATGTCTATATCGTCATAGCCACCGAGGTCCATGGAAGCATCAGGGGTCTCGTCGTAAATGTTCTCTTCGACGAGGGTGCTGCTGAGGGACGTGGTGGAGGGGTTGGAAGTGAAGCTGCGTTTGCGGGGGAGCTGTGAGGTGGAGGACGAGGACGAGGAGCGCGAGGGTGCAGGGGTGCGACGGGCGTCGTAGGGGGATGACGCGGCAGAGGTCAAGAGGTTGGCATGCTCGTCGTAGTGGTTTTGCTGCTGCGACGGGGGGTCGAACTGGAAGTGGTGATGGGGGTGGGAGAAGGGGTTGGAAGAGGGGCTGATGGGGGTGGAGGAGGGGGAGAGGGCGGAGGAGGGGGACGGGTTAATGGGGGAGAGATTGGTGGGGGAAGTGACGGTGAGGGAGGAGATGTTGAGGGAGAGGGCGGCGGTGCGGGCGTGCTCGTGGGGGGTGGCGGTGCGGTCCTGGTGGTAGAAGGGGTAGTGGTCAGGGGGGAGGAGATGGGGCTGCCACTGCTGGGGACGTTGCGAGTACTCAGTCGAGTTCATGACGAACGAGGACGAGTCCATCCAGGCGTCGTCGACGGAGCAATCAATATCGACGACCGTGGTAATTTCTTGACACGTAAAACCCACACCGTAGCTACTGCAACCCTGCACTACAGCAGCGGGGGATCCGGGTAGAACGTACACGACTGATACAGCGGCGTGCTCATCTTACATCAGGAACGTGCATACAGACGACAGGCTATCGCTAGACCGCACTTGCCAAGGTCAAACATACAAAAATAGAAAGCCCGAGATCGACAGCAGGATTGCACATGAATGCACACACTGCGCCATGTCACAAGGCATGATAGATGATATATCTCAAAAATACCCAATTCAGTTCGTGGTGAAATCCTTGGGCCGAGGGATAATTAAAGATAAGGATAACCTTCATTCCCGTTCACATCATATCTTGCTTGCATCAAATGATCAGTACGGACGCACGGTATTCGGACACGATAACCCTTGTCGGGATGCAGACCTGGGTAGATTGTTCTCGTCCAAACGACATGGTGCCGCCGGGTAACCAAGTAATAAGCGCATAAACCCGACTGCCGTCCTCGAGAATTGCAGAGCTGTGACACTGGTTTGGAGGCGGGTACACCAAACTCGTTCTCCTGAATCATCAGGAGTCACTCCTGGATTTTGGCGGTTCCTTATTACATATCTGGCGTCAACTCCATTCTAGACGGGAAGCACTTACTGTGCGTACGGAACCGTGACACCTTGACCTTCGTACGATTCACCGTCGGAAGCTGCGATTCGTGCGATGTAATCAGCATCCGCTGTAATACTCCAATTCGAAATGGACGAACGTACTTGCCTTTGGATCCAGCAGCGCAATAAGTTTCCCAAAGCCGGTGTACCGCCAGAATGATGTAGGCCCTCCAAACGGCGATAACGTGCACAACAGGAGCACTTCGTAGCCGAATAGGTTTTGATTCTATCATCAGTCTGTTTTGGTTTCTGCCGCGGCTATCATGCGTTAACATTCAACACAGTTTGGCCTCGCCAATCTGACGTCGTGCTTCCACTCCTGCCCTACCGGATGACGGCTCTGACAGCGAACAGGACCGCCCCGTTGTCGGCATCTTTGTGAGATAAGCATCGAGAATTGAACAACTTCTTTCCAAGTCGTTGGAATTGAGGATCGAATGATCGATGTTCCATCGTATTTCGACCGGTATATGGCCCGCCAGAAATGTACATTTACCCTAAACCTTTTTCGCCCTTTTCCATATCTTCCCCATGACATCTTCACCCGGATCACATTTCTTCAGCTTGTCATAATCGTACCAGACCAATGCTTCTTCCGAATGTGCAACAAAGGCACGTTGACCGAGTGAATAAGCCGAAGCAGCGACATTGAAAGTCGCAGAGTCGTGGTGTGTAGACTCGGCAGAAGGGGGCTTGGGTCGATAACCAATGAGAAGCTTTCCGTGTTCTTGTGTTAAAAAGAAGACATGTTACGCGTAGAATTGAACACATACGGTATCAGGATATGTCACCGGCCGGCGGAACTGCACTTTGATGGATTTGAGGATGAGACCCACGCCTCGTCCCCGAACCATAGCCTCCGCTTTTGCAAGCCCACCGAGTTCGTGTCCAAGAGAGGCCATCCATTTGATACGGCTCTGCCACACAGTAAAATCAGCATCGACACGTTGCTGCTAGAAACTCACGGATTCAAAAAAGCGCACTTGTATCCTGTCGTCAATGCAGTTGCGTTCCTTTGTGCTAGGAAAACATACCGTAACGGGCATTATTTACGTGCCTATCCGACCTATCATCAAACCGAACATACGCGTAAGCAACAATATAACTCACTGGAAGGAATCCTGGTCTCCCCATACGATGCGCTGCTCCCAAAACGAAGGGGGGTCAAAGCCAGCATCCACAAGTTTCTGATGAGCCGATTCCAAAGAGTCCATCAGGTTGTCAGGCGGATCATCCGGTGATGCAGGTCCTTTGCCCCCAGGAGGGATGTAGAACGGCGAAGACGGATCGCGGAACGCAGCTTGGAGAGCCTAGTAGTGTAATGTATGAGCCACTTGTGATGGTCAGGTGAATCACAAGTTGTGGTGCACCTACGCTGATAGACTTCCCCCGGTTAAAACAGCTGCATACACTTTTCTGGGGGAAGCGCAGGATGCTCATGATGAACCACGACCGGAACAGACAGGAAATGCGTCACAACAAGGACAATCATCGACTCTGAACGCAGACTCTCTCTCTCTTCCAGGGAGCGTTTCCCACTCGCGGCCTGATGCTGTACTTGAGGATGGTCTCCGAGTGCCACTGGTCTGAGACAGTAGGATGAGTCTCCTGTACATGTGCTGCCGCCCCCTCTTACAGCTCTTCCTCTTTTGACACCGTCACTCTGCACGGTGGCACTTTTTGGTATCACCCTAAATCTCGCTCGGTGCTACTGTCAGATGTACGTTGTCCCTACTTCTGTTTTCGTTTGCCTATCCTCACGTCCTCCTTAGCGTCTTCCAAATTCAGCTTAAGCTCTTTGGTTTCGCCCACCACATCTCCTGGATCCGCTCCTGAAGTCTAATCAGAACAAAGTCATCCTCGCGCTCCATCGCTCTTTCTCTGCCAGTCGATCATGTCTTCCAACGGTGCAGCCCAGAAACGCAAGTTGTCCACTTCAACAATTGAAGACAGTACTCACCGCCTTGATACGCTTCCTGTTAACGGTTGGTGTAAATGAGGAGGATGAGGAAGATCTGCCTCCAGAGCTCATACCCTCCCTTGCTAAGCTACGCACAAACTTGGAAGTCGATCAGGTTTGTACCCCAATCTTTTGATACTTGCCGTTACTTACACAACTTGGACCTTCAGCATACGTCGTTCTCATAAGTCGACTCTCGTTGAGGCCCGTATATGTTCTGGCCCTCTGTTTCTATCTGAGAAAAAGAGGGATGAGATCGAGGCTATTGGGAAAGCCGATGCCACAACCAGCTTCTTATCTTTCGACGCCACCTTAGAACTCGTCGAGGTGGTGCGCAACTATCCCTCTATCAAGACCTGGACCGGCCAGATTATATCGTCCCAGAGTTTCCTATTTCGCCGACAACTTTCGAGACGACTTCAGGCAGGCCTTCATTCAGCGAAGTCGTCGATTTCCTCCTGGCTGGTGTTCTTCCAAAGGTCTCCCGTAAGCTCATCATTTGTATTCTCTCTGGTACTCAGGTTCTTACATCTCTCTTACGTCTCTCCAGGCTTTTTACTCCAATATCCCGTCGTTGCACTCGCATACCCGCCCGAGATAAGCTGGTCCTCACTCTTACCATTATCGAAGTCAAGAAAGACGACCTACCGGTTGCGGTCTCACAGGCGGCAATAGCAGTGGCGTCGTATTGCAAACAGCACAAGTTTGTCCATTTCCCCCTCTGTCGGGCCTTGCCTAACCTCGATCAATTTAGGCTGCCTGTTATGCAAGGTTGCGTTACGTCAGGCGAACAGTGGACGTTCTTCGTTTACAAGAGTGATGATGCATCTGGAGCTTCCCCGACCGGAGGAGAGATATCTATTTCAGAGGAAATCAGGCTGGGCGTTGGTTTGGGGCCCTCTGGCTTAGAAACCCCCCACTTGTTCTTGGTCTTTTGAGGGACATGGTACGTCCAGACTTGAGCTTTTACACACCTCGCGCAACTGAATAACTTGTATATACAGGTTGAGAACGCCCTCATTCATGACCAAAAATGTTCTTGTGATTCGTAACAATTCTACCTTCCGTCGCCCCAGTCAATCGACATTTTTCCAAACAATCATGCATCAGGAAAAGAAAAATCGTCTTCTTGAAAGTTGGGATCAGGGGAAGTATGGTGCTAGCTTTATACACAATGTACTGCAGCGCGGTCGAATTACCCTGCTTGCAAGGTTGCTTCCCATTCCTAAATTATTAAGCACAAATGTCTAGCCTGCCGCTGTTTGCCGGACGGTCGTAGCCAAACAAACCAGAGTTTGCATCTTGACCTACCGGTGATTGCCGGATGAGATAATCAACTCATGCGCTCTTCCGAGTCGACTGTCCGCGAAGACGCATTTCTGCTGCAAAGTTTGGGACTTAACGTTGTCGGAATAACGCTTAAATGAACGTATGTATCCGACATTTATTCATCATCTTGGTGTATGACCGATTCCGAGACGACAGGTTTTACAATCACCTTAAGGCAGAAAGGGACAATCGTTTCCTACAGGAATGTGTCTGGTCCGGTCCTGCCTTTTGTACCGATCAAGCTGGCGGCGAAACCTGAAACTGCTCCGTCCGACGTCAGTTTCAGCTTTTCTTGATGAGGAATATGAGTTGATTCTGATTTCGATATTTCAGAATGGCAAACCACACATATGCACACTATGGCAAGAAAGTATGTGAACTCACCGCGAACGGGACACTGGATATCCATATACACACGTATCCCTTCACTGTGGAAGGGCTTAGGGAGGCTCAGACTGATCTTGTGAGTGAAAAGACGGTGGGCAAGCTAGTCATCAATGTTACGGGGATCCGCTGTTCCCATGCTTCGTACACCCCAGTCAGTCAATGTCTAATCATCACCGAACACACTCTCTTGGCGTTGGGCATAGCTATGGCAAGTGCTGTCAATCCTCTCTTTCTGAAACGAGGGCCAGCTCGTAGGTTTCCTACACATCAACAGATTCACGGCTTCTTTTTTTCCGCCATGCTCTTCTCTCCTAGCTACTCGATGATGCCTTTTCGTTCAAGGCGGACGACACAGAATGGAGTCGCGCGTGTCTTTGTGCCGTCCTATGAAGCTTCACGTGGATCATCGAAACTTAGCAATTCTGGGCAGCTTGGGCATATATATAGCGAAGTCCATATTCGGTCTTTCTCTGGCACTCAAGGCATTCTCAGGGTTACTAAGAACTTGAGCGATGTGTTCTGCAGAAACTTTTGCGGCGCGTCTTGGACATGGGCACGACGACTTTGGAAGCACGCTCTATATTTGGGACGTGTATAGTCGCAAGGAAAAAGCGAGATGTACAATTGGACAGCCTGGGCGGGCATATGGGATGCTGGGAAAGCGAGTGCCGAACTTTCGTGCTGCCAAGAATGTTGGGCATGATTTACGGTGTTCTTCGACTGCACATTCCCACTTCGACGTTATGCACTACTGTATTACTAGTGTACCCCTATGAACATGTTTTAAGTAAACGGGGGATAAACCGTGAGGTAAACTGCACAGTTTCTATGCGACAAAACAATGGACGAAGGACAAGCAAGGTCTCGGCTGACGAAGTCAGCCATTCTAGTTTGGAAAGATTCTGAATAAGACGAAACTTTGACCACAACCTTTCTTTCCTTGCGGTAGATTGTGGACACCAGAAGGCCGAATCCGCTGGGGTTGTGGGACAAGGCTTATCGGATGTTTAAGAGGCAAGAGCGACTTCATATTCATGCCGAGATTTGAGCTGCCGGGGAGGTGAAGGTCGAGGCGAAGAAAAGTGGGGCGCGGATCTCTCATATAGCATTCTAAAACTCCAAAGTCTACCTATTTGGGTAGGAAGAACGCGGAACATCTAAATAGCCTTGCGCTTGACAAGTTCTGGAAACCAGGATCAGCAAGAGCAACAAAATAGATGAGGAAGGAGAAAGCTTACGCTCGATCTCGGTCACAGCACCAAGAATGACTTCCTTCTGAATCTTCTCGTCCTTGAGGTCGGCTAGCACCTTCTCGATGACGTGATTCGTGAGCTTCACCCGCTCGCCCTCCTTGACCTGCTTCTCATATCGCACCCAGCTATCCAGGACAGCCTTTATCTCGGAAGCAAGGGCAACTTTTTGTTGTTGAACAAAAGTCACAGACTCGAGTTGCGCAGTTTCCTATTTTACATACAAATGGTCAATACGAAGAACAGTGACAATGAAAGAAAGAACCTTGGAAAGAGCAAAGAGACCCTCCGTGAGGGAGACAACATCCTTCATCTGCCCGACGGACTCGATACGGTCTTGGACGGCCTGGGTGTGCTCCACACGTGCGCCATCTAGGACCTTCTTAATCCGCGTAATGTGACCGTCGGCCCATTCACGATAAGGCTCTCGAATGATCTGTTCAAAGCCATACAAAAATCAATACAAGCGGACGACAGAAATCGCGGTCAGAAAAACTTGCCTTGGCAAAGTAGGTGAAGAACATTATGGACGCAAGGAGGATAATGGACTCCTCGTTGACAACATAGAGTTCCTGAGAAATAGCGGTGGCGATGGCGCCAGTTCCGAGAATAGCAGTGCCGGTCTTCGTGATGAGGCTGGGTGACGAAGGCAGCTTGTCGATAACTTCGGAGGCCCGCTCTGCAGGTGGAGGGTTCGAGGCCATCGTGCGACTGGAAGAAAGGCAGGTAAGTCCGTTTTCACAGAAAGCCAGGTAGACATACACATATTTAGGCAGAGCAGCCACGGCTCGTGGGCGGGCTGGCGGGACGCCATGAGTGTAAGTGCGGTATTGGGAAAGAGGACATACCGGCTATCCGCAGAGAGTTGAGGGCAATCCTGGACGCCATTCGAATGCTTTGGTTTTCTGTAACGGGTCGGAGAAGGAAAGAATGAATATGCTGGTGCCGTGGGAATTTGTCTGTTTCCGAGTTTGTACGACACGTTCACCTCAGCTCCCCTTTGGCGACTTCACGACTGCCCACGATTCACACTCACGCCGCGGCCCTTTGTCCCGACGTGTTGTGGCCAGCTGCCTATATCTGTCTTGACCGCATCTTCTGCCGCCCATGCCCGTGGTGGTTGGAGTGCATGTGTCTCATGCAGTATACTAACCGTCGATCCGTATGGAGCCTTGTCTAGATCGTTATATTTATTGGATACCGGTATGGTTGTTTGGTGAGTTGTGGGGCCAGAGGCAGCCGCGCATCGCCATCAGCATCGTTCGTCGTTTTATTCCTTATGTTCCCAAATACGTCACTCATGATTCAACACGATGCATAGATCTAGATGATCAGAAAACCAAGGAACCGCTGAGCCAGAACGGTTTAGATTTGAGGTTGTGGACAGCTTTGCTCACGCGGACAAGGAGAGACAACGAAGAGATATAGGTATGCTAGGGCAATAGGGACTATCCAATCTAACAAGACAAAATCCTTCATTAGGCATAACGACCGAAAGAATTTGATGCTTTTGAGCTTTGACGGAACCTCGGGTAGTGCAAGTCAGAATCGCGTAGTGAATGGGGACGAGATGTAAACCCATACTGTACCTTTCGAGGGACGAGAACTGAAGCACACTCCAAAGTGAAATTCAAGCGGACTGAAAAGTCGGAACGGAAGAAGAGGGCTGATGGGCACCGCTCGTAGACGCATTCATGTTGTTGGCTCGACGAACTCGCGCGTGCGAGTACGGTCGGCGGCGCGTCTCAAGGTAGTGAGTCAAGTTCTCGAGCAGCTGCGTCATAAGCCTCAGCTCCTTCTGCAGTACATCTCGTTCAGCAGGGTCCACCGGGGTCCGAATCATCGCGTCGAGCTCTTCGTCAACGGCATCAGCGGTGCACACGACCGCATTCTCTAGTGCCGATCGTTGGGGATGGATGGGACCAAGGTCATCAAGGCGTCGTTGAATGCTGTGCAGGCACTCTGTTGGAATGGGGACAGTGGTCTCTTAAGTATGTGTATACGGGAGAGACAATGGCGATATGTGTACCTTGCATGTTGTCAATTGAGGATCGTGTTTCCTCATGACCTATAGCATGGGATCGAAAACGTTAGCGGTCTATCAACAGACGGCGAACCCGTTGATACCGACCACACTGAGGGTCGTCCGGCAGGCTTTCAACGTTGTTGGATGAGATCTGCGTTGTTGGCGTGTTGGAAGAGTTGAATTTGAAGAAGGAAAAGCGAGCCAAGATCAACTTGAAGCACGACATTGTTGGGTCTTTTGAAGGATTCTGGGGGTGGGAGAAGGGCAATGATAAAAGCCATCTATGGGGTTTATAAGGGATCAACGATCGACGCCTCCCAATGCCATAGTCTCATACCAATTGCAAGTTCCAAGACGATCAAGATCCTGCTGAATTGGATAGCGTTTAGTGGCACCTGGCGATGATTATAGAACACGTTATCATCCTGAATCTGAAGGATCCGACTCGGACCACGAGGGACTTACTAAGGCGCCTGAAACATTTTCCGACCGTAACCGTGCCACTGCAAATCCATGCTGTGATCCGGAAGCGTGTTTTCGAACCTGCCCGCCTATTTCCTCGTTTTCCCAATGTACTGTGTTGGCCCCCGTTAACGTTCGGGCGGACCCAATCAGGCCAGTGGTCAAGCTTCAAAGCTTCAAGTACTGCACACCCGGTCCGAATTCAAACTTTTGGTCATGTTTGTTACCTTGCATTTAGCAAGGTCTCCCGGCTCTCGGTATTTGCCATCCCTTTCAAGTGGTGCGCCTCGGCGCTCCAGGGCTCCAGCTGGAAACTTGGCGGGACCGAGGTGCCATACAGTCGCGGACAACCAAAGTCATCAAATGGGGTAGGGCTCGATTGGGTTGATATTTGACGAAACCGACGACAGGATCGAACTCAGGACGCGAAAATACCTCGAAAAACAGCTATTTTTTATGGGTCCCGCCAAATTTTTGGGCTCAAAATTTCCAAACTGCGTTTGAGAGAAATCGGCTCGATGGTTTCGAGTCTAGATGGCCTAATAGTCATATTTAAATGCTTATGTAAATAAGATTTCTGACTATTCGATTTATCTGGGGATGTGTTTTAAAACATTAAATGTCCGCTAGTGTACCATCAACTCATCAGGTGTTCATGCCGCGAGGCCACTCGACCCTGAAAGAAATTTTTACCACTCTGACCTCGGTTATGTCATTGACTCATTGTCGCGGCCACTTTCTTACCGCGTTCTCACCTTCACAGCTTGGAAATGACACTGAAAATACAAGGGAAGGGCCACTGTTGAATGTTGAAAGTTCAGTGTTCTATAGGCCCGGACCTCCCATGCCAGGAATGCGATCGTCATCTGCGAACGCAAGGGCATGCGGCATGACAGGAACGCCCGCCATCCTTTCCATCATACATACTACATCGCCACCGCTGCTGCGTCTGCCGTTAAGCACCTGGGAAGGAGATCTGGGGTCCTTCGTCTCTCAGCTCCATTCCGATTGTCGTCCCATCGTGTGATGAGATCTGGTAGTAGTTTTTTTTTCCACACCACCGTCGCCTTATGGTACTTCAGAGAGGCGTGTCTAAATGTGGACTAGGAGCAGAATCAGGCTCAGGATTTGCAGGTCTGAAGATACTTTTCGTGCTACGGGCAATGAATTGGTTTGTGCATTTCCTCTGGATTTATGGGTCACCCTTGGTTTCCAAATTTGTACGAAACGCAACGAATTCGAAGATGGACACGCTGCTACAATTGCAACAGAGTGTGACGGGGGGCCGATGAGATGGCGAACGCATGTCATTTCCTCCCTAATGTGCAGGTCGATTTGTTGCTGACAGCCAGGTACTTGAAGATCAAGGTTTCAAATTTAAATGTACGATGACCGGACTGGGTCCTCGAGTTCGACTGGGCTCCACGGGGTTATGCTACAACACACTCATATCTTGAAATGGGCTGCATGGGGATTATTTCGATGATCGATATGCCAGCTGTCAGACCGGACAGTCGAGACACAACGGGGGGTGAACGAAGTGGAATGACCAATAGAGACTACGACAACATAGAATTTCGCTGATATCAATATTGTTTCTGGCCCCTCTCTCAAAGGGGAGAACTCGAAGAGAATAAATCCAAAGGCCGGTTTCGTTTGTTGAGGTGGAATAAGGCAGGGAAGCCCGAGCCCGAGTTCGCGCCAGCTGGCTCAACTTGGTCTATTTCGTGTACATAGCGAGCTGCCTCCTTCCATGCCTCTTCCAATTCTTCTCCGAGCTGCTCGACCTTTTCTCTGGCCATGAACAAGCCTGCAGTCCGCTTCCCGTAGCTCTGGTGAAGGTATGAATAGAATGATCAGAAGAGTCGAATCAGAAGGAAAGTACGAGGGTACAGACCTTCCTGGGGGCTATGGTGAGCGCAGTCGCCCAATGAACGCCCAACAGCTCGTCCAGGACATCTGTGCCGGCTGAGCCGTGACAAGCAAGAGGGTCTCTAAGAGTCGCACTCGGCGCAAGCCTCGGAGAGATGTTGTGCCAACTGGCAGGGGATGGGGGTACCGTCATCCTGGACCATTGGTTCGGACGCGATAGCGGTTGAATTGAAGGCCTGCAAAAGCATAGTCCGGCTCTGGACGAGGAAGCGATACTTAGACTGCGTGCGGCGCAGGGGATTTGAGGGCGCACATGGCGTGGTGGAGATGGTCGAGTCGAGAGAGAGGCATATGGAAGAGTCTTGGGCGGACTGGCGAATGACGCGGGAGACCATTTGCTGGAGGTCTTTATTGTCGAGCGTCCCTGTGTAGAAGGAGATGGGTTAGATGGACGCGACTTGCATAGGAATGCGTCAAGGGTGAGATTCTTGAAGTCCACGGGGACAAGGTCGAACGAGATTTGTGGTGCAGGGACACGTGTGGCGGACTTTGATGACAGGAGGGACGATGGTCGACGGTTTGAGTGGTGGGGTTGCGGGTGGAGGTGTCTGAGAATGCGGTTGAAGATGGATGTCTGGGGGACCGCTACCATTCATCGTGCAGTGAAAAATCGTGGTTCGCTGCAATGATTCTGAAAAGAGGCATGAGCTTGTCAGAACAAGATTTAGAAAAACATGGAAGGTTTGCATCTTGACCTTGTGGGGCAACCGACAAAGTGATCTGCAACTCTTGCAGCTTGTCCTTGTCGCATGCAATATGTAAAACATCGCCAGTAGTGGGGACAGTAAGGCTCCAACCGTACTATCTACTTACTGTATATATACGGTAAATACCGTATGTATATACGTATATGTATAGGCCTTGAGGCTCGAGAATGGTTATATTGTAAATATATGATATATAGATAGTATATACAGTTTGAACTTACACGATAGCGAAGGCAACGGGAGAAGAGCCGAAAACACCAACATAACAACCAAAATCTCGCTCGCAGGAGAAAGCCGCCACGCACGAATCTACTACTTCGAGATTGTTGACCAAGGGCTCGTGGCTTTCTGGTGCCTGTGGTCTTGACACCTTGATATCCGACTCGGAGGACTCAGACCA